>Ga0209777_10001206_pt1 | contig 38575 bp, 37 predicted proteins | sample FrelakmetHBP12HB_FD_187147 | JGI IMG/M metagenome (GOLD analysis project Ga0209777, IMG submission 187147) | Freshwater lake sediment microbial communities from the University of Notre Dame, USA, for methane emissions studies -HBP12 HB (SPAdes)... | ecosystem: Environmental > Aquatic >...
CCCTGAACTCCTGTCTCTCCCTGAACCCCTGTTTCTCCTTGAACTCCGGTCTCTCCCTGAATCCCTGTCTGACCCTGGACTCCTGTCTCTCCCTGAACTCCGGTCTCTCCCTGAATCCCTGTCTGACCCTGGACTCCTGTCTCTCCCTGAACTCCGGTCTCTCCCTGAACCCCTGTTTCTCCTTGAACTCCGGTCTCTCCCTGAATCCCTGTCTTTCCCTGAACTCCTGTCTCTCCCTGAGCCCCTGTTTCTCCTTGAACTCCGGTCTCTCCCTGAATCCCTGTCTGACCCTGGACTCCTGTCTGACCTTGAACCCCTGTTTCTCCTTGAACTCCGGTCTCTCCCTGAATCCCTGTCTGACCCTGGACTCCTGTCTGACCTTGAACCCCTGTTTCTCCTTGAACTCCTGTTTGACCTTGAACGCCCTGAACTCCTGTCTCTCCCTGAACCCCTGTCCGACCCTGAACCCCTGTCTCTCCCTGAACTCCAGTAGCCCCTTGAACTCCTGTCTCTCCCTGAACCCCTGTAGGCCCTTCTAAACCTGTCCAACCCTGGACACCCGTATTACCCTGGACTCCGGTCTGGCCCTGAACCCCAGTAAACCCAAGATTATCTGTAATCTTTCTAATATCTGCATTATAAGCAGATTCAATTATGCCCGCAGGAAGATTGCTATAAACCTCAGAAGAAGAAGGAAGGCCATATTGATGATGTGTCGTATCTTCAGTAATTATAGCATAAGAGCCACTACTTGGCAAATCAATCTCAGAACCACCCTCATCCCATAAAATCCTGGCCGTTAAACTAGATGTATCAACAGCCATTATATTCGTAATTTTATAACGATGGGCCACACCAGGAACTGGAAAATAACCCACGGGATCTATTGCTGGAGTATATACTATAAATCCTACTTGTACCGCCAAAGCCCCCTGGCCGGATGTATCCGCCTGATTTTCAAAAAGGGCATGAGTAAAATCATATTCACCAGGATTAAGCGTAGGATTATAGGCATCCACATAAATGGTGCCATTTACGATACGAGCCATTTTTTAAACCTTTAAAAAAATTAAAAGTGAACCAAAATAAACCTAGAATCAGTACTCCCTAATGCACCAAATCTAAATGTCGAATACGAGCCACTAATATTAGTAGTCATCGTGGCTCCTACACCCGTCAGGAGATCATTATCTGTTCGAACATTAAAGTCCGGAATATAGCAGTCCCCTAGACTTGTATTTGCTCCCGCCCCATTAGTAGCACTAGCCGGTACAACTAAATCATATGTTGTCCCCACTCTAGTACCTGTTCGTATTCGCATTGAAATAAGTTGCACGTCGGAATGGTCCCCAGCCGGAGCACTTAATACACCCCCCGTACTAGGAAAACCTGTATGTTGATAGGTAAACCCGAGCGTATAAGCTCCGGCATTACCTTGAGTACCATCTATAGGAGAAGTAGTTAAACTGAAGGAATTAACCGTAGTCGAATCAATTGTGGCAGTCTGATAGTCTACATTGGTGTCCCTTACAATTACCCGATTCCCAATATCATGACCATGGGCATCTCGAAAAAGTGTAAGAGTTGTCCCAGACCTAGTCCAATCTAATTCGGTATAGGCTGTAGAACTGGAAACTATCCAAACTTCACTTCCAGCTGTATTATCGGCAGAATAGCGGCTTATAGGATTATAAATATATATTTGAGGAGTTATTCCAGTAACTCCCTGAAGACCCGTAGCACCTAATCCAGGGTCACCAGTAAGCCCTTGATAGCCCGTGGTACCCTGATATCCGGTTTCACCAAAAATACCCGTAATACCGGATGCTCCCGTAATTCCTTGAATCCCCGTTATTCCACAAGGGCCACCATAGCCTGTTGCACCTTGTACTCCAGTAGCTCCTATGACTCCTGTAGCCCCTTGGACACCAACGCCAGTTCGGCCTTGGATTCCTGTGGCTCCAATGCGCCCCGTGACTCCTGGAGGACCCCCATAAGCTCCCGTGGCTCCTACAACACCTGTAGGGCCTCTGGCTCCTGTAAGTCCTACAACTATGTGCTTGATTGCCTCAAAAACACTAGTTGTATAATCATAAGGAATAACTGTTGCATTCAGGGCGTCTGTAGGAGTAGAAAGATACTCCGTAAAATTCCCTGACGAGTCTCGCTTAGTACCTGTAATCCACTTATTCTTAGTCTTTGCCATTGATTCTTTCCCCCAGCTTTTTGCCAGTATAGGTTTTTAAACCTATATCCGGATTTGTCCCACTGGTGATAAACTATGTGGCTATATAAGACTATTAAAAGAATATTAAAAAATTTTGTTTAATTTTAAATAGAAAAACAATATCATTAAATTATGAGCCAATATGGACTTAACGACGAGCAATGGCGAGTAGTTTCTTATGAATCTGCTGATTCTAAAGTGCCTTCTATTTTAATGACTTCAGCATCAGCCGGATCAGGCAAAACTCGTTGTTTAGTAGAAAAAATCCATTTTCTTTTAGATTCCGGAATCTCCGCTCGATCAATTATAGCCTGCACTTTCACTAATAAGGCTGCCAATGAAATGAAATCCCGTATAAAGGCTTTTTGTCCTGCTGTAAAAGACATGCAAATTAGCACGATACATAGTATGTCTGTACGAATAATTAAAACTTTCCCTCAATTTACGCCTCTCAAAGTTCCTTTTAGCATTTATGACGATGGCGATCAAATGTCCGTTATAAAGACTATTCTTAAAGCACGAAAAATGGAAAATAATCCTTATGAAATTATGAGCCTCATAAGCAAGGCAAAAGCTGAAGGGTGCCTTATTGAAGATGAAAAAATAGAAGAAATCCGACAAATTTATCAAAATATACTAGTAAAAAACAACGCTGCTGATTTTGATGACCTATTAACCTATGCCAGAGATTGTTTAAAAAACAATACTTGTAAAAACCACTATTCTAATTTATGGCAGCATATTCTTGTTGACGAGTTTCAAGACACGAGTCTCATACAGTTCGAAATTGTAACTCTTCTATATGACCCTTTAAAAACTAAAACTATGTTTGTTGTGGGGGATTGGAACCAATCAATTTATGGCTGGCGCTTGGCTCACCCAGAAAACATAGACAAGTTCATAAAGTTATTTAATCCTGCTGTCATGGCCCTTTCCTATAACTATAGATCCGCTCCAGAAATTATAGTTCATGCCAACGCTCATTTGCAGTTTGGAAATCCAATGGTAGCTAAATCCAATATTAAAGGTTCTATTTCCATGACAGCTTTTAAAGATCAAGAAGAGGAAGCCAATAGAATAGCTGACGCAATATATAAAATTGGAGACTATGAAAATACAGCAATACTATATAGAGTAAATACTCGATCTCTTCTTTTTGAAAAAAGTTTTGCCATGAAAAGAATACCTTATAAAGTATTAGGAGACATTCCTTTCTATCGGAGAAGGATAGTTAAAGATCTTCTGAGCTACTGCAAAGCTGCAACCAATCCCCAAGACATAGAAAGTCTGACAAGAATAGTTAATGTTCCTAAAAGGGGGTTCGGAGAATCAAAACAGGAAAAATTGCTTACTGAAGGTCGACCTTATATTGAAAGCATAGCCAATGAAATGCCCGAAATAAAAAGTCTCCTTGACCTCCTCGAAGAAATAAAAAATCAACGTCCTGTACAGGCTATTAATGAAGTAATACAAAGAACTAATTATAGGGCACTTCTTACAAAAGATACGGACCTGTTTATGCTAGACTATTTCTTAGACATAATTTCAGGTTTTAACACCATAGAAGAATTAATCCTGACCAGTAATTTCCTTGAAGAGGATACAGGTCACGGCGTAAAACTTATGACCGCTCATGCAAGCAAAGGCCTAGAATTTAATAACGTTTTCGTGGTTGGAGTTGAAAAAGGCGTATGGCCCCATCAATTGTCAGAGAATATTCCCGAGGAAGAAAGGCTATATTATGTGGCTGTCACTCGAGCTAAGCAGCGTTTAAACATCAGCTGTTCAAAAAGTAGAATATATCGAGGAAAACCGGAATTTGTAGCCCCTAGCCCACTATTTTATAAAAGCCACAAAATAATCTACAACGGCTAACAGGGGGGGATCCAAATAATTTGATTTCTTTGAATGGAAATAATTATCGGTTCATAAGCTCCTATGCTAACAAGGCCGTTTGCATCAGGGCGAGGATTTCCTGCCAAGTCAGCAACATTCCATACTGAAATACTTGTCGTCCCTTTTTCATATAATGCAGAGCTATCATCTATTTTAAGAAAACTTGAACTTGTTGGATCGATGGAAAGAAAATCAGCAATTGTTATGCCATGAACATTATTTGTACCGATTGTTAAAGAGCTATCACTATCTGCACAATTTGTTACAGTAGATGAAGCGTTTATGTTATAGCAAGGATTTCCTGATGTTGCGCTATAAACGGCAACATTTTTCAAAGATAGACCAGAACCATACACCATACCGCTATGTGCTATACCATTACTTGTTGCTGCTCCGGTGGGATTTTCAATCATATAAATAGAACAGTTTTCTACAAAATTTCTTGGTGTAGCTGGAGTTTCGCCATTGTTGTATCTATGAAAATAAAAGCCAATGGGGGTTGACACCCCAGCAGGAGTGCGTAGATAAAGAGCAATATTCCACATATACGAATATGGGGCATAACCATCATTAACACCTTCAATTACTATTCCATTAGGAGCGGCGGTACCATTACCAACGACCAATTTTAAATCATATATGTAGAACGGAAGATTTATTGCATGATCACCATTAACACAAGTTGCAAGCACAGATATTGCATTCACTTTTTCCGCAATTATAATGCCGTTATGAAAATAAATGTTCCCATTAACACTACTACTTGATACACTATACCATTTATAAAACCATATAAGAACAGTAGTTGTAATTGTTTTACCATTCAGATCAAATTCGACAGCATGACCATGCGACTGTATTGCATATATCGTTGAATGATCCCAAGAATCATTCACGGCGGTTGAATTTGTCAAGTTATTCAATACTGTGAATTTATAATCATCAGCCAATTTTCCTGCCACCGTGTACTGAATGGAATTTATGGCAGACCCTATATCCGCATAATCTCCGCCGCTACCTATAGTTTTATTTGTCATAATTTTTCAATTTTATAATTTATTGTAATTCAAACTAAGACTGGCCATTGATATTCCTGTAACTCCCTCTATATTCACTCTTATAATATCACCTTGAGCCCCCGTAGGGCTCCCCCAACCTGTTGTAGTCCCAGTATTTTTTATTGCATTGCTTAACCAAGGGCCCGTAGCCCCTGAATGCATAGCATTTGCACTTATCGGAGGAAAATTTGCATAATTATTAATCCATAAATCAACGGTCATAATGCCTGTCGTTCCTGCAAGAAGCTGCCAACTATTTAATTTTATTGCAAAAGGTAATGTAATATCTCCTTGTATGCCCGTTACGAGCATGCTAGTCGGCACCGTATACATAATAAAATTAATAGCCCCCGTGGCCCCCATTTGTACACCTGTATAACCCTGAATTCCAGTCTGACCTTGAATTCCAGTTTCACCTTGGAGCCCTTGAATTCCAGTCTCACCTCGGAGCCCTTGAATTCCAGTCTGACCTTGGAGCCCTTGAATTCCAGTCTGACCTTGGAGCCCTTGAATTCCCGTCTCACCCTGGAGCCCAGTGACCCCTTGAAAGCCCATTTCTCCTTGAGCCCCTGTCTCCCCCTGAATTCCAGTCTCACCTCGGAGCCCTTGAATTCCAGTCTGACCTTGGAGCCCTTGAATTCCAGTCTGACCTTGGAGCCCTTGAATTCCCGTCTCACCCTGGAGCCCAGTGACCCCTTGAAAGCCCATTTCTCCTTGAGCCCCTGTCTCCCCCTGAATTCCTATAACCCCTGTAACTCCCTGAACCCCAGTGGCCCCAAATCCAGGAGAAGGCATCGGAGAAGCCCCATCACTCATTCTTAAAAAACCCGCTTCAACAAAAAGTTGACCAGATATTCCTGGATTTGATGTATCAAAATTTATTCGATCAAAACATGCTGCATCAGCTTCTATATAATGAGACGCATCAAAAACAACACTACTACAAGAAACATCTCCTCTAACAAAAATATTCCCAGCTTTATCAATGTTCCAATTATTTGAAGTAATGTCGTAGCCAAAAGCCATTAAATTATCATAATTATTATCTATATGAATAACAGCTGCTGAACTATCTGTCCTATCTTGAGTTATATATAAACCATCACTATAGCCCTGATTCCAAACTCTAATGGCTTCACCAGTCTCATCATTTGATTTATTTATTCTAAGAGCAGCCCCACTCTCAGTCCCCGCCACAAAAATATCTAATCCTGGCTGAGTAGAATCTCCAACGTGAGAGATTAAAGTAGCAGGGCCACTACCTGTATTATAAACCCCTAACCCCACGTCTCCACCCCTATTATTCACTTCCAGGGCTAAACCAAGACCTGAACCGGTCTTGTCTAGAGACATCAGAGTTTCATTAGCTGTTTGTTTTATATAGACGGCTTTTCCGGCATTATTCAGAATTGTCATTGACCCTTGAAAACTTGAACTAGCCACATTAATTGGAACACCCTGTGAACCTGAATGAATAATATGAATATCGTCTGCTTGTCCCTGAGAAGTAATACCAATACTTGTGGCATCAGAAGAGCTATTCAAGCTCAAAATAGTCCCACTACTCTGATCTATATAAATAGAGGTAGAAGAAGACGCTATATTGGACAAAGTAAAAGTGGGGTCTGCACTTGTAGTAGTTATATTAAAAACAGAGCCACTGCAACCTTTAGTAATAGTAATGGAGTCCCCCGTAGCGTCATCACAGGCTTTTAAAATCCCCCCAGTTCTTCCTGCGTGATAAAAATTAAGCCCATAACCACTGCCTAAATTTGTAGCATCTATCATATTTGAACTGGAGTCAGTATTATCTCTTTTGATCTGGAATATCTGTCCGGAGCCAGCAGATGCAATATTAAAAACGGGGGTGCTGTCTAAAGGAGACAAGACTTGAAGATTATAGGCAGGAGCTGTTGCACTGCCGTCATACATATGAACGACAGCTCCATAAATATAATGGGTAGCATCATAGGGCCTTGTTGAGTCTCCAAGAATAGCTCTACCACTTACATTTAAATCTCCCACGGATAAATCTTTGTGATAGAAAGCGTCGCCATCAACAGTAAGATTTCCATTAATACTGGCGTCCCCTGTAACCAGTATGGATCCTACAGTATAGTCTCCTGTTGACAATATTTTAGATGGAGTAATGGCACTATCAGCTATAGCTGATGTATCTATTCCGCCATTATCCATTGCATAGTCTATTTCAGCAACTGTTCGGACAACTTTTCTAAAGTCTGTAATATCAGCCTGGGCAATACTGGATTGATCCACATAACGTTGAATTGAAGCTAGCTGAGTAGTATAATGCTGAACAGTACCGTCTGGAGAATAATTCCCAGGTATTGGCCAACCCTCAGAAACTTTAACGTCCGATACTATTCTCAATCTATTGGCACTAGGAAGGCCTATAGTGGAGTCAACAATTCCTGGATCATAATACTCAGAAGAAGCGTCTCCGGCTACTTCTGCAAGATGAAAATCTATATAAACTCGGTCAGTCCTATATAATTCCCAATTAGTTCCATCCAAAGTCCTGTAAATTTTACCTGAAGACCCCGCAATAAAGCCAGTGGAATCTTTAAAAGTAATACCTGTAAAATTGACTCCATCTGCAATAGTCCTGGCACTCCAAGTAAATCCTGCGTCTGTAGTTTGTGTTAAGACACCATTATCTCCCACAGCCCAGCCATTAGACATATCTGAAAAATATAAACCGTTAAGATTTACAGTAGTCCCCGCAAATATAGGGGTCCAAGTATTACCACTGTCGTCAGTTCTTAAAGCCGTGCCGTCATTACCCACAACATAAAGATGTGCTGAATCTATTGCAACTATTCTATTTAATTTACAGGTTACATTACTAGGCTGTAAAATCCAATTACTTCCACTATCAGCAGTATTTATTATTGTACCTGTTTCTCCTACAGCCCAACAATTATTTGTATCAGGGGCAGCAATGCCATATAGGTCCTCAGAAGTTATTGATGTAATTTGAGTAACCCACGTTCCCATATTATAATTAAAAACTGTTCCGTCTGTACTTGCCGCCATGGCATAATTAACATCAAATATGTCTATATCATTCAGGTCACTGCTTGTAAGAGGCCCTGCTGTAGGTATATTCTGTTTAACCCATGTTGCTCCTGCATTGGTTGTCATATAAGCTACGCCGTTATTTCCAACCACATAGCCATTTGAATCATCATAAGGATTAAAGGACACCGCTTTAAAATTAACAGGAGCAGTCATTCCGGAAGTTTTATCTATCCAATTTCTACCAAAGTCAGTAGTTCTAATAACTGATCCATCACCACATGAGAAGACATTTGATCCTGCTAAAGCAATGTCTTTAAGATCTGAAAGTGCCCCTGTAGGAGTCGTAAGAGAAGGAAGAATAGTGCTTGTATAGCCGTCTCGCGTAATAGCCGCAGCACTGGTATAGTCAGTATATCTAGTTTGGTCGGTATATTTAATATCACTATTTAGAAATAAACGATACCCCTGCAAATAAAAAGTTGAAGGCCCTCCCGTACTGTCAGAACCTGAAATAATAAAATTATTGGAGCGGTCAGAAGGAGTTGATCCTTGCTCAATTTTATAAGCATCTCTAATAGCTACTGCGTCTCCAAGTTCCTTTTGAATAAATTTACGAGTATAGGTATTAGATATACTATTCAAGTCTCGAAGTTCGGCGTCAGTTAACGTCGTCTTTTCCTGAGCTTGAAGTAGATAATAATGTTTATTTTCGTTAAATAATTCCGGGGCATAATCCCCATTATATGTTTCCGCCACGATTACCTCCAATAATTACCAGCCATGCGTCCTGAATTATAAGCAAGCTGTTTGCTCCGCATAATATCAGCTTGAATTCCTGACGATGGCCGATTAGTGTATAAAACATTTCTTTTCTGCTTTAAATGATACTGCCTATAAGAAGACGTGCCCGATCCGGCAGTTTCTATTACATTGTTTCTTATTATATTACTCGAATTATTCAAATAATCCGTTGCAAGAAAGACTGCTCGTGCAAAGGCGTCTGATAAGTCATCATGGCTGCCTTTACCTTCAGGGGCTTCTACAGATATTAAATATTTTGAATGATTCGTAGCTTTTAATCTAAGTAGCTCTCGAATAAGGTCACTATCTGTCGTTTTCTGCCCTTCTATAACTTTTTCGTCTCCTTCAGGAATTCTTAAAGAGGCATCCAACATCTTAGACATCAAATTCTGATAAACTCTTGAATTACTCTCTCGACTACTCGGAACAACTTCGATTTGTTTTAAACCTTTTTCATCTAACAAAGGCTTTAAAAATAATCCGCCATATTGGTCAAGCATACCTTTTACAATAAAAAATCTCTCTGAATATGAATAAATCCAATCTACCAATTCTTCGGAATGAAAAAATTCTTTTCCTTCATTAGCGGCATATCGTACTTCTGCACAATCCAGCTCAATTAAATTTCTGACAACTCCTTCTACTTCTTTTCTAGTTATATGACAAATAGCAAGAGCTGAACCGTCGTTTTTAAGAGCTATATCAATCCCAATAAAATGAGGAACACGCTCCCCACTACTCTTTTTTTCTCTTAATCCCGGAATAATATTCATCCTTAAAACTTGCTCATTTTCAATCCAGGTACTGATTCGGTCGCTGAATTGAGCCCCATATTCCGCCATATAAGATGTCGGGTTCTCAGAATATTTAGACCTGAAAAATTTAGGGGATTGAGTAACATCTACTTCCCAGGTAGGAGCCTGAAGCATCAATAAATCCTGACAATCCTTCTCCATGGAACGCTCATAAAGATCAAAAAATTTACCCGAACGAGAAGCAGGAGAAGAAATACAAATCACCCTCCCATGAGGTTCACCATCCGGAGCGTTAAATTTAGCCACTGAAGGAGTCACAGCATCATAAATGGTCTCGTCAGACTTATCATCAGATGTCTCAGCTTCAAAAAAATAAGCCATCTCGTCCAAAACAGCTATGATATTATTGGGGCCTCGAATGCCACGACCCGAGCAAGGAGACGAAACTATTTTAATAGAAGGCCTGCTACCTGCATAAAGTTCTAAATCTCTTTGAGTATTTAACTGCATATAATTTGCAGTAGCCGGACGTCTATATTTCTTGAAATAATCCGACCTCTCAAGATGACCACTGATCCTTTTAAATAATATTGAAGCCTGCTCCTGGTTCGTAGCTATACAAGTCATACGAATCTCATCATCAGGCATAATCCCATAATATTCTTGGGGACTGACCCTCTTAAGCAATTTATAGGTCTCATAAGCAACTATTATAGAAATAATATGAGTCTTTGTACTACGACGGCCCATAACAAGTAAAAGATTCTGACAGGGGTCTTTCGGATCTCCTGAAATATTTTTTATATTAATACGCCCCTCGTTATAAAGAAAATCCAAATATTCCATTTCAGAGAAACGAAAACGTTCTTTCTCGCAGAATTTATCTTTGATTATTATGATTTTTTCAGAATCATCAAGAGGAATGTTGTAGGCACATTTTAAAATGAATCTTTGGACAGGAAATAAAGAAGGAACTCCGGGCACGGAGCCAAAGCCTAGACCCCATGGAGCTTCACTAAACTCAATAATGTTCCGCTCGCTTTCATCTTTCAACTTCTTTGAAGTAATGAAAGTCGTGCAAAGATCGGAAACTGTCATGTGCTTTCCAGTTCATTTTAAAAAAGATTCTTAGGAGACATTGCTTTAATCATCTTTTCAGCCTTATTTTCCCAGCCATCAAGATTCTTAGATAATGAATGGAAAAACATCTCTTTATATTCAGGAGGAACTTTTACATCATCAAAGGTCTGATTAATAATTTCAAGAAACATCTTAAAAATTTCTCGAAATTTAGGCCCCCTCAAATCCAAATCTCCCATCTCTCCTGAAAGAGCCCTGCGCTGGAGCTCCGTATCAGCCATGTGCTTTAATAATGTACCACGCTTAAGAGATATACTCGAAGTATCCGAAATATGCCCGTCATCTTTATCTTTAGACTTTTTAATGCGTAAATCTTTTAAAGAAGACTGCTCCTCAGCCAGGCCATATAATATGGTCTTAAGGATTACTTCAGGAACCTCGTCTTCTTTAATAGCCAGACATATATCATCATTTGCCAGCTCTTCAGCTAGACAAACATTCATGTCCACTACCCCAGCAGGAATAGATATAGTCTCTGGAGCCTTAAGAGAATTTTCAAGACCTGTATTAGTCTCATCATCAGCCATGCTAAAAATCCTTACATTATTGAGTCAAGGCCTGAATGACTGATAAGTCCCCCAACATCAAGAGTCTTCTGAGTACTAGAAGGATCTACATCTACAACCATGCCTTCACAGCCCTCAAAAAAACTCAATACTTCCTGGGACTGCTTTTCAATAGTTGAAGGATCAGGAAGAGTTTCCTTTTCAGGAAGATCCGGCACAACTTTTTCTTTAGGCTTCTTTACCGCAACATTGGCCTTAATACCCACAGGAGAAGCATTGAAAAGAACCATCGAATCAGAAAGAATCTTATCAGCCTGCTCCATAGAAAGCTTATTCATGAGTTTAACTCTGATCTTATCAACTTCAATACCCTTCCTTAAAGCTTCCACCGAAGCTGTACGATAAGGCTCAAATTCATCAGAAATTTTACTACCGGACAAGGAATATAATGTGCCCTTAACACCTACCTGACGCTCTGAGTTCTGAGTCTCCGCATAAACCTGCTGCTTCATAGTATACTTCCTAGCCAATTTCTTCAAACCATCGGCTATAAACTCTGAAATTTCTCCTGCTTCAACAAGTTTATCTACCTTTTCCGGGGTCAGACCAGGAAGACCATTAAGCTCCGCAACAACAAAAGCTATATATTTTGAAGCGTCTTTTAGGTCCACAGCGGCATACTTTTTACGAAGCATCTCTTTAAGGTCATTAGCACTTTTACCTTTAACAACCTGAGACCGTGCAAAATCAAGGATCGGAAGAGCATTCTTAAAAAGAATCTCTTCATTAGCCCACTTATTAACAAAAGCCTTCTGAGCTGACTTTTCCATGATATCTTTAAGAGCTTTATCAGGATCAACCTTTTCCACTTTCTTCGCCGCAACTTCAACCTTTTCAGGCACAGCCATGAAGGCATCACGTAATGTCTCTTTTGAATTAATAACAAAACTCTTACTTATTTTACCCGATGCTACCAGATGATTCTTATACTTATCAAAGGTATTTTCGTCATATTTAACACTGGCTAAGACATTCTTATGGAATTTATTAGCCAAAAAACCCACAACTTCCTTGGTCAACTTACTCTCATTCAAAATAATATCCTGAGCAAGACGAGTACGGTGCTGAGTCAAAAACTGTTCGGCTTCCTTAGGAGTAGTAAAAGCCGAAGCATCAATATAAACATTACCCAGTAAACCCTGCTCTTCAGATAACTTAGCCAAGGAATCTTTTGCCAGAACTATATCATTTGAATGAAACCTGGAACGAATATGATCCGCAAGTTCCTTCCCACTAATCCCAGCCATCATAGCCTTTTTAGCCTCCCTGACAACATCTGCAATGGCTCCTTCAGTGGCTTCCTTATTTGAGGCATTGGCTCCCAATTGCTGAACAGTTAAATTAGGAATAAGATTAAGACCCTTGCTCTCATGGTTCCATATTTCAGCCAACTTGGGACCTATCCTGACTGAATTGTTGTCGGAAGGATAATTGTCATACGTCTTGGGATCGACCGTAAGCCAGCCATGATTCACAAGTTTCGGAAAACTTGGATTAGTTCCAATAATGTCCTGTGTAAGGTCTTGCATTGTAATGGCTCCTTATAAAGAGTTGGCAAAGAAGTTAATTAACGAATTTTGAACAGCCACAGCAAAAATATCTTTCTTTCCTGAAGCTGTCTTACTAATATCCGTTGGCTCCGTCGGTTTAGGAACCTGTTCTGACTTTTCAGCAGGCTTCTCAGATTCCAACGTAGGATTACTTTCAGGTTCAGGTTTATTTTCAGGTTCTTTTTCAGGTTCAATAGTAGGTGCATCTTCAGATTTCTGAGTATTAACAATATCGTCCTGAGAAACTCCATCTTCTACTTTTTCAACATTTTCAACAGCATCTTCCTTTTCCTTGATAAGCTTTTTAATTTCTTTATCTTCCCCAACATTCCATCGAGGATTTGTAAGCTCATCAGCAATACAGTCAGCTACATCACTAAGAGCAAAAATTGAAGTCTGAAGAGCTTGCTTTATATCTTTAATAGGAATAATATAACCCACACCCCCAAGACGCCCGTCTGGACTTATTTCCGGCCCCTTAAAACGAGAGAACTCATTAAAGGAAGACGTTAAATTTTCAAGAGATACACTAACATTATGAAGTATATTCTTAAGATGCCTGATCTTCTTGGGATTATATTTAAAATCCTCAGGAATCTCCCTCCTAGTACTCTGCGAGGCCGCCATTCTTAACTTTGAAGCCGTAACAGCTTTTAATACCTCAGGATGATCTGTAAGACGATGTCTCATGGCTCATGGCTCTCCTTACACTTTAATGGGCTTATTAGTATCGGGGTTAAACAGCCGTTCAATAATAACTTTACCGTCCTCGCCTTCTATAATCTTCCATAAATCCTTTTCGGCTTTGTGGACTAGGTTATCATTAGAGATCCTGAAAAAATCAGAAAGATCCCCAAGAGACGCAACTTTCATCTTATTAGGGAGAAGAAAGTCGTCAAGTCCACTGGTTTCTGCTTCTTCTGCATTTCTCAGGCTGCCTACTTCTTGTAATAATGTCTCATAAATATCCATACCTGCCTCCAATCACATTAAAAACTAACCATATTAATAGATTATTCCAGTTTCTTAAGAAAAATTTTTTAAAATGCCAGCAATTGCTTCATCATTATCCTTATAGGTTAATCGTATAAGATTGATTTTATTGTCCTGACAAAATTTATTTTTAATGCCGTCCAATTTTTTAATAGTTTCTAAAGCTTTTTCTCCGCCAAAATAATCTAAAGGAACAAAATGTTGTTGACCATCAAATTCAATACAAGTATTTTTACTAGGAACATAGAAATCAAAATATAATTTTCTTTTATGTATGCATCCTTCAAATGTCTTTTCACGCTGATAATCCACTTTAAATGAATCCAATAAGGCCGCTATTCTTTTTTCGCCTTTAGATTCTGAACAAACAGGACATCCTTCACCTTTTAAATGTGCATGAGGACATTGCATGAATTCACCATGACTTTTACATATAATTTTAACTTTTAAGACATTATAAGCTACTTCAGAATAGTCATATCTATCACCATGTACTTTATGGGCTTTCTCAATAAATTCCTGAGTAGTTAATTTAAGTTTTTCAGCAATAAGATTATAGGCACATTTAGGGCATTCATGGCCATATAAATGATTAAAAGGTGCCTGAAAAAAAAAGCCATGGTTTGGGCAACCTATTCTAATATTAGTATAACAATCTTTATAATCAACTTGAGTATAATCATAGAAATCGCCATGAACTTGAGTGGCTTTCTTTATAAAAAGCCCTGTTGTAAGTTGATTATAGCGAAAAGATTCCCAAAAGCACTTTATGCAACCATGCTTCTGTAAATGATTACGGGGAGTTTGATGAAATTTTCCATGTTTTGGACATATTATTTCTATCTTTGTTATTAAATCTTTATAAACTGCCTGTGAATAATCGTATTTATTATTGTGTACTGTTCTAGATAAATTAAAAAATTCTTCCTGAGAAAGTCTTTTTTTATCATTACCTTGCTGTTTTCTACAATAAGGGCATCCTCGATATAAATGATTAGAAGGAGTTTGCTCAAAAACCCCATGTTCAGGGCATATAATTTTAACTTTTAAACAAGATTTAATATATTCTGTTTGAGAATAGTCATATTTATTTCCATGGACTTTTCGAGCTTTTTCTATGAATTCTTCTGTAGTTAATCGAGGTTCATATTTTTCTATATTCTTTTTTGGGACTTTTAGACAAGAAGGACATTTAGCACCCCGTATATGGCTTAGCATAAATTGCATAAAAGGACCATGTAATTTGCATATAATTTTTATTTTTGCATTTTTAGAGACATAATTCATTTCAGAATAATCATACTGGTCACCGTGTACTTGTTGAAATCTTTTAATAAGTTCTTGATTTGTCAATTTACGCTTCTCTGCTACAACTTCTTTCATACATTTTGGGCACTTATTGCCTCTTAAATGATTAGCTGGAGTTGAATAAAAAGAGCCATGAATTTTACATATAATTTTAATTTTAATATAATTTTTTTTATAATCAGTTTGTGAATAATCATAAAAATCGCCATGAACCTTTTGAGCTTTTTTTATAAACTGCTCAGTAGTTGTTTTAACATCTCTAGCACATATAGGGCAACCCTGTTTTTTTAAATGATTGCAAGGCTTTTGTTTAAAAACTCCGTGTTTTGGACAAATTATATCCACTTTAATATTATTTTTTTTGTAGTCAACTTTTGAATAATTATATTTTTCCCCATGTACTTTTTTAGCTAATGCTATAAATTCTTCTTGTGAGAATTTTAAACTATTAATGCGTTTAAGAGAGCCACATTTAGGGCATCCATTTTTATTTAAATGACTATTAGGCGTTTGTACAAATTCTCCGTGTTCAGGACATATAATTATAACTTTATCAGAACCTCTTATATATGACACTTTTGAATAAATATATTTAACGCCATGTATTTTTCTGGCTTTTTCTATGAATTTTTCAGTAGTTAGAGTCATGAGATAATCAATGCTGAAAAAATTAACCCATCAAGTCTTGTAAGCCATCCAGATCCCCTCCAGTAGGCGGTGGATCCACTTCCATGCCGTCGGGGTCAGGTCCATCTCCCCTTGGCCTTACAGAGTCTACAATGGGGTCATGGGGGGCAGAAAAGTCTCCTACACTTGTATCAATATCCCTGTCCGGGCGTTCTCCTTGTCGCGGTATATCAAATCTTTTTTCATTATATTGGTCATAAAGACCTCTAAGGCTATCAATTACAGCTTCAGATCCTTCGGGCAATTCACATTCCTGATAATATGGGATATTTTGTGCAGGTCCTACAATTTCAGCTTTCTTAATCTTATAAGCTACAACTCTAATATCATCGGCCATTTTACGCCATAAATATCCAGGCCATTGATATATTCTTTCCCACTGCTTTAGAGCACTATCTATTTTTTCTAGTTCGTCTTCATTTTTCTCTGTTTCTAGGAGCTTCCTTAAATCGTTGGGTTGGAAAAAAATATAAGGGTTTGGGTCTAATTTGCCCGGAACTAAACTACCGCCAGGGGTATGTATAATGGCATCTGACTGTTTTTTCATTTTAAACCAAACTAAGGCCTTATAATGTTTATAGAATTTAATCTAATTCAAATATCAAGAGATTATTAAAAAAATTCATTTAAGGTTTGCTTAAATTCATACAGATTGCCAATCAGGCTGTAACTCAATCCTTGAATTGAGCTCCATATTCCGCCATATAAGACGTCGGATTCTCAGTATATTTAGATTTGAGAAAGTCAGGAGACTGAGTAATGTCTACTTCCCAGGTGGGCACCTGAATCATCAATGAATCCTGACAATTCTTCTCCATGGAACGCTTATAAAGCTCAAAAAATTTACCCGAACGGAAAGCAGGAGAAGATGCACAAATTATCCTTCCATGAGGCTCACCATCCGGAGCGTTAAATTTAGCCACTGAAGGAGTCACAGCATCATAAATAGTCTCGTCAATAAAATAGGCCATTTCATCCAAAACAGTTATAATATTATTGCCTCGAATTTCACGACTTGAACAAGGAGATGAGACTATTTTAATAGAAGGTCTGTTACCTGCATAAAGTTCTAAATCTCTTTGAGTATTTAACTGCATATAATTTGCAGTAGCCGGACGTCTATATTTCTTGAAATAATCCGACCTCTCAAGATGACCACTGATCCTTTTAAATAATATTGAAGCCTGCTCCTGGTTCGTAGCTATACAAGTCATACGAATCTCATCATCAGGCATAATCCCATAATATTCTTGGGGACTGACCCTCTTAAGCAATTTATAGGTCTCATAAGCAACTATTATAGAAATAATATGAGTCTTTGTACTACGACGGCCCATAACAAGTAAAAGATTCTGACAGGGGTCTTTCGGATCTCCTGAAATATTTTTTATATTAATACGCCCCTCGTTATAAAGAAAATCCAAATATTCCATTTCAGAGAAACGAAAACGTTCTTTCTCGCAGAATTTATCTTTGATTATTATGATTTTTTCAGAATCATCAAGAGGAATGTTGTAGGCACATTTTAAAATGAATCTTTGGACAGGAAATAAAGAAGGAACTCCGGGCACGGAGCCAAAGCCTAGACCCCATGGAGCTTCACTAAACTCAATAATGTTCCGCTCGCTTTCATCTTTCAACTTCTTTGAAGTAATGAAAGTAGCAGGGAAAGGAATAATAGCCGGGCGACTACCAACCACTTTCAAAACAGGAAATGGTTTAAGTTCATCAAATCGTTGAGAAAAACTTGGCCAAGTCTTTCTAAGGTCATCTAAACCTTTAGAGGCACTTGCAATAAGAGCTTTAATTATTTCAGGCTTTAACTTTCCTGAACTTGCTATCAGTCTTATATAGGCTTTTTCATCATCGCCTATTCCTGAAAAATCAACCACACAATCTTCACAAAAATTCCTATAAAGGGCTTTTAAACATAGTGGACATAGCTCAACAATGCGGTTTTCAGGACTAAACTCAATTATGCGGTAAACTATTGCAAAGCCGCCTGGAATAGATATAACTCCGGGCACGACCTTTTTTCGACTATCTTTAAGTAGTCTAAGAGTTCTTTCAAGGTCTATTTCTTCTTTACCGAGCTCGTATTTTTTAAGGTTCTTTATAGCGGGATCTTTCAAGACTACAAATTTTTGATGTTTAGCCCTACGGTCCAATTCCTCAAGGGATTCCATAGATCGGGTAATAATGAAATTTTCCAATAAATCCTGATCATTCCATTGTTGAATAGGACGTAAATCTTTGCTTCTTTCAACAGTAGGTTCTGTACAAGATTTAAGTTGGTAAGCGGCGGCCTTTATCTTCAAGGCACTAACTGGGGGATTATAATGTTCTAAAATACCCGCCAGGTCTTCAATTGTGGTTGTTGGTGCATCAAGAACAGCTATGCCAACGGGATCATTGGTAATTCCTTCTTTTTTGAGGATTTCAAGAATATTTTCTTGAGTTGTTCCAAGAACTTCAGAGCATTTTTGGACGCGGATGGACAATGGCGTAGACATAAATAGTCCCTTCTTTTGGCAACTTTTTACAGTCGCCGGTTTTAGGCATCTCGAAAGCAGTGGCTTACCTGCACATGCTTTTAGACCTGCATGTTCGGTCTTATAGTTTAAAAATCAATATTAACTGATTATTATCTTTGCAACGCCGTCAGTATTCAAGCAACATAATCCGATTGTTTCACTAAATTCAAAATCTATTGAATGATTATTGGGATTATCAGAGCTAATGCAGGAGGCATTTGCCATTATAGGCATGATGCCCACTTGTTCCGGTCTTGCTGTTAAATAGATATGCCCTGGAGTAATGGCTCTTGAAATAAAAACTTGGGCGCCAAAGAGTGCACCCATTATGCCTCTTAGCATAGATTCATTACTAGTTTCATGATTAAAAATCTGTGGACTAAAGCATCTTACAGAACTAAAATTCAGGGCGTTCATAAAAATGCTATTTACTCGTAGGTCTTTTCGTTCTATTAATGAAAAGCCCTTTGTTAAGACCAAATGGGATAATTTTTCTTCATTTATAATATTATTACTTCCAATAGTCACTGCGTCCAATAGGGCCAAAGCTCCTGCTTGTTCTTGATTTCTAATTTCTTGATAGGCTATATCTTGACAGCCCTCAATTAAATTTAATCTATTTCGAGATGACCTTAAATTGGTCATATTTATTGAAGAATGGTTATTAAAATTAAGAGATGAAACAAGTATTCCATATCTATTAGTAGAAGAAGGGCTAGTAGATGTTATATGATATTCATTTTCTGTAAAACCATTTACATAATAAGCTTTTTTTTCTATATCATATGCTGCAGACGCCCCTGTAGGTAAAACATCAACATGAAAAATATGGCGTGCAATGGATCCTCGATCTAATCTTAACCGTAGAGGTTCAATCATTGATGCTGCAAGTCTTTGGCGGCCTTCCCTAGTAGACAGAAGACTATCAATTAAAGAAGCTCGCTGCTGTTCCCGGGAAGGGGAATTAGAATCTTGTTGCTTATGGGAAAGAGAGTTGTAATCTTGTTGCTCCCGGAGCTTTTTTTCAGTCTCAACTTTTATTTGCTTGGGTGGCTCTTTTCCCAGAGCCATCGAATATCTGTCCATTTATCCTGCCTACTTTGGGTTGTTCTGATTTTGCTTGCCGTTAGCAATATTTAAATTATATTTCTGTCCAATTTTTAATTTTTTCACTCTTGAAATTTATAGGTCTAATTTCTTTGAATTTTTTATATTACTTTGATTGGAAATCAAAGACTTCATCATTGAGCTATGCTCGCTTATTCTTTTCTTGAAATATGGCGCGAGAGACGAGAATTGAACTCGCACAGACTTCCTTGGCAAGAAAGTGCTGAACCGCTAGGCCGCTCTCGCATATTATTTACATAAAAAATATAAAGCTATTAAAGCTAAAATTATACCCACATAGTTATAAGCATTTAATTGTTCCTTAAAAATAAATATCCCGATAAATACTCCTATTATTGTATATAAAATTGTCCACACAGTACTCAAAATGGCCAAACTATTTTTTGCTTGAAGAGAAGGAAGCCATAAAACAGATACTACTACATATGCCAGTATGGAGGCAAGAGCAAATTTATAATTACATGTATTGGCATATTTTTTTGATAAAAATTCTGCCAAGCCATAAAAAATCATTGCAATTGTAGTATATATTACGATCATAAAAATCTAAGAGCGAGTTTTCAAAATTATGCCTTTATGTTTTCATTTATTTTTTAAAAAATTAATAGCTCTTATTTCTTTAAATTTTTTATACTTATTTCCGTCATGCATTACCTCCCTATGATGAATATAATTAGAAAAATAAATGGCAGGATAATAAGGAATAAGTTCCTTCTCAAATCTGCTTATTGTTTCTTCTGCATCATAAATTACGGGGCATTCAAGCCATTGCCCCCACCATAGAATTCCGTTCTTTTCAAATATATCGAAAGGAAATATCCTGCATTCTAAAGGTCTTATGTGATATTTCAAACAAGAGTTTTTTGAAAGAAATATACAAGATCCATCTGGCTTTTGAAGGATTTCATTTTTACTTTGTGGATAATCCAAATAAAGTAAATTGAGCTCCTCTTTACTTGCATAAGGTAATTCATTTTTACAGCACCATGCTTTACATTTTCTACAATGTTCTTTCGCCATTTCTCATTCCTATCTGCCCATTACAATTTTAACTGCACCGAAAGGATTCATGCATCCTATGCCCACTTGTTCTAAGAAAGACCAGCCAAGACATCTATCTAAATTTCTAATATTTCTTATTTCCTCAAGGGACATTCTCGGGTTAGACCCATAGCCCGATTACGAGACTTCTTTCTATGCTTTTCAACTTCAACTTGAGCAGTCTTTACGACTTCAGGCGGTTCTTTTCCTAAAGCTATTGAATATCTGTCCATTTTATCTGTTCCTTTCTACAATAACTGGAATAATTTTTACATAATCATGCTGATCCTTTGCGGCCTCACTATAAGAATTAAATAAACATGAATCAACAATTCCTATTTCTGTCCAAAAATTAACAAATTTAATTTCATAATCAGAATCTTTAAATTGATCAATAATTCTTTTTAATTTCTCATTCATAATTTCTCTAAAATAGATGTTATTTCTGCATCAGTTCTTTTATAAGAAATTCGAATAAGCCTAATATCATTTTTAAGACAAAAGTTGTTTTTAATAGCATCAGATTTTTTTATTGTCTTAAAAACTGCTGTACCGCCAAAATAACCACAAGGTTTAAAATGTTGTATGCCATCATATTCAATGCATGTTTTTAAACTTGGAATATAAAAATCAAAAAATAAATTTTTCTTATTCTTACATTTCTTAAAAGTTTTCTCTCTAATATATTTAATTCTATGAGAATCTAAAAATAAAGCGATTTTTCTTTCTCCGCTGGACTCCTGGCACAGAGGGCACCCGCTACCTTGTAAGTGGGCGTTTGGGTTTGTCTCAAAAAGCCCATGTTTACGGCATTTTATTTTTACCTTAGTTCTACTATTTTTATAATCTACTGTGGAATAAATATATTTCTTACCATGAATTTTCTTTGCCTTTTTAACAAACTTTTTAGTATTCAACAAATTCCATCGCCCACAAATGGGACAGCCCTTTTTTCTCAAATGTACTCCAGGTGCCTGAAAGAAAAAGCCATGTTTACGACATTTTATTTTTACGGCTACATACCAGCCTTTATAATCTACTGAGGAATAAATATATTTTCTGCCATGAATCTTTCTTGCTTTCTTAATAAAATCTTTTGTATTTAATCTAAGAGTCCTTTCTTCATTAGAACATTTCCAGCAGTTCATGCCCATCAAATGATTATTGGGAGTTTGTTCAAATATACCGTGTTTTCTACAAATTATTTTTACTTTAAGTCCGCTTTTTTTATATTCAACATTAGAATAGTCATATCTATTACCATGAACTTTTTTAGCCTTAATAATAAAACTTTTCGTTGTTAAAGCATTGTATTTTTTAAGCTCCCTAGCACATCTTGGACACCCCTGCTTATTCATATGCTTATAAGGGCTTTGTTTAAATGGTCCATGTTTCTTGCACATTATATCAACTTTTAAGGTTACATTTTTATAAGTTTTAGGTACTAAAGAATAGTCATATCTATTTCCATGAACTTTTTTAGCCTTATTAAGAAAGCCTTCTAAACCGACCTTAGCACAGTCAGGGCAGCCATAGCCACTCAAATGACTATTTGGAGTCTGTTCAAATATACCATGTTTAAAACATCTTATTTTTACTTTTTCAGCTGACCTTCTATAAACGACAAAGGAATAGTCATATCTATTACCATGAACCTTTTTAGCCTTTTTAATAAAAGAATTAGTCTTAGAAAGTTTCATATTAAGTCGTCATAGAAAATATGGCTTTCTCCCCACGATCAAAATGTGGTAACCGGACTTCATGTAACAAATAAAGATTTTCTTTTATAAAAAGTAGCAACTGATAATATTTTTTAAGATCTGGCTCTTTTTTCATAGCTTCTTTAAGTTTAGCTATACATTTCTCAAAGCGGTGGCGTACTTTAACCTGGGTCATTCTTTTCTTTTCGTCATAAAGATTATATTTTTCATTTATAAGTTGGGCGGTTTTACTCTGACAGGTTGTTTCTATCATATACTTTATAATCTCTAGCTCCATATTAGTGCTATCCCCATTAGGATCAAAAAATTTGCCCAATCTGACTTCAATATCTTCACTTGATATTTTTGGAAGATCTCTTAAAAAAATAAGGCGCTTTTTAGCTCTAGAAAGGCGACTTGAAATGGCCCCTTGGGTGACCCCAAACATTCGAGCGATGTCTTTCTGATTCTTCTTATCCACATAGTAGAGCTCTACTAGGTCATATTCTCTAGGTGGTAATTTATTTAAAAAGGGCCTTATTTCTTCAAAAGGTATAGTCTCATCAAAAAAAGCATTATATTGAATGGCATGCTCATTAGAAAATCGAGCATCCATTTCACTATAATCCATGGGCTTTAAAAAAGATGAACTCTTCACGCTGGCTGATCCTCATCAAAAAGAGATGGAGTCCTAACCATAGGCGCCGTCCGAATATTAAAATTAGAGGCATCAATAAAAATATTTATATAATTATTTGGCTTGACGGATTTTATCTCATATTTATCAAAAAGGGCCGTCAAGGAGCTTTCATTAATTACGCCATTATTAATTTTAAGTTCAAGATTATCCACCAAGCGAATTAAGCCCCCATTCAAATAAACCCGCTGCTCAAAACTTTTTAATGACATCCTCTGAAAGTCTGTCAAATTCTCCTCATCTAAATGGGCATATATGTTTTGAGATGTCTTATATTTATTAATTAAAGATACCAAACAAGCTATCTTAATTCTAGGCACTCCAGGAATATTATCTACATGGTCCCCTTTAAAGCTCAATAGACATTCAAGGTCTTTTGGCCCGACACCAAACTCTTCTTTCACGGCTTCTTCATCATAAACTCGTTCTGGTTTAATTCCTGCCTTGGGCCTGACAACAAAGACCTTTCCATCTTGAACAAGCTGCAACATATCTTTATCGCCCGTATAAATAAAAACTTTATTAGAGTCATTCAAATAAATTTTAACTAGCGATGCTATAACGTCATCGGCCTCTTCCCCTATATATTCTGACTGAGACACATTAAGGCAAGAAAAAATGGCCTTTAAATCACGAACTTGTTCTGATATATCAAATCTTGACCTATTAGCTTTATAGGTCACATCCATACTTTTTTTACGAGTAGATTCCGTATCCCATGCTATTGTGACATGACAATCCGGATATTTGTTTTTAATAGACCTCAGAGTAACTAAAAAGCCGTACACACAACCTGAATAGAGCCCTTGAGCAGTCTGCAATGCTGTAAAGGCATAATGAGCCCTGAAAACTAAATTAAAGCCGTCAATGATTAAATGATTCATTTGATCTTTTCTAATAGGGTTGCTGGTACTGGTGCTATTATTTCACGAGAAACTCTTTTAATTTTTATCATTATATTTTTTCCCCCATCTTCTATGCTTATTACTTCTCCTATTAATTTTTTAAAAACTCCATCTAATACTTTTACTTGATCCTTAGGGGTAAACTTCTTTTTCAAAGAATTTGTTAATTTATGTTTCAAACCAGCTATCTTTCTTGAATTAATAGTAATATAGTCATCCTTTTTGAACAAAGCTTTTGAAAATACTTTATTATCTTTAATATTACCTATTTTTTCTCTAACACTTTCGCAATCTTTAATAAAGGCATAGCCTTCCATAAGGGTACTTGTACTTATATAAGACCCTATTTCCTCATAATACATTGGGATGAAATATTCTACATCATCTCCAAAGACGTCTAAAATAGCGGCTTCAATGTCTTTATAACTTATGTCATCTAAGAAGTCACTAAGTTCCAAGATCAGCCAATTTGATGTCACCACCACGACCTCCTACCAAGTTTTGAGAAAATTCCTGCGGAGACAAATTTTTTTCATCAAGACTACTTTCCCCTATTCTCTCTTCTTTTGGTAAAGGCCAGGTCGCAGGCACCTTTTCAGACTCTGCTATTTGCTCCAATTTTTGATTTCTCCTCTGTCGTAGAACTCTGCCCTGTTCCAGAATGTCCATTCTTTTAAGGTCAGAGTACGTGAGGGAAGGAGCATTTTTTTGAGGTTCTTGGGTTTGTGGGGTTGGTTGTGTTTGAGGTGTATTTGAAGACTCCTTTTGTTGCCTTGGTACAAAACTATTCATACTAAACTTATAATGCAAAATTATAAGGTCACTTTGAAGTCCTACTTTATCTATGTATTTATCTCTAGAAATTAAATAGTTTAAAAATTCCAAAAGACTCGATCCATGGACATCTTTCAATCTTGAAAGAAAATCTTTGCGTTTACCGGAAAAATTATCATAGCCATATAAAAACTTTGATGCATCGCTGACCATGCTTAAAAGCTGATTATAAAATTCAATTTCAGATAAGCTGGAAGATATAAGTTTTGAAGTCTCTATTACTTTGGCCAGATCAATGCCTAAATTGGATATAACAGTAAATATTTCTTCTTCAAAATCCCGAGATATTAAATTAATATTTTTAACTGAAATATCGCCCAAATAAGCAACTTCTTCCAAAATATTAATAGCATTTCTTACATGGCCCTCTGATCTAAGAGCCATTAAACGAAGAGCCTCTTCATCATATTTCAATTTTTCTTGTTCACAAATGAATTTCAGTCTTGGAGTTATAAGTTCGGGACTTATTTTAAGAAATTGAAAATGCATGCATCTATCACGAAGGGGCTTTTTCATTTTATCCGGATCTGTAGTACAGAAGATATATATAAGATGCTCAGGACAGCTCTCTACCTGTTCAAGAAGGGCATCTTGACCCTGCTTGGATATGTCGTGGCATTCATCTAGCAATATGATCTTCTTTTTAACTATAGAAAGAAAAGCAGCTTCATCCCTGAGTTTAATCATATCATCTTTTCCGCCAACAGATGCCGAGTCAAGCTCTACATAGCCAAAATGTTGTTCCCTTTCAAATAGCTTACAAGATTCACAAATGCCACAGGGATCTCCATTCAGGGGACTTTCACAAAGAATTGCTTTAGCAAAAATACGAGCATTTGTGGTCTTTCCCACTCCTGTGGGTCCCGAAAAAAGATAAGCTGAGCCGTAGCGTTTAAGAGTTACTATGGCTCTTAAAACTTCTACTGGGGCTTGCTGCCCGACCACATCCGAGAATTTGCCAGGTCTATATTTTTGTGCGAGCTTAATAGGATACCTCAGTCTATGAATGATACACTTTTAAGATCGAAAAATCAAGATATTTAAATGCTTCCATGAACTCTAGGGATACTTCTGAAGCCCCTCATGTATAAAACCCATGAATTATTGAATTTTTTTCGGTTAATTAAGCACAATCTTTGATCTCTATTCATTTTTCTTAAATAGCAAAATTTAGCATAGGCTTCTCTGAAAGGAAGACCCTTTTCTTCAAAAATTATTTTTACAGGAACTCTTTCAGGATGGCTACGAAAATGTCGGCCTTTCCTCTTTACATTTAATTCAGCCAACTCTTTTTTCATGTCTCTAGCTATGCCACCAAAAAAAGACTTATCTGCACATTCCACTAAATATACAGACCAGCCAATTTGGCTCAGTGTTATATCTCTATTTCTTTTTTGTTCTATATTCATGGAATATAGGCCTGTTTTACTTTATTTAATATATATTTTTTAAATTTATCAAATTTAAAATCTTCCAGATATTTTGCTGGGTCTTTATAGTCTGATTTAATCGAATAAATGTGACTACTAAAAGTGCCCAATTCATTATTTTTTTGTTCAGCTTTTTCGCGTCCCTTATCCCCTGCTTTATCTGAGTCAAAAAAAGTAATAATATTGTCACAATAAAAACTTAAGACATTAAACTGAGCATCAGACATTTTGGACGTTAAAGTTGCCACAGTATTTGGAAGAACTTTAGATAATGCTAGTTGATCAAAAGGTCCTTCTACTAAATATACTCTATTTTCTTTATAAATGTATGGTAAAGCTTCATATAGCCCAAAGAAAAACCCTTCAAATTTTGCTCGTTCCGTTACAAATATTTTAAATTCTTTAGTTTCAATTGATCTTCCTATTAGGCCCACAACCTGATTCATGACGCTTTTTATAGGAAATATTAATTTATTTTCTAATTTTCTACCTTTATAGGTTTCATCTAAAAAACTCTGCTGTTCGGGATCATCACTTTTTATGATTTTAATAATCTTATTAAAACCTATGCCATATTTATTAATGTCATCCTCTGTAACTTCCCTAGACTTTAAATACTTTAAAACTTCTGAATATCTAAAAAGGGACTGATGAAGATTTCTGATTAATAGATCAAGAAACATCTTTTAATTCAACTTGAAAGGTTTCGCATTGCTTTATTATTTCTTTATAAATCCAATCAGGCACCTTTTCAAAAAAGGGCTCTCCGGTTTCAGGACTATATCTAAACATAGTTTTGCCACGTTCTGCAACTCCTTTTTCTCCTTTTCGTCCAGTAAGATCATGGTAATAAACAGAAATAATATATTTGTTTTCTTCCAAAGGCAAATCTTTCCATTTACCTGATAATAGTCGTGCTTGTTTTATTCTTTGTCCCTTTTCGCTAGACCAATCTATAATTTCTTCTAATTTAGCCAGTCTATTTACAACAGTCACTTTTGACGTGGGGTTTTTCTTACGAAAATAATCTTCAAAGGGCTTTGTTAAAAATAATAAATCACCAGGCTTAATCTCTTCTGCCATAAAAAGCCTTATCTATTTTTTGCTTTAAACATCTTATATTTATTAATATAATCAAATTTTTTAGCACAAGTTATAAAATGTTCTTTCATTACAGCCTCTATATTTGCTTTTGATATAGAAGGAGAAGAGAGTAAACAGTCCGCTAAATCTTTAAGGAAAAACAAATTTTTTGAAATAAGAGCTTTAGATTCATTTTGGCAACGGCTTAATATTTTTCTAGCTTTATTTTCATCTTCTTGAGTTCTAAAAAGTTTTTCAGATAATTCAGAATCTGCCCTTTCAAGACTGACAGCTTCTTCATAGCCACAACTTTGAACAAGATCTAAAGCCTGCTTAGTGGCTTTACTAAGGTCATCATAAGATCCCATACTAATATTTTTATCTCCAAAAACTATCTTTTCGGCCATTTGACCTGACAGCGTTCCTATAATATAGCTTAAGGTTTTATCAAAAGTATCAACTTCTTCTTTTGAAGAGGCAACCGAAAATTCCACTGTGCCATTACCGCTAGTTTTAAAAATGCTTGCTTTATTTGGAACAACGCCAGTCCTTAAAACACATGCAACAATATGCCCTGCTTCATGTATAGCAAGAACAGCAGACTTTTGATTTATTACTGGAATCCTGAATAAATCCAGAGTAAGGCTGGCCTTTACTTCAATCTGATTCTCTGCAAATTTAAAAATAAAATTTTTTGAAAACTCATTATAAAAGCAATTAACAAAACCCTCATATCCCTTCAATGCCTTCAATTCTCTAAATAAATAATAAAATTTTAATATTACAGGTTCTATAAAAGACCCAACCGTACTTAAAACTGACCTGGCTCCTTGATTGGGAAACACTCCCTCTTTATATATAATGTCTAATACTGACACATCAAAATTTAGACGAATATTATTTTTCTCATAAAAATCTTTTATTCTAATTAAGTCCTTCTCAATAATACTATAATAAGCCTTTTTATCTAAAACAGGGTAGATTATATGATTATTTCCAAGTCGGCTGATCTGCTCTAATCTAAATCTTTCAAAAAGATTTTCTTTTACATCAAAGACTGTTAAATCTTTGTTTCTTTCTTTTAATAATTCAACGTCAACATCCGGATCAAAATCTTCTGAACCAGAATAAAGTTTATCCAAATTACCTGTAACAAAAATCAGACTCTTAGTAAAATCCAGTTTAGGTTGTAAATTTATTTTGCTTAATTTTTCTCTCAAAAGAGTGCATGTCGCAAAAAAATCCTTGTCAAGATCAACTAAAAGAGCCTTTATAGATGGATATTTAAAGGCCTTTACAATACCCGATAAATCAATATTTTCTGAAAAAATGCGGTGTGGGCTCTTTACATATTTAACAGCTTGTTTAATATCCCAATCTTCAACTTCATTATTTTTCTTGCTCTTTTTTCCTATACTATTTTTAGCTATTATAAAATCATCTACTACTTTTTCAATTTGATAATCAAGCCAGGCAATAGAACTTTCAAAATAGTTGGAATCCACATGTATGACACCATCAGACAATAAAGACCACAGGCCCCGTATACCTTGACGGTCTATTTCTTCTCCATGGGGATCTTTTGTTCTGGCAATATGGATTTCATCAATTAAAATAATGCAAGGATTTCCAGATAAGTCATCATATTTATCATAAAAATGATTCCCTAAATTTTTTTCTTTTGTACCTACATAATCACCTAAATCTATCTGAATTATTTTTATTCCCAAAAATTTAGCTAATTCCCTAACTAAAACTGTCTTACCTACTCCGGTCATTCCCCAAAGATTAATGACTAAAGGCCTCATCATTGAATCCGGCAGGACATACCAAGGCTTAATCATTTCAGTGACACTATCAATAACTTTATCAATTCCAAAAAAATTAGATTTTAAAAATTTGTTAAGAGTATCAATTCTATCCGGCAAGATATTTTCAGCCATTAAATTTCCTTTGTAATAACTGTCTTATTTAATGATATGATTTTAAAGGCTTAAAATAAAGTTCAACTTAATTTGGCGAGAAAAGAACCCACATCTTTTTCGGTCTCCAAAAGAATCTTTAAATCATTGATTTTATCGGAAGTTATGGCAGCTTCTTTAGTAATTTTTTCTGATTTCTTTGTTTCAGCTATACCACACAATTTTAATTTCTTGTTTTTCTTTATTTTATTAATCATCTTATCCGATATTACATCAATTTTATTATCATAAAAAACTACATTACTATCACATTTAGGGCACTTATAAATAACAAATTTATAGACATTATTTAATTCGGCTGTAATGGCATGGCGACATTTAGGACATTTAAAGTCTATCTTAGCCATTGGACATCCTAATTCCTAAAAAATTTACCATCAAAGAAAGGGCACTATTATGCATAAAATTGTCACGAGAAGCTATTAAAGGCTCTATAATAGTAACTTCATATCCTCTGTTTCTAAGTTCTTCTGCCGTGAAAAGAATCGATGTATGGGTCTCCACCCCCACTAAACCAACACCTTTTATACCCTTTTGTTTTAGGAGCATTTCCAATGGAGTCCCATAAAAAGCACTATATCTGGTTTTATCATAAAAAGAAGAGGCATATTTTTTCAAAGGCTCATAAATTTCCGAATCTGAAGTATTAGCTATAGAATGAGTTTTATCCGTAATAAAAAAAGTATCATCTAGAGCATGCTTTTCTCTAAAAAATATTATAGGGTTAGAGAAACCGGAAAAATAGTCTATTAATCTTATCTTTATAATATCTGCCTTTTCCCCCATATATACTGCTCCATCAGGACTAAAAAAGCTATTCTGGGGGTTCATTACAAGAAGAATGTCCATCATTTAAACCTTCCATAAACTGCCTGGATAAATTTGAAATCTTCAGCAGCACCTATTTTTCGCCATGGCGCCTGTAATAGGGCGCTAGGATGATAAGTAACAATGGCAGGAAGCTGCTCATAGGTCAAAAAACCAAGATTCTTTGTACTGTTCCTAAGAGCATCTACAGGAGTTCGAGTATGTTCTGGAAAGAGCCCTTTAACAGCTGTCTTTCCTAAAAGAACTAAAAATTTCGGGCATATAATCTCAATTTGTTTCTTCAAAAATTTAACGCAAGCTGCTATTTCTTCTTTTTCGGGAATTCTATTATTTGGAGGGCGGTCTTTAATAATATTAGCAATATAAAAGTCCTCAATAGGAATATCTATTGCTGCTATCATTTTTCTTAGCAGTTTACCTGAACGTCCTACAAAAGGAAGACCCAATTTTTGTTCATCTTTTCCAGGAGCCTCTCCTAAAAACATCACTATAGCATTTAATGAACCATCTCCAAAAACCATTTTAGGCCTTTCCTGAACAAGCGAACAGGCACTACATTGCAAGACCAATTTTTTCAGTTTTTCTATTCGTTCTTCTTTTTCAGTCACAACTTTTTTTGCTTTCCAGTAGTCTTACATAAGTCACTGCAATAAACGGCATATTTGCCTTTATGAGCAAAGACTTTTCCACAAACGCGGCAATTTTTAAGATTTTCTAATCCGAAGGCCTTAATATACAAGCACAAATTATAACAGAGCATACCCTGAATCCAATCCGATTCAGGATCTTTAACTCTTGCTGTTCTTGATACATTTTCTCCAAATTTTGAGGGACTTTGTTGTATATCTTCAATAAGAGCGGATTCCATATAATGATTCACGAAAGCTTTAAAATCCTCATCTGGGCCCTCTTTTATTATGTCTCTTACAGCATCAGTCAACTCTTTCCTAAAGGGCTCTATATCAGGGGGACTTTCTATAGCTTCCTTGGCCGCCTCAGAAGTCACTTTATCTGATGACCGTGCAAATATATTAAGTAATTCTATCCCTGAAATTTCTCTGTTAATAAATTTAACAAAAAGGGGCTCCCGATTAGACCCACGTTCTTTAATTATTCTATTCATAGATTCGTAAGATATCTATTAAGGTGAATTCTTGTCTTTTGATTAGCCATGCGAGCAATAACACTTTTTCTTCTTAAATTAACCTCTATTATAAGCTCAGGATACTTTTGAGAAGGAAGATTTAATAATACTCTTTCAGTTACTCTATTACTATCCAGAAATTTATCTACTTTTGAGACAAACTCGTCTTCTGTGACATCAAAAGAGGTTTCTAAAATATCTGCACAATTAGTATAGGCCTCATGTAAAATCTCTTTTATTCTATTCTTATCTAAATCTAAAACAATTTCCCCCATTTTAAGCTACCTTTCTCGCCAATGTATATTGCATTAAGCAATTTCCAATTTTTCAAAGCTAACGTCAGGAATCTCCTTGCAATTAGCTGCTTCCCAACAAGAATAACTACAAAAATCAGGATCAGAATCTTTATCTGAGGCATTATAAATTTTTTTGCAATGCTGACAAACTAGCTGATTCATAAAAGCTCCTGTTAAGATTTATATTAAAGACTTCTAATTAACAAGCTGACCATGGACATGACGGACATTGTTGACAACCAGAGATTAATATTAGCTCTTCTCCACATGATGGGCATTTAAGCCCCTTCAATTTTGTGCCATCAGGCAAAGTTTTAGATAAAAATTTTCTAACTGATGTTAAAAGTGTAGAGACGTTATCTCCATCTATATTGGTTAGGCATATTAGTATCTCTTCTCTAGCGATGGCATGACGCAAACAGAGAGAAACTAGCCTACCAAGTCTGCTATGGGGATAGTCTGCATTTGCCTTCTCAACTGTCTCAACTACTATTCTTTTATCTATGCCGCAAGACAGAGCCAGAGTACTGAGCTTTCGAGCGGCTTTGTTGCACACTTTAAGCTCATCTGCCTTATATTTGGCATTAGTATAAATCCATAAACAAATAGGAAATTTCTGCTTAGTATCCTCAGGAAGGTAGGAAAAATGTAAATAAAATTTCTTACCCTCTTTTTTAATAATCTGAGTAGGGCCATTAAGAAAAGTCTGAGGTAATTTAATGTCCTTTTTTATAATTTCCCTTTTTTCTTCCTCAACACTAGAAAGAACTGATTCCATGGACCCCGCACGATATGTAGTAAAGCCATTCAAGCCACATTTCCACGCCCTTATATAAAGCTCTTTAAAATCCTCAAAAGGAAACTTTTTAGGCAAATTCATTGTTTTGCTTACCGATTGATTATTATAATATTGTACCATGGTTTGAATAGCTAAATGATCTTTAATGGCTAAATCTTTGGTTGATACAAGATATTTTGAATGATCCTTATCCGGGAAATTATCTAACAGCCATTGATATCCATAATCTCGTATCAAATTAATTTCACAGAGGCCCCTATTATGGGGTTCATAATAATATTGCTTATCCCCATAAGGGCCTTTCCAATACTCAAAGTCCTTTTCTTTGTGGTGCTTTAAAATATCTTTTATGTTATCTGAAGTCAAACCTTCCGGCCATTCTTTACAAATAACTTTCCTTTCATATTCCAATAAATAAACTGGCTCCACGCCGTTGCTTACGGAACTGCAAAGAAGACTAGAATTACCAAGCGGCGGACAGGTCGTAGTTTTTGCATTTCTAACGCCATGTTTCTTTATTAATTCTTTAGTTTCTTTACTAATTCTATCAGACTTAAAATATTCTGTGTCTTCAAACAGTTCCTTATTGTAGGCAGTAAAAACTCCCTTTTCTTTTGCCAATAAGGCAGATGTTTGCCAAGTTAAATTTTCTTTAATCTCACAGATTTTCTTTGAAAAATTTACGGCATCTTCACTATTATAAGGAATTCCCAGCATCATAAGAGCGGAGCCAAGGCCGTTTATTCCCATACCGACTTGTCGAAGATTTTCAATTACCCACTGATAAGAGGGCAGGGGTGCATATGTCAAATCATTAACATTATCAAGCATTCTCAAAAATATTTTTATATCTTCTGAATATTCTTCAAAATCAAAATAGGACACTCTTTTATTATTAATTTTAACATACTGAGTAAGATTAACCGACCCCAAAAGACAAGTTGTAGTAATAGTCGACAAACCAGCAATTTCCCCACACTGGCAGGTAAGAATGCCATTAAATACTCCTGTATGCCTCTTTGGTTCATTAAAACAATATACATCGCCACTCTTTTTAGTATCCTCAACGGCCACTACTGTGATTCCAGAAATTTCTTGACCCTGGGGAAGATTAAAGTTGGCTATTTCAAGGCCCCTTTTTAAATCCTTAGTGGGCATTTGCCACACTTCCCCATCCACACTTATACGATAATTATGATAATCCGTGCAATCTATAAATTTGCCATTAGAAAAATGAACCCTATAAATTTTTTGATTAATCCCGGTTTTTTCTATTGTAACATCACTATATTCGAAACCATTCCAAATTTTTACTTTTTGGCCTATAAGAGGGCCTATTTCAAACTCACCTTTATCCGTTAATATTTTAGTGTCTGAACTTACGCATGGATTTGTAGCTCGGGTCTCTCCCATATAGGAAATAGGGTTATTCTTTGACATATTATCCACAAACAAGACCCCTGGCTCAGCTCTATTATAGCAGGATTCCATTATTAAATTATAGAGATCTCGTGCTTTTATTTTTTTAAAATTTACCCCATTAAACTTTTGTTCAAAAAAATCATCTTTCTCAACAGCTTGCATAAAATCGTCTGTTATTGCAACACTAATATTGAATTTTGTTAATGTGCCCGATTGTTGTTTAGCTTTAACAAACTCTTCACAATCCGGATGAGACACGCTAAGGCTGCCTAGCATGGCTCCCCGCCGTGGCATAGCTTTTACAATATCCTTTACTTCTTGAAATTTATTTTCGTCATTAAGATAATTTTTTATTTTATTAACATAGCCATCCGTATCCCCTTGAACTATGCATTCAGAGACAGAATCCCATATTTTCATATAAGCTACAACGCCAGGATGCTTCACCCCTGTGCCCTTAATAAGAGACCCTCTAGGACGAATAAAATCAAAATTAATGCCATAGCCGCCCTCTGAGGCCAATGTCTTTGCCTGTTCAACTATCGTTAAAAAAATGTTTATAAGATCATCAGGGGTACTATCCGTTTTATATTCAACTGGAAATTTAATAAGGCCACCTTCTGTCGAACGGGTATATTTAATGTGAGCATTAGAAACAGGGGCACCTATAAAACAATTCAAAAGGGTAGCTTTTTTAAAAGAAGTTCCTATATTAGCTGTTATTCTTCCACCTGTAGTGCATTTAAATCCAATAGGTTCACCTTTTTCATTAAAGCGTAACATTGTTTTTAAAAATTTGTCACACCATTCATCTGGATTTTTTTCAACGGAGGCCAGCGTTTTTGCTACTCTTTGGAAAGTCTCAAGAGGGGTTTCTTCACCAAATCTATACTTATTTTTCCAAGTATCATAAGCGAGAAGAGTCTTAAACATTTTTTAATCCTATATATGTATTATTTGATTGGACATTTCAGCAATTTCATTCAAATTTTTTAATTTTTTATCTAGTACGTTTGCCAATATTAAAAGATAATTCCGGGAAGATCTAATTTTATCTAATACTTCATTAATTTTATTCTGTAAAAATGAATTAAATTCCTCTTTTATTTTTTCAGAAAAATCTTTATCAGTAATATTTTCAATGCCTTGCATATCTTTATCATCAATATCAATAAATTCAAAACCAAATTGAGGTATTTTATAGACCTCAAAAACTAAAGGCTCTTTCATGGAAAGAGCCCTTTCAGCCTCTTCTTTTGAGAGATTCACAGCGGCATCTATAGGTTTCAAATGAATTGGAGCCACAAATTCGCCATCAGGGTCTCTTGGAAACCTGAAAACCCCAAGCAGGCGGTCTCCTGTGGAATAGCATATTAATCCATTCTTAAACTCTATTTTAGGGGGCATTATAAATCGATAATTATAGTCGCAGATTTTAAATGAATAAGTTAGACCTTTATAATTTAAAGGAAGGACTTGGGATTCTTTAATTATTTTAGAAAAATACCAACCCCGAAAGCGCTCGCCATATTCAAGTTCCAAATGTGTGGAACCCTCTATATCTTTAAGTTCTTCAATATTTGCCATAAAAATGATACACTTTTAAGAGCAATTTTTAAATAAAAAAGCTCATAATAAATTTTTCCATAAGTATCTTTTTATCACCTTTAAAAAGTCTTAATTGAGCATCAACATGACATAATTGGTCTATCTTAGAACCTATAAAAAATCTACCAAGAGAAAGCACTCGTGATAAATATTTAGTCTTAAGAATAAAAAGGGGTAATCCAACTATTTCAGCAATATCTTTAGGGTCCATTTTATTTTCATGTAATAAGAGTATTCTATACATTTTTTCTAAATAAGTACCTAAAAAACCGGTAAGTTCAATGTAATTGTCCTGAGTTCTATAAATAGCCTCAAAATTAGTCAGGGCTTTTTTAATGTTCTTTTTTAAAAGATTCTCAAACAGCTCAAAAAAGGTGCTTATAGCTGTATTTGACACATACTTTTCTACATCGTTAAGCGTTATAGTTTTATCTGATTTAATTAAATAAAGTTTTTCCAATTCATTGGAAAGGGCATACATATTGGGTCCTACCATAGAAAAAATTAGAGAATCTACTCCTTCCTGGGCCCTATAGCCTGCTTCCATAATATTGGACATGATCCATGTAGGATAATCTAGCCCATACTCTCTTAATTTATTACACTCAACTATAGTTGCATGACTTAAAATATTAGTAATGTGCCGAGATTTTATATCAGCTTTTTCTTCTATTACAAAAATAAGGCAGCCATCAAAATTTTCCATTTTTTCAAATTTTGATAAATTCATTTCATTAAAGCATCTTAATACTATTAAATGTTTAATGAAATTATTACACCCTATTATATCAAGGGCCTCCTGCTGATTGTCCGGAGATACATCTAAATATTCATAGTCTCTTTTTATTGCTGCAGCTGTCTTAATAAAATGATCCTTCAAAAAAGGCTCTGTACCTACAAGGGCAAAGCTTTTTTCTCGATTATATTTAAGGGCAGTCAGGGCTTCATTTAGTTTCATTTTTAATTTCGACTATGGCAAAAGGATAAGCCTTAATTAAAGCATTTTTAAAAATAAGACTCATATTAACATTAAGTTTAACATCTTTTTTAATCTGACTAAAAATATTTATAATACCTATTAAAGCTCGATCATTAAAGTGCTTAGAAAGTTTAGTTAAGCCCTTTAATAAATCTTCATTTATTATTTCGGAAACCCCATTATATAATAATAATATATCCGTGAAAAGTAAAAGAATCATATCAGCAAATATAGGAATATCTATTCTTTCTATTTTATCTACATAATCTAAAAGGTCTATTAAATTTTTGTGCTTAAGGTTTGAAATAAATTCAAAAGCCATATCCCTATATCTAATATAGTGCCCAGCTTTAGCAAAAATATCTATGGAGGACTCAGCAGCAATACTACTAAGAATTTTAGCTTGAAGAGGCTCAAAGCCTAATTTATTTACAATTATATCTGTTAGTTCTTTTTTTGATAAAGTGCCAAACTCAAATTTTAAGCAACGATTTAATACTGTAGAGACAAGTGCCTGGGGGTTTGATGTAATCAAAAAGAAAATAAATTTTTCCGGGGGTTCTTCAAGAATCTTTAATAACCTGTTAGAAACTTCCCAAGATATATCCTCTATATTATCTATAATCACAACTTTCTTATTTGATAAAAAAGGTACTAAATAAGAAAAATTTATTAAATTATCAATATCTGCAACTTTAATCTTATCTTTCCATCCTATGCATAAAAAATCCGGATGATTATTATTAAATTTATGACAAGACTTACAAGTACAATCCTCCCCTTTTTTATTTTCACATAATAAAATTTTAGCTGCCTCAAAGGCTATTGTTCTCTTTCCCACATTTGGAGGGCCACAAAATAAATAGGTCCCTTCAGGGTCCCCTGATAAAAAAAGAGATAGCTTCGCCTTTATTGGCTCATGTCCAATTATTTGAGAAAGCATGACAAAATTTCTGTTTCAAAATTTTAATTGTTCAGACCACAGCCCAAACAACTTTAACTCATTGATTTTTCAAGAATTAATAGCTATTTCTGTTTCTTTACTACTATTTTTACTTTTTTTAGCATTAGTTTTTGTGCATTTATTGCCTTTAATGCACCTTTTTGTCTTCACCAACTGTGCAGGGGATATTCCCAACCCAGAAAGCATGCGACTTTTTACCCCGTCTATGCAGACATTTAAAGGGAGCAAGATCCATTAATCCTGCTAAATCATTATGGGATACTCTTGGCGTTTTATTATTTTCCGGCTTGTCCTATAAACCTTTTGGAATCTGTATTTATCCTCTATTATTTTGAGGTTGGCAGCAGATATGAGCCCTCGATAGCTCTGTCCAACAAGATTAGGTGTACTGCTATAGAACTCTCTGTCATTTAGTAGTGTTTATCTCAGGCTTTTGGCCGTCAGCGATACTTTTTCTACTAAACCGTAGCCCCAATATCCTTCCCACAATGGCTGCTACAGTCCTCCTTTCTTAAATATTTAACTTTTCCATATATTTATTCCAATTAACTATAATTGGCGGTAAAAAATTTTCTGTGTCTTTTAAGATTATGGGAGTAATAGAATATAAATCAAACCATATTATTTCATTTGATACTTCTATGGCCTTTGCTGGTAAAATTTTAAGGGGTTCTGTTGTAACAATTTTTCTAGCATAATAGCTAAATATACCCTTTTCATTCTTTTTAATGAAGTCTTCTATATATGTACTCTTAGCCTCTTCACTCATTAAAGAATGAATATTTCCTATTATATATTCTTTTCCTACAGCAGTTTTTATGAATTTAAGGAAGGAATTTAAAGATACCTTATCTGGGGAAGCTATTAAAAGATATTTAAGATTCATATTTTTCTCCTAATCTTATTTATGATACTATTTAAGCCTGTCAAAAATAAAGACAAATTTTTAATTAAAAGATTATTTTGACTTTTTGAGCCTTTCAAGAATTAATAGCTATTTCTGTTTCTTTACTACTATTTTTACTTTTCTCTACGAGAAAAGATACTACATCCAATATATTAATTATGTTATCTTTTTAATTAAAAATGTTAAAGAACATTTAAATCCTTTAACATGTTTTAACTAATAAGTTTGAAAGAGTTTGTTTACCTATTAAATCTAGAAACCTTATCTTCAC
>Ga0209777_10001207_pt1 | contig 38574 bp, 29 predicted proteins | sample FrelakmetHBP12HB_FD_187147 | JGI IMG/M metagenome (GOLD analysis project Ga0209777, IMG submission 187147) | Freshwater lake sediment microbial communities from the University of Notre Dame, USA, for methane emissions studies -HBP12 HB (SPAdes)... | ecosystem: Environmental > Aquatic >...
TTTCGATTTCTACAGCAGCAGGTGCTCTAAGTTTAGCAGCAGCGGCTGGTGCCATTTCTATTACGGCGGGTTTGGCTATGAGTTTGACAGCAGGAGCGGCTATGAATCTAACAGCTCCAGTAGCAATTACTTTAACCTCACCTCAAGTTTTAATTGGCATGGCAGCTGCTCCCATGGGCGTTTGCCGTGGTTTACCCGCGCTCCCTCCGGGTTCGATGACTTTAGATCCCATAATTGGATCCCCTTTATTTGGTGGTGCCTTATTTAGATCGGCTTTATAATGCCCCTTAATCCACCATTACTTGCTTCAGCTTTTTTAGCTCCGAATTTACTCTCGGTAGCTCATGTCGGGATAGAAATGCCTAAGTTTGCTCAAGCTGTTGCGATGGGAGTTTGTCAATTTCTTACTGTTCAAGCAAAAATAATTACAGTTGACACAGGTGTTGTAGGGATTGGTACAAGTATTATGCCTCTCATTGTTCTTCCCCCATTACTACAAGGAGGTCTGTATGCAGGTTTTTCATCCATGGGGATCATTGGGATATTTTCACCTTTAACAATTTCTGGAATTACAAATGGTCTTGTAACAGGTCTCACAGCTTTAGCTTTACTTCAAACAAATCACCCTGGAATTGGTGTAGGAGCTGGTATAGCTAAGCTTATAGGCCCTTCAGCAATTCCTTCTATGTTACAAGGCTTTGATTCAGCAGGAATGACTGGTGATGGTAGCAAAAAGATGGCTACTGCAATTGGGATAGCTTTGGATATAACTTTTGCAAGCTGGCTTGAACCAATTCCTATAGTAGGTTCTGGATCCCCAATCCCAGGAACTGGTGTAGGATTTGGCAGTGTGATTTAAATGAAATCAGTGAAAATAAGAACTGAAACTCTTTGTGCTGAAATAGTTATTAAAGCAATTCTGGAAATAGAAAAAGCACGTGCTAAGGTGCATAGATTGCTAATGTCCCCAGTTATGTTTGATAATCTTATAAAATTAGATTTTTGTAATTACTATCTTCAACCATCCCCAGATCAGGAAAAGGTTCTTGTGGGGAGTGCATTTGGTATAGGAATAGAATTGGACGGCACTTTACCTAATAATGTTATGATTTTTAAGCCAGAAGAAGGGATATCTGTCCCTTCTGTGGAACTCCTAATAAAACCTCATAAACAAAGATCTGTGAACAAAGATTTGCTCTGGAAATTAATAAAACAAGAAGAATTTTAGTAAGGATACTTAATGCCGTTTTCCATCTCATCGTCCTACGTTTTAGAGCCAATACGTGTGGGCCAGGCATCCTCACCTTACACACAAACGCCCGATAACTATATTTCTGATCAGACGGCTTTTGATGCTGCTTATCCTTCGGATGAGTCCGCTCCTAGAACTGATTATTTTGTTCTCGTTTTTGATGAAGGTACACCTAATGCTGGGTTACTAACAAGTGCTAAGTTTGCATATTCAAAAAATGAAGTGATCCAGCGATTCAGTTATGCCGATCGTGAAGGGCGTTTCAAACTATTACCTGGAAATGCTATTACCGTTGTTGGCACCCTAGGCCTTGACTCAAACACAACTAGGCTGAAAGTTACGCCTCCTTTTCAGTTTGCTCCTTGGCCAGATGCTCCTTATCGTTTGTCCGTGGGCAGTACTGGAAGCGGTACGGATTGGAATGTTACTCTTGTTGTAGATGACTCTCATTTTGGAAGTCCAATCTCAGGGACGGTTGAACTTTCAATGAAAACTGGTAACCTTAATTGGAATACCGGGGATTTGACTGCTAATTTAGGGCGACTTGTTCGTTTTCAACAGCAACAGTTTTTTGATTATACAAAGTCTACGGGTAAAATAGGATTTGCTCCTATAAACCCTACTGATCCTCTTGTTTTTCTCAATCCAAAGCCAGGAACGGGTCAATTTCCTTTACTACGGTTTGGCTATAATTTTTACCTCCAAACCATTGAAGTAGCCAACGATGGAGCTTTGACTCCCGCTCCTGCTTCTGGTTATGTAAAATGGTCTTTGCCTACAGGGAGGTTAGCGTTTAATGACACTGACGCCTCTACCAATGCTGGTATTCCAGTTTATTATGATGGAGTTGTTTTTGTTCGTGACTTATCCCTTCCAAGTCAAGTCTTAGGGGATATTGCAACTCCATCAAATATCTCTGGATTGCCCCCTGTTGGTGTTGACCTAATCTTTTCTATAGCAAGTCCTTATTATCAATTCCCACAATTTACCTACATTGACAGCTCTTTATTTGATTCTGGAAAAGTTGGAGTTGTTCAAGTAGATCCCGTTACTGGAGCTGTAAAGTTTTCAGATTCAGATCAAGTCACATATTCTGGTAAATCTATTACGGTAACCTTTGGGGATCTAGTAATTGAACGAGGCATTTCTGTTAGATTTTTGAGAACCCCTGTAAACTTGGATGGTCAACAGGGAATCAAGGATGTCACAGCAATTTATACGGTTACGGATGCTATTTGGGCAAATCCTATTATAGAGTCCCCACAGGTATTCTTGCCTTCTACCCCCATGAGTACCGTAGGGTATCCACTTACTGTTAGAGTGGAACAAGGGCAAGGTTCTTACACAAATGATAACTTTCCTCGTTTAGATGTTTCAAGTGCTCAAGGGACTAATGGTTCTTTTTCTGGTACTTTGTTTACAGATACTTCAGCAGATTTTATTGCAGATGGAATTCAACCGGGGCAAGTACTTGAGATTACTACAACAGCGGCTATAGGCGTTTATGTCATTAATAACGTTCTATCGGCAACTTCTCTAGTCACCAGCACCCCTTCCCCTGCAACGGTTACAGGGGCTTCTTATGATGTCCGATCCGTAGGACTTGGTTATTATATTGATTTTGATTCAGGGGTTTTATATTTTGCTCAGCGCAAGGAGCAAGCACTAGTTCCTATTCTACAAAGCTCCGTTGCGGTTCTTTTACCTGATCCTTTAGTACTTGCCAGCAATCTAGTATTAGAACTTGGATCGGGGAGTTCCTACACTCCTTTGGTTCTAGGGACGGATGCCTTATTTGATTCTACTTCAGGGATGGTTTCTTTTACTTCTGAGTTTGGGCATATAATTGCTCAAGGAACTAACGGTTCTTTTTCAGGTAATACCTTCACTGATTCCTCTGCTAACTTAGCGGGTATTCTACCAGGGCAACTACTCGAAGTTAGTACAACGGCGGCAAAGGGTATCTACACGGTTGCCAGTGTTCTGTCCCCAACCTCTCTAACTACTGACGTTCCTTCTCCTTCATCTGTTACAGGGGCTTCTTATAATATTCGAGAAAATCGTGAAATTCTTGCTGATCGATATTTTGACGAAGTAGTTTTGGTAGATCCAACTACTAAAGTTGAACGTATCCGTTTTTTAGGCATAGCTTCTAATTCTCCTAGGCTGAATATTCCTACTTCTTACGTGACTAGTTCAAGATTTAGATTTGGGGATGCTTCAGCTAATCAATTCTCTATCGTGGTTTTGGTTCCTGATGATAGTTCTTTTACAAGTCCCCCAGCTAAAACAGTTGAAATCAGTAGAGCCACGGGTAATCTGAATTTTTCAACATCAGATTTAGGTTCCAATATCTATTGGGTTAGAACATTAGAACCTAAAGTTGAATATTCAATATCAGCGGGTTTAGGGCTAGTCCAATTTACAGATCGTTTATTAACTTCAGAAGAGGTTCTGGTTACCTATACAACTCAACCTACTTCAACAGATCCCCCAACGCCTCCGGGGGCTCCTATTACGGAATATGCAACTTTCTTGATTCGTAAAGAGATTACCCAAGATCATCCAATTCCAACTTCAACTTTATATTTCAATAAAGCTGGCTTATCCGTAGCAACAAATCCGCCCCCTGCTGTTTTTCGTGGTGGTCGTCCACAAGTACTAGGCACTCAATGCTTGGTTGATACAGTAGCATCAACTATTACTTTCTTGTCTGATAGTCAAATCACGAATGCTTTGCCGCATGGGGCTATCGTCAATCCCAATGAGCGTGTCTATATTGACTATTATGTAACGAAAGCAGTTGGAGGGGAAAGAACTATAACCGTTCTTTATCCACCTCTTTTGACGGCCGCAGTAAATATTAGTGATACTGATCCTAGTGGGAATCCCAACAATCAATTTACAGCTATTGGGGATCAAACAAGTAACTTCCCTCCCAACTATTTATTGAGAATTGAAAACGAACAAACTTATTTGATTGGGAGTTCCGTTTATGATTCAGGTTCAAATCAAACGACAGTTACTTTGTACGAACCTATAGGAGAACCTTTAGCTCAAGTCTTTCAAGATACCTATAATGATCCCAAGCTTTATGTCTCATCAGGATCAACTCCTATTACAAGCGCTCCTTTGATCCCTTCTTACTTCATTTTGGAACTAGGCACTTATGAATCAATAGCTCGTGGTAGCAATCAATTCTTTATAGCAGGGGATAAAATAATCTCTTATAGAGTTGGAACTATCCTTATGTTTACGGATGGGGGTTCAACTTTCATTAACTTCTTGCAGGTATCTGGTGTTAGTTATGACCTTGGAACTGATAAGACTAAGGTCTCTTTAACTGCTAACACCCCGCGTCAATATGTAAATGGGGCACAGTTCTTATATCATTCTGTGCGGCCTATTTTTGAACCCCCTACAGTAGAAGTTCAAACTAGTCAAATTCCAGCTTTGACTCAACCTTATGAGGTATATCGTAGGATAGCTGGTAACCCAGGGGTTATTCTTAGTTCTCCCACGGATTATAAAATTGATGATACGGGCAAGATAGTTTTTACTTCTGCTTTACAATTAGATGAAGAGTTTTCTATCTTCTATATAGGTTACAGGGTTGTAGGAGTGGGGGTTAATCTCAGAGCTTCTTATACGTGTCAGATTACGCCTAATGCTACTAATGGATTAGCTAGACAAGTCTTACAGGCTGATTATTATATTCTTTCTCCTGACTCGTTCTATTATCGAGTTGAGACAATGACTAATTTCCGTGGGGAGTATGCTCAACAGATTTCCGCTGAAGCTAGCAGTGGTTCTTCCGGGCCTCAAACTTCCAATGCTTCGCAACCAAATCTCTTTGACAAAGGTAGGAAGTCTTTATATTTTGATGAAAAACATTTAGCTAACCAAGACATCATTGCTCGTTCTACCCTTCTCTTTTATAATACGGCAATTAATTATCTAGAAGCGTATTTACGTGCTCTTGATGGCAGAGTTGTAGGGAATAATGACGGCCTTCTTTTGTTTGATGGGACTTTAGGCATTGTTAATCCGTCTGGGGATGCCACTTTTCCAAACGATACAACGTTACAAGACATTAGCGCTAACTTCACGTCAGTCATTGTTGGAAGATCGGTTAAGATTCTTAGTGGGATTAATAAGAGTCTGATTCGTGCAATAACTTCAATTATTTCTCCTACACGATTTTCTTTCTTTCCGGCTCTTCCTTCATTGGATTCTGGTAGATATAATGTCTTAGCTCAAAATCAAGTTGATGATATGGTCGAGGTATCGGCAGCCCCTTATGCAATTACGTTTCCGCCTTTTGCTGTTACTTCTATTGGCACCTATCGTAAGGATTATTTACCCGGATCTTTGAGTCGTTTTTATCCAACTTCAAAAGATTTCTTTGGGGTTTCAGCGATTACCCCTACCACTGAAACAGGGGATGAAGTTTTAGATACTGGATCAACAAACGTTACTCTTGTTTCTAATTTGCATACTAGATTTGCTTGGGCGGTTCTTACTGAATCAACTGAGTTTTCAGGTGCAAATACTCTTAAAGTGGACAATGCTGATGGATCCAAAGATTATGCTCGTTCCCCTTTCAAAGCGGGGATGAAATGCGTTGTTCAACGTAGAGATGGGTCTTTTATTAATGGTTCAAGTTCTCCAATTACCGTAGTTTCCGTAGCTACTCAAGAACTTACGATTTCAGGGTTGTCAGATACCGCTGACATAGGAACCACGGTTTATCGTTCCCCTATAGATGACTCTGCTCAAACGGGGGCTAATGTTTTGACTTATTATGTATTGAGCAGGGATTATTCTTATAACGGAGAAACGGGGCAAATAACTTATATTGCTTTATTCACTCCATTGGCTAACACTCCATTGATTGCTGGACAAGCTCTTTCAGGTAAAATTAATCTTACCAATACTTTGATGGCTCCATTCAAGTTTCCTGCTCTTTATGGAGGGGTTTCAGATGATGATGGGGATTTAAGTTTCCCAATTCAAACGCCTGATCCTAATTGTGAACAGAATGGATTATTACTCACGGAAGATACCCTTATTCATCCATCCACAGGCATTATTCGAACTTTGACTACAGAGCCTTTTATTGGCACGGGAAGTTTGGACGCCACAAAGACGATTATTACAAACCTCGGTGGGCCTTTCCCAATACCCCTTCCACAAGTTTATGATTTAGTTCGTATTTTATCGGGGCTTAATGGGCATACCTATTTTGTTAGAATTTTAACTGTAGGAGCTAATACCATAACGGTAGATACTCCTTTTGATCATCAAGATACAGATTTTACTTATGAAGTAACAGTTGATTCTTTGGGGGTTACAACAGGTCCGGCAACTTTCCCCACTACTATACAACTTAATGACCCCGCTGCTTTTTTTCTAACTACCGTAAAAGTTGGCTACACCGTTATAATAATGGATGGCGTGAATATTGGGGAAAGACGCCAAATCTCAATCATCATGGATGATAACAATTTGATCTTAGATGCTCCGGTACTTATTCCAATAGTGCCAAGCACTTATAGGGTTAGTAACTCTTTAGCTACTTATGGGGGGACTACTTTAGATTACTTGGAGCTTTTAAGCGAGACTTTATTTAATGAATTGTCCTTTTATCCAGATGAACAGAGTTATATTTTAGATTTTTTGAATCAAGTATTCACGGATATTTTTACAAGCGCTACGGGACAAACTATTGCGACACATTCAAGGTTGACTGACTTAAACGCCACGTTTTTGACTGATGGGGTGTCTTCAACGGATTTTGTTTATATCCTATCTGGAGCTAACGCTGGAATTTATGGGGTAGTTAACGTTGATTCAGAAATACAATTAACTGTGGATGCTCCTTTCCCAAGCACACTTTCAGGCATCTCTTACCGTGTTGTGTCTTTGTTTGGCGCTTCTGAAAAATCTGTCCAAACTTTATTTGCTGCTTACCAGAATATTACATCATTAATAAATGATACAATAGCATTCCGTTCTATTATAAACACTCGAATTCTTGTAAAGAGAACTATTATACCTAACCCCCCATTTTTTGAGACTGATTCATTTACTAGAGGGACGTTGCCTTCCAATCTAGACAGTAGAGATAGTTGGGTAATTGCTCGTATCGCTTCCATTCCGACAACAGAAGTAAAGACAACTCAAGATATTCTTGCAAACACAGATAAGCTTTATGATAAGCGTTATACATGGTTAGATGCTAGAATTGATTTACAGAATGGCTTAATTGTACAAGAAGCCACGGCAGTAACAAATAGAATCAAGGCACAACAAGACTTCTATAACCAATTGATAAAATTACTTGCTGTTGAGGGGAATTAATTATGGGTTCTCAAAAAGATACAGATGAAAATAAGCCAGAAGAAAAACCTCAAGTTCAATGGGAAAAGCGTGAATTTGCAATTAATCAAGGTCTAAAAAAGGTGTGTGAATTATCTATTGAAGCCACTAAGTTAGAGATCGCTGGTTTGAAACGAAAACTAGAGAAACTTCAGTACGGGAGTTAAGTTGACTGCTAATCCAAATTGGAAGTCCTTATCAATTCAAATCCCTGGGCAGGATTTGTTGGAAGGAGCTAGAAATTCTTTAGAGACTTTAGTAGTTTATTTAGAAGTTATTAAAACCATTTTAGAGACGGTCAAGGTATTTCTTGTTGATTTCGGCAATCCTATTAGGGCTCTTCTAGAGGCTTTATTAGCTCAGATTGAAGAGCTGTTTAAAGCACTTCAACAAACTGGAGTCTATGCTTGGTATGATGTCCCTGACCCCACAAAAGATCCCCACTTCAATAGATTCGTAGGGGGTTTTCCAGCTTTTGTTACTCGTTTTAAAGCGGGTTTGTATGACCCTCGTGACCCTAACCGTCCTCAACCTGTCCCTGGATTGGACTTCAGTGGTTTTACCCTTATTGTAGCGGACGCTGAAAGTATTGTTGGATTATTACATTTGCTTTCTATTTTGATGGATTTCTTTGGCAAGAAATTTCTTAAGCCTCAATATCTAGCCCCTGTTAATTTTAAAGTACTTCCAGTGGGAGATAAAGGGGATCCCATTCTTTCAATTGTAAGGGTTTTTCAAACGCAACCAAAGTCTGTTGCTGTTGAATGGTCTTTACCCCCTTCTACGATTCCCGGTGACCCTGGTTTTTCGGATTTATTTGGCCAAATTGCTGTCGATTTTATTCCTCCCAGATTCCTTATTGAAAAGAGCGAAATTAATCCCGCTGTAGGGGAGGTAGATGTCTCTAAATTAACTGATGCTAATGCGACGGGACAAGTTGTTGCAACACTACCTTCAAAATTTGAAAATCGTGGAAAACCAGGGGTGCCAGTTAAATATAAGTCTCGTCTTATGGATGAGTATCATGATCCTTTTTTCAAGTTTCAAAAATATATTATAGTTGATACTAGCCACAGTACCGGTACTTTTATTTTAGGCCAACTTGGAACCTATAGATATATTGATAGCGATGTTGAATTAGATAAAACTTATTATTACAGGGTACGAGCTTATAGCGGCAACCTAAATATAACGGGTACCACTATAAATTTTGCTACAAAAACTGATGTCATTGATTCCACTCCTTTCATCCCATGGCCGGGAACAGATCCTAATAATCCCCCAGTTATGGGTAAGGCAACCCCTATAGCTCCCATCAGGATCCCTACCTACCCTGAAAAGTTTAATGTCATTGAGAACTTAGATCGCTTGTTTCAGACAGCTTTTTCTTTGAATTTCCATTTACCATTTCCAAGCACTCCCGCTGAAGACTCTAATATTGGGAAAGGATCTCTCACTTCATTAGCAAGTCCTCTCACGTCATTTCAAGCTATTCCATTAGTAGGTTCATGGGCTTCTAGTCTTGGGGGTGTGTCAGCCGTTCAAGTAACATCAAAATTTCAACGTAATCCTGTCACGGGTAAATTGCCAACAATGCCGTGGAATACCACGATGGTTGTTTATAACTCAGCCCGATTGGCCACCATTGTAGCGGGGGCTATGTTACAAGCAAATTCCGCTGTAGCTTTCAAAGCTTTCATGGAAGGTCCTTATCCAAAAGGAGCCCCTAGTGTCACAGGATTGATAGCTACTAATCTTAGTGAGTTAGTCCTTGAAATTACCAATGTCCAAGATGAAGAAACGGCTGGGCAAACAGCTGTGCAAGCAGCTGGGACTTTATATGGGTCTGTCTATGGAAATGCTAAAGTTCGCGAAAATGTCTTGGCTGCAATAAACTTTTGCAAGACATTCACATTAGGTGGAGCTTCTCCAGATTGGATACAAATTAGTATTTTACGTGATATTGTTCCTTGGTCAGGGCAACTCTTATATGAATTACTAGCTAAGATGCAGGCTCTTTTGGATGCCTATTCAGGGGTTATTGATGAAATTAAAGCATTCATTGATCTTATTGTCAGAAAGATTGATGTTTTAGAGCAATTTTTAGAGTACTTGATTTCTATTTTAGACTTTGTTTTGAGTTTATCTTTAGGATTTTATATTCTCAGCGTTCCTCAAACGAGTGGTGATACTAATGAATGGGCTTCCCTTATTGATAATGCAGGGGGAACTCCACCTCCAAGCGGTCCTGGTGGGTATACAGGTGGGGTAGCTTTTGCCTATGTGGGGCCAAATGTAGGGCCTTATGTGGCAGCTTTCAAGTTGATCTTCTAAGATTAATTCTCCTTTGAGATTCCTATTTATGCAATAGATTCAAGGAGAAATTTTCAAGTGGCCTACAATTTCCAAGGAACTTTAACAGCCACTCAATTTGCACGATTCAAGATCTATGTACGAAATCAAGTTCAGCTCATAGATGCTAGAATTGCACATCTAAAAGCTGAACGTGACCGCATAGGTGATTTGGCCTTTGCTTATGACTCAGGAGGCTTGCCAACGGCTTATGCCAATGACCCCCCCATGACCTATTGTGGTAAGCTTTTTGGGGCTTATGAAGCTCTTGGGGGCGATGTAGAGTTTGATCTACAGGTTCGTAGTACTTCTCAACCTGTGTTTCTTTTGAAAGGGGATGAAACACGATCTCCGCAATTAATGAGTAATGGGGAAGTTCTATGTGTTGGGGGTTTATCTGATGCTGAATCAGCCCTCTATATGCAAAAGATACGAGGTTGGGTTGAGAGTGATTTGCAAAGACGTAGAGAGTCTCTGGAAAGAAAAATTCGTAGAGCTATTGATTATGCAGAACAACTAGATACTGAAATCAATGAATTGGAGTTGCTAAAAGCCAGTGCTGACACTGATGGATCTTTGGAGTTTTATATCAAAGAAATGGATGCTTTAGCAAATGACCCACGTTATACGGCTGTTACAAATGACACTAATAACCCAGACCCCCATGGGAAGTTTGCTAGGGCTCCCGTAGCTGGTTATATGCCTGGTCCTAAAGGGACCGCTGCAACTTCTTATGAGAGGACTTTAGATGGATTGGTGAAACCCCAAACTTAATCATTCAGAAGCAAATGTAAATTTCATGTCCACAGATTTAAAATTAGATCAGACTTGTCCGCATGCGGTTACGGAAGAAGCTCTTTTTTTAGCTTCTGATCGGCAAACTGTACGGCCATTACGTCCAATTTCTTCATCTACGTCCGTCAAAGTTTTGCTTGATCATTCAATAGCTGTCTCCGCTTCTGGGGTATTTTTGCCAGCTAAGTCTTCTGGTACTCGGAGAGGTCCCTTTAGTATTACAACTGGGGTCAACGATATATTGGAGTTGATTGTCAATGCCGGAACTACTCAAAGAGTAAGCCTCCCATCTCTAAATCAAATGTCTGCTGCTCAAGCCGCTGCTTTATTAAATCAAGAATTTACTGGATTGGTGTTTTCAGTATTAAATGAGCGTTTGGTTTTTGCTACACAAGAATCAGGACCTTCAACTAGTATTTTTTTGAAAGATACTAGTACGGCTGCAAGTGTCTTTGGTTTTGCAACTAATCGTAATTATCGTGGGCAGCAATTAGTTCCTGGATGGACCCTTATCAGTGATCCCACAACTTTAGCGGATCGCCCAACAAGATTAATTGTATTTGATGAGCCCTTACGAAGTGGTTCTGATTTTGTTGAAATTTCGTACGTTACAGTAAAAGAAGAATGCCGTCGTTGTGGGGGAGTTGGGTACGAAAACGATTGGCGCTATGATTTAAGAGGGGAAAAGATAGAAATCCGTAATGAAGACTTGCTTATGCAAGAATTACAGAAGGATTTTTATACAATACGAGGGAGCAATCAGTTCCATCCTTGGTATGGGACTCAATTAATAGAATCTATAGGCAAAAAATTAACAGCTAATGGGTTTACTCAGAACTTGATTGTAGCTGATATTTATCAAGCCTTTAATAGTTGGCAATCTATTAAACGACAACAAGAAGAGTCTGTAGGGCAATTTGTGTCGGATGAAGAATTCCCATTTCGTTTATTATCCGTGAATTTAGAGAAGGCTAATGATCCTACCGTAATCTGGGTTTCTATTACGGTTCAGAACCGATCTAGTAAACCCATCCAACTTACTCGTGGATTAAGAACGTCTGAAAGTTTAACTCTAGTAGGATAAAATTACATGGCTACCGCCCCCCAAATATCTTATCGAGATGGTTCTGGTTACACTCAAAACTTAGTTTTTAGTACTAATGAAGAAGCGATCTCTGTGACAGGAACAGTAGACGTAAATACGGTTTCAATACAGATTTCAGTAAACGGAGGAAACTTCTCTTCTGATCCCAATTTAGTTAGTTTCGTTCTTCAAACTTTCACAGTTCCAAACTTAACAGTTTATCCAACGGGTCTTCCTTTGGAGTTTGGAGTCAATACTATCCTGCTCCGTACAATTGACATTGTTGGGGGGGTTTCAGCCACTTCTTCTGTATTAGTAACTAGAGTTACTGAGGGAGATATCCCAGGTACGGAAATCCCAACGGGGATTAGGGTACAACGTAAAAGAAATTCCGTTGATATTCTTGTTGCTAAACCTAAGCCATTAACAAATATAATCAAAGACAATAATGGGAATTTAGTTCTTGTAACGGTAGATGCAGCTACTTTCTTAGGGTTTAATTTTTATGCTTCAACAGAGGCAGCGGGAGCTACGGGATACTATAAAATCAATGAAAGTCCAGTCACTTCCCCTAGTGAGTTTGAGGAAGATGATATCGTGGCTTATAATGATCTGGCTTTATGGGATATAAGTTCTGCCAAGACGGTACGTCTCAGATTATCAGAAGAGGATGAATTTGGAAACGAACTTGCAGTTCGTTTGGATTCTTTTCACGATAATACTACTTTAGCTGGAAAGTTTCGATTTACAGGAACTCTACAAAATTATGAGTTCAATGAGTTTATTGTTTTAAATCATAACAGAGCGGGTGGGACTGGAATTATTAATACCGATCAGTTTGTCAGTGTTCCAGATTCAAATCCTCTTTATTATGTAGTGACTGGTATTTATTTTGATCCAACGACAAACACGGAAGTAGAGACCCCCTACTCGCAAGAAATTTTAGGGACACCCCTAGTTATTGACACAACCATTCGAGATCTTCCAGGGCGTACTCAAGCTCAGATTGTTACAGACTATGTGACGGCAGTACTTAGAGTTAATGCTGAAATATCATTAATTCCTGGTTCCGTCTCTCGTGATGTTGATATTGATCCTTTTGCTTCAGAAGCGGAACGAATTTGGTTTCTAACGGATTTTGTTCATCGTAGTCAAAGCTTTTTGACTTTACTTGCAATTGATAATGTAAGCGGGAATGGAATGTCCGATCCTGTTGCAAGCAGCGCTTATAAGCAAGCTCTCAAAGCGGCTCTTGGATATACTAGTGATTCCTCTGTACAATCATTAATTGACCAGCAATTTGATAAGTTAGCGGCTGATGTGAACACTTTTAGACTTCCTGGGCGATCATCTGTTGGAAATCTCACTCTTTATACGTCTACTCGTCCGTCAAAAGATATTACAGTACCAGCTGGATCTTTCGCGATGTCAACGGCGGATGTTTCAACTGGGGTCACAGCTCAACGTTATAGCATAGGCGGTTCTTTCGTTATGTCAGCAGCAAATGCTGACTCTTATTATAACTTTGATGATAAATGGTACGAGTTACGAGTCCCTATAGTAGCGGAGTTAGCTGGATCTGCTGGTAATGTCCCAACTAAAGCTATTCAAACTTTAGTTGGGATTAGTGGACTCCAAGCTATAAATAAAGCGGCTACAGTTTGGGGAGATGATCAAGAGTCTAACGCTGATTTAGCCTCTCGTGCTATGTTGGCTTTTGCCTCCGTAGATACTGGGACTGAGACTGGGTATGCCGCTACGTCCGCTGCAAAAATTGGAGTCATTAGGACTAAAATTGTTAAAAGCGGTGATACCCTCATGATGAGGGACTATGATGATGTGAGAGGAAAACATATTGGGGGGAAAGTAGATGTTTGGGTTCAAGGAGTGCAAGAGCGCCAAGTTCAAGACAAGTTTGCTTTTACGTTTGATATTGCTCGTGATATTCAATGCCAAGTTGTTAGTGTGCCCCTTTTAAAGTTCAAGGTTTTGGATTCTCGCGTTACTCCCACAACTCCGATCATTGAAATTTTGAATAACCCTTCATCAGGGTTTGGAGTTAGGAATGCTACGTTGGGAGAAGATTATGATTTAACAGGAGTCGTAATTTTAGATTATCAAACTTTTCAAATTGATAACTCTATTCCACAACCTGTCACAATGCTTGATGATATAATTCTAGCTGATTACCGTTTTCAAGTAGTAGACAAGTTCTTTATGACACTTCAACCTGTACGGCGGATTGTTTCCGTTGTGGGAGAAGTAGCTGGAGCTTTAACCTCTGGAGTAAACTATCAACTTTACAAATGTGACGATCCTCTTTTGAATGGAGAAAGCACAATAGCTAAAAATTATGTAGAGCTTACCTCTTATGCAGGAATTCCAAGCGGGGATACCATTACTGTTAATGATGAGCTTCATGTGCTTATAGGGTTTGAACAAGAACCCTTGAACTCCATTGGGATTAATACAGCAACAATTCGTGTCTTTAATGAACAGAGAACGATTGAGTATGACCCCCCTGGTTCTTTAATTCCTGATTACGATGTTGTTCAAGGAACGGCTACAACTCCTGCTAGAATAGTCCGAACTTTAGCTTCTGACATAGCAAGTGGGCAAGAAGTCTCTGTTGATTATATCCATGACGAAAATTTCTCTGTTTCGTACGTCGTGAATGATCTATTACAACAGTTGCAAGCCATCATTGAAAATAAGCGACATGTGACGGCGGATGTCCTTATCAAACAAGCTATCTTGAATTATATTGATATAGAAACTACAGTTCAACTCCAAAAAGGAGCCACAAAGGAGAAAACTGATCCAGCTATTCGTAATAGTGTTTCTCTTAATCTAAATAAAAAGCTCATTGGAGAAAATGCTGCCCAATCTAATATTGATGCTGCTATCAATGATAGCACGGGAGTTCAGTTCAACGTTCTTCCAATGGCAAAGATGGCTTATTCGGATGGTAGCCAAAAGTTACGTGAAGGGGTTCTTTCAACTTATGCCAATAATCCAAGGCCTACTTCTCTCGATATGGGCGGAAATCTAGCTTATATCTTGACCAATGCTTTAGAGTATCCAACAACAGATGGGGGTGGGTTAGAAACAGAACATAAAGGAGTTTTTCAAGATGATGAAACCATGTCATTGGCTTTATCTTTAGCTTCTGTGTGTTCAAATGCAAATCAAGCTTATATTATTGGTTCTGGGGGTACCGTTATCATAGGCTATTCGGATGATGCTACTTTAGCGGCTGAAGGATTTTTGCCTGATCAATATCAAGCGGAACGTTTAAGAAGAACTGCTAATCATATAGTTGTGTCCTTGGTTGGATCTGGAATTCCTTTAGATGACCCTACAAAGCACAGTTATTCTGCAAGCTATATGGTGCGTGGAGATTATGGTTCACATGATATCTCATCAGCTGCCACAGAAGTGATCAATCTTGGGAATTTAGTTCTGACGTACCGCTTGTTTACGGAGAATTAATTGGCAAGATTTGTCTTCGATCCTAGCAGATTAAATTCCAACACTAATTCTAGTGGAAAGGAATATAATTTAAGACTTATTCAAAGGGCTCAAACTATATTCTCTACACTACTCGGAATCTTGCCCAGTAATTATTTATCCGCCACAGCGGGAGCTAATTATACGCAAGCGCTTAAAGCGGTTTCTGTAGAACTTGCTCGAATAGAATTAGCACTAGAAGACATTGATCGTGATCGTGATTTTACTGCAACCCGATCCGATTTTTTGTACTCCATTATAGGGTATTTAGTACTTGTTAACAGTAAAATTCCTGAAATTGAACAATCAGACGAAGAGTTCAGGAATTTTCTTCTAAACTTAATACGGATTTATTTTCAGGGCTCTATCCCTGAATCCATGAAAGACGTTGTAGATTTATTCCTCATAGGGGATATCACTGTTACGGAAGCTTTTAAACTTGTGAGACAAGAAGCTAGTGGTTTAGATATTTCTGATGAGTTCGTCTTTAGTGTTGATTATATGGTTCCCCCTGGAGGAGGTTTCCCACTTAATCTCTTTGAGTCGGATTCTTCTATTCGACAAATTCTAGATCTAGTAAGACCGGCTCACACACTTTATACCATCCGATTCATTTTTTCAGACAGGTATCTTCCTAACGAACCTTTTGGAAGAATCTTGGATGCTATGCGTTGGAGTTTGAATGCATATTATTATGAAGATTTTCGTTCTTATTGGCAAGGCATTAGGGATAAGGATCGGCTAGGCAAAAAAGTAAATCGTTACGTAGTGGGAGAAGATCACAGCCGTGATTTTTAATGCCTATACATATAAGAGAGGGGAGCTTCTTACTAAGTCTTGGCTTATGGGAGTCAGAAGAGGATGGCTGTCTTTATTAGAACCTCATATTGTTGAGTGGAAAGATGTCCTAAAGGCTATTGGTAAACTTGATGAGTTTGTTAGAAATCTAAGAGAACAAATTCTCTTTGTCCGCAGAAATCCCCTTACATTGCCTAATTCAGAAGAGGGTAAAAAATTACTTAAACAATTTGATACACTCTTGAATGCTATTGATAATCAACATAGTACAGCTGCTCATTGGATGGATGTTGATCAGAGATCTGATTTTAGAAGTTTGGGTTTCTCACAAGAAGAGGGAGCCCATATGTTTGAGTTGTATAAAACTAAATTTTCGGACATGATGACCACTTATGTTCGTACTCGTCGTAAGCCAGGACAATATATTACAACTAGGGAAGCCAATCTTACTGAATTATTGGATAAGATTTTAGATACTTTGAGAGAAGGGGCTAGTAGATTAGAAAAAGCTATTAAAATTGAAGAGGCAACGCAACCTTTAGGTATTTCTCCAACTTTAATGGAATACAAAGAGCCTGCTTTCAAGGAGTTTTCTTTCGGGCGTATGAAGGTTATTGTAGTAGGAACCCAAGACTCAAGAGAATATATTAAGAGGTTAGATAAAGCTTATCAGCTTATACAAAAAAAGGGTTTTGAAAAATTATGGTACGGAGTTCTATTTGTATCACGCAATTTTCATAAATTAGATCCTGATTCTGTGGAGGCGTATCGAATAGCTGGCTATAAAGATCTTCAAAGTAGGGCGGGGGCATATCATAGTGGGTCGGATATTATGGAAATGACAGCTCCTCCTACTAAATGGCTATCCGACGCTATTATCCATGAACTGGGGCATAGATATTGGTTTAAGTTCATGAAATCTCCTCAACGAGCTAGATTTGTGGATCTTATTAAAGTTAATATACCAGGGAAATCTGGCATATTAATTCCCGAAAAGATTAATGATCAATTGTTAACTAATATAGAAAAAAATGTTTATGATAATCATATTAAAGTTGCCAGAGCATTAGAAGCTTTTCAGAAAGATACACAGTTTTTTTCTAAAGCTATTGCAAAAGCCACAGATGTCTTGTTCAACGTAGTAAGCAATTTTGTAAAAGTTGTATTCAAAGCGATAGAAAATCTTAGTACTTATGTGTTGCCTTCAGAGGATCCTCATGTAAAAGAAAAATGGCAACAGGTGCAAAAGTATCTTAATGCTTGTGAGGTATGGGTTAAAAAATTATTTGAGTTAGAGAATAAAATTCAATCTTTGCCTGATGGTACTGATTTTCAAAAAGTTTTTGATGAGGAACGTACTGAATGGGTTATAGAAATGCACGCACGTATAATGGAAGCAGAAGGTGCTGCATATCAACTCATTATAGATCTTAATGAAGTGCAAAACCGTAAAATTGAAGAAGCTAAGAAAGAAAGAGATCCTCATTTAGATCCAAGCGACCCAAGACCAATTTTCCCTGTATCAGAGTATGGTAAATCCAACGCGGAAGAAGCTTTTGCTGAAGCGTTTGAGCATTATGTTACTGGAAAGGACATGAATCGGGATCAATTAGAATCTTTTCGATCAGTTTTAGCTTCAAAGAGAGTTCTTTCAGCTCAACAAGTAGTAAATCGGTTTCTAAATGCTTATTAGTAAGGTGATTTATGGCAAACAAATTGTATGATAAAGGTCGTGAAGCTTTTGGTAATGCCCAAATAAACTGGATTTCAGATGATATCATAGCATTGCTTATAGACACTGATAATTATACTGTTGATTTAACTACGGATCAATATTTATTCGATATCCCAGTTATTGCTCGTGTGGCGGGGGGTACTTTAGCTACAAAAGTTTCTTTAGAAAATTGTAGCAATGTGAGTGGGGTAATGAGTGCTGATGACACTACATTCCCGACTGTAACTGGAGATATTTGCAGAGTTATTGTGTTATGTAAGCGAGATACTGGGGATTTTGAAAATAGTCTACTGATAGCTTATATAGATGATGCTGGAGGTTTCCCAATTACTCCAGGAGGGGTGGATATTCTTATCCGTTGGGCAACAACTGCTGATAAGATTTTTAAGCTCTAATGTCAAATCTTGACCTCATATTTAGTGCCCGTCCATTCGACCCATATACAAATAAGGAATTTGTATATGAAGGGAAACGAATTAATGATGTTTGGACTTGGGCGGTGTGCATGGACTTGGGGTACAGTGGTTGTGAGGATGAAACCTATCAACCCCCGTGTCGAATTGTAAGGCACGGTTCTGCAAATGTCCTTTATCAATATGAACTGTTAGATACCGAATCGGGCAGATCTTATTTGTGTGAATATAATGGTTCTTATTCTTCTGAAGAGATATTTGAAAATTCTGCTTGGATTAGATGGGAAGAATTCGATATTAATGCACAAGGACTTATTGTTATACTAGAAGTATGCTCTTCAGACCCTTTTCAATTGCGTGTGTCTGACGATTGGGGGGTGACTTTTGGTACCCCCATAGATGTCGATTATTTATATAATCTTTTAGGGGCAGAAGGGTATGCAGCTTTAGCTGGGGAGTCCACATCTTGGTCTGTGTCAGTGGCTGCTGATAAATCTACTGGGGTATTTTATCTTTTACTGGCATATCTAGATTCTGAAACATTGATCTGTCATTTGTTTTTGTTGAGTAGTACGAATGGTACCTCATGGAATTTAGTTAGGAATTGGGATTTTGAACCTGACCCATTTATAACATATGTATCTCTATCTGCTTCTAATGGAAATATTGCCGTTGTTTTTTGTGATGAAGCTTATAAAATTATTTGTTGGTTATATTTAGATGGGGAATGGAGCAATCCTACTGTTCCTGATGTATTTCGCGCTAGTCAAGTTGCTATGTCATTATCTGGTACAACTGCATTAATCGGAGGGTACTTACAGGATGATTACCCAAACCGCATGGCAGTGTATAGATCTGCGAACGGTTCTGACTGGGGTAAAGTTTTAGATATTTTCAATGGGGATTCAGATTTGGGGGCTACTACTGAATCAATAAGAGGTAATGATGGATTGTTTGCAGTAACTTTTGGGGGGATACAATATCCTTTGTCAGGTGCAAGTTGGAAAGGTTCTGATGAGATACCCCATGACATGAGTGGGGAGGGAGCTTCTTGTCTTTGTCTTTGGATATCAGAGGATGATGGGCTCACTTGGGCGCTTGTACAAAGTCCAATTACATCTGATAATTGGGGTGCTCCGACATTAGATATTACTCTAGCCTTATCCAGCACAATTACTCCAGTAGAAATACCTTCTGAAGAAGCTTTTGGAGAACCAAAACTTCCTTTAGGAATATTTAATCAAGCAATCTACACGGACAATATAGCTATTATTTCCCGTAGTATTTTCACAGATCATGGTCCTATTACAAAGCCAGCCCTTACACTTCAAACAGGAAGTGACGCTTCTATACAAGATGCTACAACGCTGTATTTGCCAACAGCTTCTATAACTCCTTCAATGGTTGGTAAATACATCACAATCACAGGAACAACCTCTAATGCGGGTACGTTTAAAATTCTTTCAGGAAAATCAGCTCTTCCTTTAGCTGGTTATTATGTGAATGTTTGGGCAAGTTTTACTACTCCTGATAGTAGTTCAATTGGGTGGACAATTTTTGATCCTCGTGATGGGGAAATAGCAGATGCCCCTTCTGATGTTTCTGTCCTAATTAGTGGTGCCCCAGTTATTCCTGATGCTGTTATTGGACTCTTAGGACAAATTGTATTACCAGCAGCCCCAAATCATACAGATATTGTGAATGTGGATTACTGTTGGATGCGTAACCCGGTAGTTGATTTTAGAAGACTTAATTCAAAAGAATTTAGGCTCAATAATTGGAATAGGGATATTGGGTCAACGGAATTTAGGCACAGATATCGTTATAATAATACTCTTATTCAACCGTCAACTTTTGTTCCTTTGGATATGAGGGCACAGATTGATCAACCTCTACAAAGGGATCTGAAGTATAGAGCATATGAGCGTGCCTATTCCGTAGCCCTTAATGATCCCAACCTTTTGTTACTAAATACCCCGAATCATAAGATAGCATATCCGTCTCTCTTTAGATTAGTTGAATCCACGTTTGTTAATTATCAAGCCACAGTACTTCCTGAGGTTTATCCCGTAACCCCTTGGGAAAGACATGGAGTAGGGGTAGCTTCAATTGTAGGTACAAATCTTGTTGTGGTTGACAACACGACAGGACCAGCCCCTACTGGTAATCCTATTTATTGGTCTAGAAATATTGATCTGACTTTCCCACATGTCTTTGCTACTTCTTGGTATATGCAAATTAATGCTGTTCCTATAAAGGCGGGAGTTTTTACAGGAATAGCGGTGGGTTATTCAGATAACAAGAAAGTTGTTGTTGTGGGATTTTTAGATAATGGGGTTACCAAAAATATAGGAGTTCTACGTACGGGGGCTGGTAATGATCCTTCTCTTATAGATGCCTGGATTGGTGGTCTTGATGGTTCTGGTAGTGCTACCTATGCCCCGGTTGATCTTGATTGGTCTGTATTGCGTAGTTATCGTATTTTTAGGGCTCAAACAGGAATAATTACCGTCTATATAGATGGTTCAATTGTCCCCGCTCTACAAGTTCTTCCAGATGATTTACCTTATCTTGAAGAATTAAATGACCCCTTCAATTCACTGCAAGGAACCTTTTTTGGATCCTTATCCCGTGAAGCAGAAAACACTTCCACTTGGAGCTTTGTTCGTTACACAATTATTCCAATAAATCCGCTGCAAACGGCTCCTTCAATATTTGTTTCTTATGAAGGTACAACACCCCCTGAAGAGGCCTCACAGCCGTGGACTCCTGTAGGATTTCATGGGACGGAAACCATCTTAGGTGGGGATTATCTACTCTTAGATTCAACAAGCGCTACGGATTTACCCTCTGAAACAATTGCTGGACTCATTAGTGGGGACTTCAGAGGTTTTTCTAGGATTGAACCTCTACTTGCTGAATCTTTTGACACAACGTTAGATATAAATATAGCTCTCCGTACTTTTACGCATGGGATTACTCCCAATGCTGTTTTGGCAGCTATAGATGATGGGGATCGTCTTATTCAGTTGTGTTTCTTCCCAGATAAAGCAGCCCCAAAGTTTAGTTATGGGGGGCGAACATTTCCAGAGGATTTCTCGCCTTACTTATGGAATTCTCAATATTTTAATACCCCTCCCTTACCTGGAATTACGGTGTCAATGGTTGGGCAATATCTGCAAATTGCTGATGACACAACCAATGAAGGGCTCGTATATTATCTTGATGACTTAGAGGTTTTTAGTTCAGATAATCGAGTCGTAAGTTATGCTTCTGATTATATCTTTGAGTTCAAAATCCAAGTATTAGACTACACCCCCGATCCTGTTGGATATGTAGGGGTTATGACTTCAGTTTATGATAGTCTTCGAACTGTAGGGGTTATGCTAGAGGAGATTACAGGGCAGAGGTATGTTACATTCCATTCAGATGGGAATCCTGTAGCGCGTTTTGCTTTTGATTGGTATGATGGAAAGTTTCATACTTACAGAGCCGTGAAATCGACGTCTGGGGACTTGGTTAGTTTGTATATTGACGGGATCTTTATTGGTTCAGCAAATTATCATGATTTTGAAGCCCCCTCACCTGCGGTTATCACTGGTTTAGTCTCTTTTGGATCTGCTACTCCTTTAAGTGTTCAAGCAAAGTCTACAACGTTGTGGGCTTATGCTAACTTCTGGCGAGTAAATTCCAATATCAAGAAATTTGCTGGTATTTGGAAAGGTTATGACTCAAATTCTTTGACAGGGTACCATCTACCTACTAGAATAACGGGGCGTGAAGCAGCGGTAAATGGTAATGCTCTCACGGATCCTTTAGCTGATTTTGTAGCCGCTGGAGTATTGGTAGGAGATCAACTCGTAATTGATAGTGGTTCTAATAAAGGGGTGTATTCAGTGCAAGCGGTTGCTCCTTCTGGAGATGTCACTAAGCTTACTATTCCAGGATTATTCCCCGTACAACCTTCAGTGGTGGATTATCGAGTTGTAATTGAAACGGATTGGGCAACCCCACATAAATATAGGATTGTAAAAGATCCTTCTGGTGGAATATCTGTATTTCTTGATGCTACTACTCAACCATGGATTCATGCCGATTATAGCAGCTTGGATCTTCCTTCGAGTCTAAGTGGAATAGCTCGTACTATTGCGGGAGGATTACCCTCTATTCTTTGGGGAGCTTTTGATCCAACAAATATTTCTCAAACCTCTTGGGATTATGTTCGTTTTGGAGCAGTACGATCACAAGCTGAATTAGGAATCGTTCCACATCACAGAGTACTAAATCAACGAAATGTGATGGCTTCTTATGAACATCATAGAACAACTATCCCTCATACTCACACGGACTTTTGGAGTGAGTATGAAGGCATCCCGCCTCAAACAGATCCAGATCTTTTGCAGAATCCTAATTTAATATCTTTTACTTTGTTAAATGACAATACCCCGTTGGTTCCATCAACTCAAACTTATGAGGTTAGAAGGCCAACTCCTATCTTAATCTCAGTAGCAGGACTTAATAGACCTGAGGATGTTTTGAATAACCAAGGGTTTTTGTTGAATGAATCTGAACAAAAAATAGAAATTATTGTCCCGAATGATGTCTTGTATAATAGCTTGCAAGTTATTGAACGAACTACAGGTGAATCGGGATTAATAGCTCCTTTTGATGATGAGTATCAATTAGGTGAGTTATCTTATCAACATATTGTTTGTTTGGACTATGAAGGAAATGTTCTCCCAGAGAATGACCCTACGGCTATAACCCCATGGACACGAGTTAGTGATGATCGTAATCATCAATTCGCTTCTGCTTTTGGAGGAGTCCTAACTTATGGTACGGATGGGAATGGGACTAGAACCTTGTATAGAAATAACACTCCTTTACCAGATTCTAGCAGTCTTCAAACGGAAGTTAGGTTCAGGCTCAAAGTTTTACAAGACTCTTCAGGAGGGCTTGGGGATAGTCAAGTTCGAGTAGGTTTTTCATCTCCCGGAGCTACCGTTGGTTTGGCTTTTATAACAAGTCCTTTAGGTGAACGCTATGTGCTTGCAGTAGATCTGAATAGTGGTATAACGGTAGGCGGAATTCCGTTTGATTTTCTTGATAGCAACTACCATGATTATCGATTGGTTCGAGATCCTGGTTCAGCAGTGATACAGATTTTTGTGGATTCCTAAAAGGAGTAAATCAATGGAAACCTTACAGAAAATTGCTAAAGTACTCGCGGCTAATGGGGAAAAAGAGTTGGCGGCTGAAATTGCTGATGTTTCTTTGACATTAAAGCAATTAAAATCCAAACAAGCTGCTAGTATCAAAAATCGAAAATTTGGACTCTTCCCCTCTGCTAATATGTTTAAAAATGGTCCCCCTGTGATTGTTGGGACTTTACCTGAAGTAAATAGATATGCGGTAAAGCAAGGTTGGGAGTGGAGAAGTGACCGATCTATCTTTGGGGGCTATTGGGTTGATTCAAAATCAGAATCTCTTGATAGTTACGAGATTGACATAGTGTAATGACTGATCTTCTTGGACCATTTGGCAGTGGGGAATACGGGAGTGGCCCGTATGGAGGGGCTTATCCTCTATATGGTTTGGAATTAGTTGAGGCTTTAAATCACACTCTTGTCCGTGTTCGTTATACAGCTTTAGTTGATGAGACTTTTACCCCTTTACTTGCACCCTCAAATTATTCTATCTCTCCACCATTAACTATTCATGCTGTTATTCCTGAAACTGCCCAATCAGTCCTTTTAGTTACGGATCCTCAATGGGCTATAGTTTATACCCTAACAATTAGTAAAGCTCGTGGCTATTTTGGGCAACCTTTAGATCCAACTTTAAACTCTAGAACATTTGATGGTATCTCAGCGTCACCTACATTTTTTGCTGTTGCTACAAGAAAAACTAGAGTTCGTGCAGTTTTTTCAGACATAATGCTCCAAAATGATGCCCTCACAGATCCAACCCAATATGCTTTAGCGGATCTTAGTGGTAATCCCATCCCTATTTTGTTTGTTGAAACAGAGCAAAGCACTGATGTTCGTTCCACGGTTCTTACTCTTAGGACTGATTTGGTTGATGAGCGGCATTATTGTCTCACAACTCTAAGCGGTATTGTAACAGCAACAAGTGAACCATTATCCCCAAACACCTCTGTCTTTCAATGGGTAGCAAATGCTTTACAAGTTTCCATCCCTTTAAGGCTTTTCTCAGGGGAAGTTGAAGAAGGTTTGTATGGTATTCATAGGGGATTGGTTTTCTTTTCTCCAGCTTTAGTAACACCCGCTGCCAACTCAATCATCCAGGTAGAAGAGGTGTCTGTTTGTACCAAGGCGTATGATGAATATCACTTCCCACAGCCTATAGATCCCCCTGTTTTGTTTACACATGGAGCGGGGGTAACCCCAACCCCAGTTGTGACAACCCTGAACTCTACAGCTGCTTTGTGGGCTAGGTTCCCAAGGCTGACAGAAGCCACTTTTGCAATAGGTGACCATAGAACGGACACTTTTCCAACTCCCGTGGATGGACCTTGTACCGCCATACTCACGGAAACTTGGGACTTGGATTATGTGTCTTTGCTAAATAATCCAGCTTGGAAGCTTTTTGATAATGCTGGGACCCCACCTAGGTATTTTATTACGGCTAATAATTTAGCTCCAATTCCGCATGGATCTTCGACGATTATTATTTTACAATGCAATGCACGGGGAAATTCTACTTGGAACGCTGAAGTTAATGCTATTTTTGGGGCTGCAACTAATATTTTGGGGGATTCTAGTTTAGAAGTGGATGCCGATTCCTAAACTATAAAATTGAGTCTAGTAATCTTGGTGTAGAGGTATCCTGAAAAGGAGATCTCTACAATGTCCATAACTATTAATGGAACATATTATTCAAAAATAGGTCCTCGAAAATATGAGGCCAAATACTATATTAGCTCTGATGAGAAGGAGCCTTTTTTAGTATTCAAATTTCAAGGTGGGGCTACTTCTTTTCGAAATATTCTTATCCCAGCAGGGGTTCATTTTCGTTACGATACTAGAGAGATTCTTTATGAAGAGCTTTTTCAAGAAAAGGATGGTAAGCAGGCTGAATATCAAGAAGCAAATGTCATTGTTAATACCCTAAAAGGTAACTATCCTGATGGGATTCAAAACATGGGAATAAAAGACACCATGCAATTGGATTTTTCAGAGACTTTAGAAGAACTTTCGGAAGAAGATAAAGATTTAATTGATTTATGGCCTACTGTTTCTTTTGATGCCGTAAAGCAACTTGATGATTCATTGAAATTAGCACTAAAAGCTAATCCTATAGATTTAGAACAAAGGCTTAAAGATATTGGTGGACAAAGCCAAAAGACAGTTGAATTAAAAGCAAAGCTTGAAAAGTGCAAACAAGAGCAAAAAGTTGTTCTGGACATACTTTGGGATGCTTGTGCTGATTTAAATAAGCTTTATAGTAGTTCATGTACTCCAGGGGATGTGCTTGAGATCTTAGATATGGCTGAAAGAGAGCAATTAGCTACTATTACGGTTTTTGAGCAAAAAATAACTCCCCCTTCTACGATGGAACAGTCCTCTAGAGAGAAAGCTGTGGCCATTTTGGATGTTTTAAAAGAAGTTCTAGCTAAGATATCTGGATGGGAAATTACTAGTGATGGATCTTCAATTTTCCTTACTTCTACGGTATAATGCAGATTGAAGTAAAAAAGCTTTTCAGATAGTTTTTGGGGGATCCTATGAAGAGGATAAAATTTCTCTTATTAGACATCCCTATTAAGCAACGCCTTTGGTTTTGCCTTTGAGGAGATCCAGATGAGAGAATTTGAGAAATTTCCGCTTCCCGTAGATAAAGCTCCAGCTTTTGCCGTTAGAAGCTTTTATAAAGACGATTTTGGGTGCAAGATTAAAGGTGATGTGTTCATGACTCTGCGGGATGGAAAAACCGGAGAGATTCAAGAACACAGAGAACTTAAAAATTTAATTGTAATGGATGCCTCGGTGATGGTGGCCAGACTTCTTAAAGATCCATCGGAACCTTGGCATGGTATATATGCTCTCGCTTTGGGTACAGGAAGTGGAGCATGGGACCCAATGCACCCCCCTGCGGCAACAGTAACACGTCGTTCTCTGTATTCAGAAATATGTCGTAAGACATTTACAAGTATGCAGTTCATTGATGGTTCTGGAGTTCCAACTACTACACCGACGAATACGGTCGATTACACTTGCACGGTAGCAGAAAGCGAGAGTGTAGGTCCACTTTGTGAGATGGCCTTATTAGCGGGTATGGTTTCGAATAACATGAGTATAAGAAATCCTATTATGCCCCCCGATGGATTCTACAATCCTGCCATAGATCAAACTCACTACGAGTCTATTATAAATGCATTGAATTTTGCTGTAATAAATAAGCCCGCTACATCTACTTTTACTATCGTTTGGCGGATTACAACATAAGATATTGGGGCATGAAAATTTGTTTTACATAACTTCAACAAAAGAGGCTGCCTAAAATGCCAACAAAGAATTACGGGCCTTCTGTATCAGGATATGACGTGCCGGACGGCCGTGCATTCGAGACAGTATGCTTTGAAGCGGGGAAGGCTGTTTTAGATCGGGAGTTAAATCTTTCCGAAGACCTAGATATTGGATCAGGACAAACCGCATTAAAAACGGCGCTCCCCTCTGGTTGGCTTTCGGATGACTTTTTAACAACTTCTGATCCGACTTCTGCTATTTTTAGTTACCTTGAAGTTGCAAATACGATTGAAATTCCGAACGGACTAAAAGCCCATGTAAATGGTTGGCTCTTAAACATACAGCATACCAATACAACGGGCTCAAATTATCTTGATCTTGGTGTTGGTCCAGTTGGGCAAGGAGCCCAACGGACAGACCTGATTTTCTTGGAAGTTTGGAGAAGGCTTATTTCCGCCTCTCCTGATACGACAGGAAAAAGTGTGAGAGGACGTATTTGGCAACAAGGTAACGTTGCCACCGATCCTGCTAATGATCTTGTTTTGAACTACCCAGATGATATTTTAGACACAAATGTGGGGTCTGAAACTACCAAGCGGGTTCAGATTCAATATCGACTTCGTTCTATTCAAGACATAGATATTTTTGCTTTTCCTTATGGGTTAGATGATCCAACGGTATTGGCAAATTCCGTTCCGCCTGATGCTATCCATCCAAATGGAGATCCTACTGCTTTTACTTATGTAAATCAATCGAACAATGGTGACCCTGGTTTATGGATTGCAGGGGATGGCAACCGCAACCCTCCAAATGACCTTGGAACCGTTGACGGATATATGTATGCCATACCGCTTTTAGCGGTTTTTAGACGCAATACAACGGCTTTTGACAGGCGTTTGAACCATAATGGGGGGGTAGCTTTTCCAGCTACTGATCGTCCTGATTATCTTTACAGTGACATTATAGTGGCATTGGATTTAATTGATCTCAGGCTTGGTGTTTCTGCTACAGGGTGGTCATTACCGGAATTACTGGAGAAGAATGTAAATTTTGTACTTGGTAATTCTTTACGGACAGAAATTGGTGACACTTCTCCTTTTGGTGGTGGCTATCGAGGTACCACGGTTTTCATGGATAATGAAATTGGGGTATCGATGGCCAATGGTGGGGATGGTAATATAACGGGGGATACTGGGTCAGGTCCTCTTATTGGACAATTTGATTCTATTTGTAGACGTTTCTCTGATAGATCAATTTTTGAAACTGTTACGGTAGTGATTCCTGCCCCCCCAGGGGGTTGGACTTTGGGGTATAACACAGTAACAATTGAGCCCACAGCCTTGGCAGTTTACCCTTACCCTGCATTTAACTGGTCTGCTTATGCCCCAGCGGGGGTCCAATTTTTGGATATTTTGCAAGCACAGTGGATAGGAAGCCCTCCAGCGGGGGTAACTTTTGAGGCCCTTCTTCTTTTGGTATCAGCTTTAGGGTTAGGATCTTCCCCTATTAGTTCTTTGACTCTTAATATTTTTATTTATCCTATTGGGATAACAAACGAACCTCTTTATGTAACTCTCTTAGTGGGGTATCCAACGGGGTGTGGTTTAACTCACACCCCTGTATTAGATTATAGTAGTTATTGGAATTTCTCTCTAAACACGGATCCTATACTTGCTCCAGATCCATTACCAGCAACCGCCCCCGTTAATTTTAGTACTTTTGTTGAAGAAGAGATAGATATTCCTCATAGGGAAGTTCATCTTCAATATGGGACTGTGCCTATCGAATTTGATATGGTATCTCCAGGAGGGGATACCATTTATTTACCTGAGCGAGCTAATTTCGTTTTTTCAGTTTTAGTGAATACTGTACCAGTGAGTTATACCTTGGATGATACAGGTCGCGTTCTTACCTTGGGGACTTCAACGGGTAGTTCGGATGCCCTTGCAATAACATATTCAGCACAGCGTCCTTTGCCCCAATATGATGAGCAAATGACAATTTATTTCAGAGCAGCGGCACCTCAAATGGCTAGGGAAACTTTGCTAGGCATGTCTCTACAAGTAATTCCGAAAACCGTAAGCAAAAATTTATATTCCCTCACGACTGGTACCGGATCACAAGATGAAGGGAATCCCTTTCCTTTTGCTTGTGTTCAAACTGGGGGTATCGATCCTAACGGCTTCAGTTATTCAGGGGAATCCGATCTTTCAGGTTCCGCTGAAATTTCGATATCTGACTATAGCTCTAATAATGGGTTTTTAGAGCTTCCAGCTTATACCCCTATGGTAGCTAAGCCTGAAGGGCTTATTCTTGTTCGTATTCCTGGTTATGTTGATGTAGAGGGGCGTAGTTTCTTTCATCTTTTTAGCCCCGTTTACATTCCTAATGCTTATGCCCAAGATTTGAGTGATTCTGATCGGCATAAAAATATTTTCCCAATACTTGGGGAGTTAGCTGAAGACAGTCCCTTAGGTTATCGTGGACAACTTGTTCTTGTTCTACTCCTAAGGTACGCTTACTTTGATTCAACCAATGGAATTTTTTATAACGACACGGGGAGTGCTAGTGTGTTTAGAATTAAAGGCTATTTACTCAATAAACGCAATGTGTGAGAGAATATAAGATCATGTCTACATATTATCTAATAGATCCTTTCACAGGGGGCAATATTATTGATATTGTTTCATCTGAAACTGGTCAAATAGATGCCACGGGATTCTTGGTTGTTCGAGTTTCTGATGGTATAAAGATTCAGGGGAATCCAACCAATCTTACTGATTTACTCACGGCAAAATATGCTGGATTGTTAGCTTATTACGCTGGGTTTACAAATATTATTGCTGACCCTTGTTTAGATCCGACTAACATTGATTGGGTTAATTCCTTGGGTTTAATGGTGGGGAATGGTTATGTAAATCATTGTGTTGCACCGGGGGTATGGCTTGGGGGTCAATATACGTCGGTGCCTATGGCTTTAGGTTCAACTCCTACACAGTGTGTGATCGTTTGGGAAGAATTTTCTTTTCTGAATTCTGATAATAAAGATCAAAGGTTCCAAAGAACTTATGTTGAAGAATCTGGTGTCATTAGTAGTTGTCAAATGAGTTTTAATGGAGGGTCAACTTATAACACGATTCAAAACGGGGTTGTTTTTGACATTACTGGACCTGATCAAGGATCTTCTTTTAGTATCTCATTAATCAAGTTAAGTGCTCCACCTTTTCAACGTATTTATTTAGGGTCTTGGGCTCTAATCTTTTAGTGTTTCTGACTTTTCAATAGGTTTTATGAGTTGGACACTAACGCAAAACATCTTTTAGTTGAGTATTTGGGTTGTAACCCAAATATACTTAACAATATTGCTCAAGTAAAGCTATTAATGGAGCAAGCTGCTATAATTGCCAAGACTAAAGTTGTGGCTTCTGTTTTTCATCCTTTTAGCCCACAAGGTGTTAGTGGGGTCGTAGTTATTGAAGAATCTCACCTTTCTATTCACACTTGGCCGGAGCATAAATACGCGGCTGTAGATTTTTATACTTGTGGCAAGGGGGATCCTTATGCCGCTTATGAATTTCTCAAAAAAGAACTACAAGCTTCTAGATATGAAATAATTCACATTAATCGTGGAATTTTAGGGGGATCTCCTCTCATGCAAATTCAGAAACATTCTTCTAGTATAAATAGTGAGGAGAACAACTTGTAATGGAAGATCTAATTAGATTGTCCTATGAAGTAGTTACTTACAATCTATATTTACATTTATGCCTATATAAGTTGTGGACAGATTGGTATGGATTAGGAGGATCGATCTAGAAGTAACTTTTTATCTTAAATTATATAAATATAAGAGTTAGTCAATTGATAGTCAAACATGTCAGCTAGCAATTAACTTCATTAGGCATCAGGGACTCTAAGCTCCTGAGAGTTTCCAAAGTACGAACGAGAACATTCAATGAGCCAATATGATCGGCATCACCCGTGTGATTACAGGTTATACATCGAAAATCCTCTCCTTTACGATTTTCCTTTGATACCGTACCACACTTCGGGCATGTTCGGGATGTGTTGGCAGGATCTACTTCCACAAGCCGAACACGGTTCTCTTGTGCTAAATATTTAATCCTGTTGATGCATTGCCGATATGTCCACGGTATCATGGCCTTGCGAAAATTCTTTTCTCTACCCTTCTTCTTTCCTTTCTTGAGATTCTTCAACTCTTCAACACCAATTGCCCTCAAATGATTGAAAGGCAAAAGCTTGATTGTCTTATTAATAAATTGCTTACGCTCTTCACAAGAACGCTTATGACCTTTACTTCCTGATCTCTTACGTCTAATCTTGTCTCTTAGTTCTTTGAAATTCGTTCCGTAATATCTCTCCTCTGAATCTGAAAGAAGCTTATTAACTCCAATGTCTATTCCTAAAACATCCCCTTCAGTTTTATAAGGTAAATCAGGTAACTCAACCCAAAGTGCTAATTGATTTTCAGAAAGGGAGCAACCTTGAATCAATTCAGCTAAAGGTTTGCTCATCCATTTATTGAACATCTTTGTCTTTTTTGTCAATAACGTAATTCGTTTGCCCTTATTAAGAGTTGAAAGTTGAATAGCTAAATCAAAAGACTTTTTGCCTTCTTGGATAGTTACGAATTTAGCATCAAGAGTTGCAGAACCTTTGAATATAGGAATTGAAACCAGCTTACCTAATTCTTTTGCACTCTTCTTAGTTGCTATAATGGTTTCTAGGGCTTGTTTTAATGCTTGAGATTTATAACGTTCACTTAAACGAGTACCTTGGAGACGAGCTAAAGTTTCTTTGTTTAATTTACCACGAGTAATCCATAAAGAACGAATATAAAAGTTTACAGCCCCTCGATAAGCTTCAAGTAAAGCAGCAATCTGCTTACACTTTTTTGCCGTAGTAAAACCTAAACTAACTTTTATCGCTCGTTTCATTTATAATTTCTAAAGCAGCTTTGCGAACGTTTTCATTATAATCATGGAGACTTGCTAGTTGTACCTTTTTAGCGACTTCTTCGTTATCTAAATGATGAGAAAGTGCATATATTGCTCCTTCTCGTATTATAGCGTGATTATTGGACAAGTATCCTATTATTGTGTTGATAAACTTGTTTCCAGGGACACCCCCTAAAGACTCTAGAGCAAAACTTAAAAATCCTGTACGAAGGTTACCAGATGAAATCCATTCTTTTAATAGGTTTGGATTAGTCCTTGCTAAATGTTCAAAGGCATTTTCTGAAGGTGTAGGAAAAGTAAGCATCTTCAGATTTCCTTTATTAGTTCTTCTATCTCTTCTATTGGCACGGGGGAATAATCCCAGGCATCTACACCAACATTTATCATGTTCTCATATCTACGTTGAGTTCCGTGTATGTGCCCGTGAATGAGAATTTCTCCTTCTATTCTTGGAGGATATTTCTTTTTAATTTTTTCGATTTTTTCTGACTTGAATCCTTGTTGTGAATAGAACTGATCAAGCTGATCTCTCCAATAAGGATAATGATTTACTCGAACGGGGGTATTCCCAATTGAAAAAGTTAGTTCTTTATTTACTGATATGAAACCTAACTTACCCATGGAAGTTATGGATCGATCATGGTTTCCGAGTATTAACACCTTTTGCCCATTAAGTCTTTTCATAGTCTCTGCTGCTGCTTCAAAAGGCATGAGAAAAGCGTCCCCAACCCAAAGGCATGCTTGATCTGGCTTGACTACAGCATTGTATCGTTCAATCAGGGTCTCATCCATCTCTTCAATACAACTGAAAGGACGGTTTTCGTATTGAATTATATTCGCATGTCCCCAATGGGGGTCTGCAAAGAAATAAGGGAAAGTGTTGTTGGAAATTACTGGCATCTTTTATTTTTCAGTTGTTTTTTCATAGCTTTTCTGTAAGAGACATATTTAGGGTCATCCCCACGTTCAATGATATTTCCTTTGGTATCTACAACGAAATCTTTCTCTGTAAAGAGTTGCGTAGATTTGTAACTATTATGTGTCTCACATACAATAAACTCAGAAGCACTTTCGAGATTAGAGCATAATATATCTTCTTTTGGGTCTATGTCTGAATATTTAATAAGGATCCCGTTGATAAAGTATATTCCTGATGTTTTGATTACACGAGGATCAACTTGTAACTTACCTCCTTCCCCATCTGGGATAGGAGCGTGATCTAGAATAGTTTCAAATTGAAATCCGAAAGGTTTTGCTCCATGTCTTTGCACTATCTTTTTTGACAATGAAACAGCTTTACGTGTATCCCATGAGGGGATAGCACGTGTGTCTGTCTCTGAAAAAAGTGTTCCTGGGCTATAGAATATAACACGGTTCTTTTCTATTATCTTGTTTTTCATTTCTTTCTCCTTATCTACTATTCTGATTTTTACTTTGTAACAACGGCAACTTCACTTCACTTAATAAATGATCAAATCTAGGAACGTTCTTTATCTCATCTAGAAAACTAGCTATAGTTTTTTCGTCATCCCATAGGGGGGTGTTTGGATCAATATTGTAAGTCTCAATCAATTTGCGAATGGCCGCTAACCAATAGTAAGAACACCCTCCTGACATGCAATCGTAGAAGTAAGTTTCTAACAGGTGTACAATATGATCTCTTATATTGTTATATTCATCTTTAACATATTCCGTAAGAAATTGGAAATTAGTGAGAAGCTTTGTTAGCTCATCAATGACCCGTGTGATTTCCGGGGGATTCTCATCTAACTCATCCCTATCAAGTCCAAAGGTTCTTCCTTTAAAAGAGGTGTTCAAACTCTGTTTAATTTCAACGGGAGTAACAGGACGACTGAATAACAATCGTGGTTTACTAAAAGCCGTACCACTAATAACCTTTCCTTCATTCACTTCTTCAAAAGTGAGTTCTCGATTCGTGTGGATGACATATTCGTCATTGTTAGCCATGTTGGAAAGTTCTATGAGATTGCGATATATAGCTTTTTCGGTTGAAGCTTTTGTCATGTCTTTATTATTTCCATTTAATCAATCCACAAGATTTTTGGCAAGCTTAGGTAGATTTGTTTGGATTCATCTTTTCTGGCATCTAGAATTAATGCAGCATTCTCTGAATCTAGCTTTATATCATGTAATGTGGCATAACTTTTTGGATCCCCATATTCTGCCAAGTCCACAATGCGTTTGAAAGAATGTGCCATGCCGGAATAAGCCGTTAGGATAGCTCTTGTGCCCTGAACTTCTAGCTTGAGCCAACCTCTACCCAGCATGAGTCTGACCCACTCACTCTCAATTTTTCTACGTTTAGAAGTTATCTCAACACAGATGGCTTTTAAGATTTTAACTGGTACTTTGTTGGCTGGCTCAATAATACGTTTACCTTTATTTTCTAACCAAACTTTATATTCATCAAGGTGTTTTCCCAAAGTTTGTAAATGCATTCGTTGGTGCTCATCTGAGAAAAATCCCCAACAGATCTCTTCCGTAAGTCGGTAAAAGATTGTGGGCATCGCTTGTTTTTGAAAACGAGCTAACACTGTTTTTGGATTAATTTCGTTTTTCATGTTTTTGACGTTACCTGATCTTGTACCCACATTAATGTTTTTTGATGGTATGCCCAATTAACTTTTTTTGGACTAAACTCTTTCTTTTGTTCTAAAACTTGAACTGCCTTACCATAACTGTGTACACCTTTTACAGTATATTTCTTATTACAGCCTCTTATTTTAATAATATCACCTGGTTGTAATGAGTACCTTTGTCTTCTAATTGATGGGTTATAACCTTTTCTGTTTAATTGTAATTTTCTATTATTTTTATGTTTTTGTTTAATAATTATTGGATCTATCTTACTCTGCTCTACCCCTCCTGCTATCACGAAGGCATCATTGTAATGTGTTTTCTCTAGCCCAAGGGAATTTCTAACTATATTAGTTATATAACCAAAAGTAACCCTTATATTAGGCAGATCTATTTGAAATCTTTTGCCTATTATCGACATAAATGTTTCTGCTTTATATTGCTTGTTCTTCTTTAACTTACTAAAGTCTTTCTTCTTATGCAATTTTGTATGACAGTTCTCATGCAATAATGCTAAATTATTGGGCTTATCTGTTCCTTGTTTACTTCTAGGTATAATATGATGTATGTGACTAGAATTCCCTTTACTAAATTCTTTACTGCAATACTGACATACCCCATTTTCTCTAGCAAATAAATAAGCCCTTGTATTTTGATATTGAAAAAGATTTCCTTGTTGATATTCAACACCACTAATATCAGGATTATCTATCTTTTGAATATCAAAGTTAGCGGTCTCTATTATAGCCCCATCAATAGGGTACCAACTACAAAGTTTTTTTATCAAACTCAGATGGGTTTGATAACGTCTTTCTACTGAAGGCGGTAGCCAACCCTTATTTATAGCTCTATTATTAAATCTAGGTTCTCTGTACCATAATTTGTTTCTTCTACCTTTTCTATACATAGCTTTATTAGCTAATCTCTCTACTGTTTTGTTATCTAACTCAACAACGCCACAAACCAGCTCCTTCTTATCTGTTACAACACTAAACCCTATATTTTTATAACCAACATCTATTCCTAATTTACACTTCTGTACTGTTTCTCCGGTCGCTATAGTTAGTTTAATTGTAAATGGATGACAACTAATTAACTTAGCTTTACCTTCTTTAACTAACTTCTTAGACTTCCTGAAACTACAAGGCATTAATGGCTTACCATTTCTTGATAACACAATAACAGATACTAATAAGTTCTGTCTAGCTGTTATCTGCTCTGGATCCACTTCGAGGTTGTTATTAGCCAGTACTATGTTCTGATCACTGAGTTTTTCAACTCTGTTTAAATCAGAGCTTGTAGAGCAAGGAACTAGTGGAGTATTCCTTGGTACGTTCTCTAACTTTACTAATAACTGCTGCATAACTATTTATGCCCTCTAATCAACTATTGGGTTTTAATATCACTACTAAAACTTGTCTCAGAACTCACGTCTCAAGCCCCTTCCTTAAAGAGAAGGAGTAGTTGACTTTCTAAAAGCACATCAGGGCAAAAATCTAACCCGTTAGGCCATGTCAAAGTTCCGTGATCAGCTCTTACTTGACGGAATAATTTTGGATTATCCCGAACTTCTTTGAATAATGGACCTGAACCTTGGATATATGGAGCAATATCTATCTTACGCATAGATCCATCCGTAAGGTGAGCCTTTACTAAAAACCCTTTTAAAGGCTTAGCTGCAATAATTCGTAATTGTGATTTTGACATAATTTTCTTCAATTCGTTGAAAATAAAGTTACCTGCCCATACTTTTGTACAGTTCTTTTTTTGTAAGTGGTCAACGATTCGTAGTTCACGAAGGAAAGAGTAATCTTTTTCTTTATTTATTTTGCACTTTTTGTAACTGATCTGTCATTTCTTTTATGTCAAGCTTGAAGTTCCAATGCTTAAGAAGTATGTCCCTATTTTCATTAACAAATTGGAGAACTTGTTTTTTGATTTTTCCTGGCAAAGTCCCAAGTATTTCTGGGGGTGTCGTTAATCTTACAGTAACAGCGTCTTTTAAGCCTTCAGAGGTAAGCTTGTTACCAAGTACTACCTTGATCCTTGGTCCGTGCTGTAGATCAGAACCAGAGAATTCTCCTGCTGAAACCCAAATGACAGCTCCTTCGATCCCGGTTGTCTTGGGACGAAGATTAGCCATCGCTTCAAGTTGAAAACGAGCAACGATTCTTTGAGCTGACAATTTATCCGTTAGTTTTCTCATTTATTGACCTGAACTTTTGTATAGTTGTCTTGTAAGTGGAAATCTATAACTAGTAGTACACCTGAGAACGAAAAAAATCAAGTTTTAAGCATGACTATAGGGTTTCTTTTTTATTTTATTCATAGCGTAATTAGGCCAAGAAATTCAATGGCAAAAAGAAAGTATATATTTCGTGTCTTGTTTTATAAAGAAGAAAAAGAGTGGATTGCTTTAGCTTTAGAGATGGATCTACGTGGCTACGGAAAAACAAAACCAGCAGCTTTAAAAGAATTGAGCCAACTCGTTGCCAGCCAAGAAACCTTTGCCAAGTTTAAGAATCAAATCGAATTAGTTTGGTTCCCCGCTGAAGAAAAATATTGGAGAAAATATGAAAGAAAATGCCGTAAAAAAGAGAAGTAGGGAAGCTTTTCTTTTAGAGAAGTTAAGTGTTTCCTTTAAAAATTACGAATCTGTCTATAAGTTTGCCCTTTTAGCGGGAATCTTTTCCCAAATATCAAATCAAAAAAGGTAACTCATAATGACTGATAATTTTGGTCCCTCAGTAAGTCGCGTTTTAGACCCAACCAACAGGCAATTTGAGTTGGTGACGTGGATGCAAGGCCGTCCCCCAACGGATGCCTGTCTTAATTTAATTGGTCAAATTGCAAACGGAGCAATTGAGATATCCACTCTTCGTGGGATACCTAGTGGCTGGCTAGGTAATGAAACAAATTTACAAGCAGTGTTTAATACAGATCCTTCTTTCTCAAATTATTTTGAATTTGGAACTCATCGTAGTGACGAATTAAACTCAATCACGTGGGCAAATGTGGCAGGTATGTTAATTCCTGTTGCTGGTACAAAAACTGCGTCCCCACCAGGCACAACTTCGAATGATACAATCAATCTTATAACTCTTTCGCCTCCACCTTCAACTGACTTTAGGACAGATTTTGTATTTTTGGAGGTGTGGCGGGCACGCTTGCAACCTAATCCGAGTACCGTTAACAAGCCTTCTGCGTCAGGTATATGGAAGTTTGGAGCGGTCGAATCTGGATTTGCGTTTTTACCTGATGACCTTCAGGACCCAAGTTTAGGATTTCCCACCGAAGAAAGAATTCAAATCCAGTACCGTATCCGTGTGGTAGATAATTTACTAGGATTAGCCTCTAATCCTGATGGGTTTGATCCTAACGTTGTAAAAGCTCAAGGTGCTGCCTCTGCCCCTACTTCTTATACTTTTGTTAACCAGCGTGTAAACGGCGATGTTGGACTTTGGAGAGCTGGTGATGGGAATCCATCCAATTCACTTGGAACGGTAGATGGATACTCATACGCTATCCCCATTTCTGCTGTCTTTCGCAGAAATACATCTTCATGGGGATCATCCAATCTAAACGGTGGCTTCAACCGCAACCCAACAGCTATTGACCGTACTGGTTTTACTACCTTTTCAACAGTTGCAACTTTAGCTGCTGACATGACAGTAGCAGCTACGTCTGCAACTTTAGTTTCTGCTACTAATATCCCGTTGCCTGCTTCTTCTCCAGGTACTTTGATTCAGATTGGAGATGAATTAATAACTTACAACTCAATCACGGGAGTTACACTAAATACTTTGATTAGGGGGAAAAACGGTACGGTTGCCGAATTTCATAAAGCGGGATCTATAGTTAGGGTTATGTCTGGCCGTCCTGATGGCCTCTTTGCTGATCAGATTGCTGCTACGGATATCTTGGACTTACGCCACGTCGTAAATCCTAATGGGTTTGATTACACAGCACTTTTGAAATCCAACTTGGATCAACTTTTACGTGGGCAACTTCGTGCAAACTGGAAACGTTCTGGATCAGGGACGCAAGGTCCTTTTATTCTATATCAGGATGCTATCCAAGCGGCAGCAGTTCCACTGGGAACGACGAAATTAGATGCACCTGATAATATCAGAATGGTATTCTCTGATGCCTCTACGGTACAGCCTATTGAATGTGTTGTAACCCCTA
>Ga0209777_10001208_pt1 | contig 38551 bp, 28 predicted proteins | sample FrelakmetHBP12HB_FD_187147 | JGI IMG/M metagenome (GOLD analysis project Ga0209777, IMG submission 187147) | Freshwater lake sediment microbial communities from the University of Notre Dame, USA, for methane emissions studies -HBP12 HB (SPAdes)... | ecosystem: Environmental > Aquatic >...
AATGGAATAAATTAGGCAACCTCCTTGTAGATAATCTTGGGCGTTATGGGGAAGCCGAAGCTGCCTTTCGCAAAGCCATTGAGCTTGATCCCAAGGAGGCCTATCAATGGAATAAATTAGGCAACCTCCTTGTAGATAATCTTGGGCGTTATGGGGAAGCCGAAGCTGCCTTTCGCAAAGCCATTGAGCTTGATCCCAAGGAGGCCTATCAATGGAATAAATTAGGCAACCTTCTTGTAGATAATCTTGGGCGTTATGGGGAAGCCGAAGCTGCCTACCGTAAAGCACTTGAGATTTTCCCAGACAAAGATTATCTCAAGATTAATCTGGCGTATTTCCTTTTTGCTGATCCAAAGCGCTGTGAAGAGGCTGAACATCTATTTGCAGAAGCTCTTAATTCTTTACCGTCTCATGGACAAAATCTGCTGCGGGCATACCGAGCCCTTGCGTATGACAATTTCGGCGAGGCTAAAACTGCTTTTGCCGAGGCCTTACAGAGTGACAGCACCGATCTTTTTTCATGTTATTACGATGATATGCTGCGTGTTTTGAGGTTGGCAAAAGCCAGAGGATATGGAGAAAGGTTTCTTCTTTTTCTTGAAGAGAGTGGGCTTGCGGAGCGATACTGGCCGTTGCATGCAGCGTTTGCATCTTTTTTATATGGCGAGGCAAAGCTAAATGATGTGAATCCGGAAGTTCGCGGTGCAGCAAGCCGCATTTATACTTGGCTCGTGGGTAGTCAAGGCGAAAAAGTACAGAAAGAAAAGGAGCAAAAAATTTCTCGTGCTAAAAAAGTTCGCCGGAAATCTGAATGATAGGGAGCAACTAGTGTTCTGTCCCGGCAATATTTTGACAAAGTCTTTTAGCTTTGCCAATATTGAATCAGCTGTGGGAAAATATGGCGGAGAAAAGGGGAACAGCGCCCTTTACTTCTGCTCTGCCGCCTGTGTCACCCAGCCGCCGCCCAGTGCTTTGTAGATGTTGACAAGCGACCGGAAAAGCCCGGCCTGCAGCTGCGTGCTGGACAGCTCTGCCGCAAAAAGGAAGCGCTCCGCATCAAGCACCTCGATGTAGCTGGTGAAGCCTTCGTCAAAGCGCAGCCGGGCCACGCGGGCGCAGTTGCGCAGGGAATCGACGTACTGAAGCTTTGCCTGCAGCTGCTCGCCCGTTTTTCTGTGGTCGACCAGAGCGTCTTCAACATCCCGGAACCCGTCCTGAACCGCCTGCTCGTAGCGGGCAAGCATTTCCTGCTGAGCGGCTTCCGCAGTCTTGACAGCCCCGGAAATTTTGCCGGCCGTAAAAATCGGCATCGACGCCTGGCCCGCATAGCTCCAGATATGGGCGGGCCCGGTGAACAGATTGGAGAAATCGGCGCTTTCCGTACCCTTGAAGCCCGTCAGGGTTATGCTCGGGAAATACAGGGCCCGGGCAACGCCGATGCGGGCATTGGCGGCAATCAGCTGCTGCTCTGCCTGGCGGATGTCGGGCCGCCGCTCAAGTATGTCGGATGGAAGCCCCGCGGGCACGCCGGGAAGCGCAAGCTCGTCGATGGTTTTTCCCCGGGGGATAGGGCCGGGATTGCGGCCCAGAAGGATGCAGAGCACATGCTCCTGCCGGCTGATGATTTTTTCAAACTCGGGAATTACGGCCCGGGTATTGTCATATTCCGATTTTACCTGGTAGAGCTCAAGCTCCGATATGACGCCGTTTTCAAAGCGCTTCTGAAAAAGCCGGTAGGTCTCTTCGCGGGACTGAAGTGTCCGCCGGGATATCTCGAGCTGCCGGTCAAGGTCCCGCAGCTCAATATAGGCGTTTGCGACCGAGGCCACCAGCGTGAGCACCACCGTGCGGCGGCTCTCTTCGGAGCTCAGCAGATCGGCGCGTGCCGCTTCCGTGGCCCGCCTGAGCTTGCCCCAGATATCGATCTCCCAGCTTGCCGAAAGCAGGCCCTGATAGTCATTGAACTTCACTAGCGGAGCAGTGTTGGCAGTTTCCTGTGACAGCCGCTGTCTGCTCTCCTGCCAGCCTGCGCCGGCCTGCGGAAAGAGGCTCGCCCGTGTTTCGCCGTAGAGGCCGAGAAACTCATCAACACGCGCTGCTGCTATGCGCAGATCTTTGTTCTCCTTGAGGGACGCGGCGATCAGGTCATTTAAAACCGGGTCCTGAAACTGCTCCCACCACCGGGTGTTGGCAAGATCGCGCGACTCATTGTCGCTAAAGCGCCAAGCCGGCGGCGCATCGATTTTGGGCCGCAGGTAGTTCGGGCCGATCATGCAACCGGCAAGCAGGGCAACGGCGAGCGCGCTGGCGATGATTTTGCCCATATTATTGAACCTCCCCGCCGGGCGGCAGCTGCTCCGCGCGGCGCGACAGATTTTTAGCCACAAAGACCGTTACGGCGGGAATAAGAAAAATGGCGATACCGCTGGCGGCTATCATCCCGCCGATGACCGTAATGCCCATGATCTGCCGCGTCAGAGCGCCTGCGCCGCTTGCAATGGCCAGGGGCAGGCAGCCAAAAATGAAAGCAAAGCTCGTCATCAATATGGGCCGAAGCCGGATTCGTGCGCCTTCAAGCACCGCCTCCACGAGGGGCATGCCCTTCTCAAAACGGTTTTTTGCAAACTCGACGATAAGAATGGCGTTTTTAGCCGAGAGGCCGATCAGCATGACCAGGCCGATCTGTGCATAGATATTGTATTCATAGCGTCCGATCCACAGGGCGACAAAGGCGCCGAATACGGCAATTGGGGTGCACAGAAGAACGGAGAGGGGCAAGGTCCAGCTCTCATACTGCGCGGCAAGAATTAAAAAGGCAAAAAGAAGCGAAAGGCCGAACACTGCCGCCGCTGGCACGCCCTGCTGGGCCTTCCATTCCTGAAACGACATGCCGAAATAGTCAAAGCCCATATCGGCCGGCATGGTCTCGCCGAATACCTCTTCAAGGGCGCGCATGACCTGGGCCGAGCTGTAGCCGGCTGCAGCGGAAATATTCAGCTGGCTGCACCGGTACAGGTTGTAGCGCATGGTGAACTCAGGGCCTATGGACTGCCGCATGGTCACCAGGGACGACAGGGGCACCGTGTCGCCCTTGTCGTTGCGGACATAAAACTGCCCGGCGTTTTCAGCCCGCGCCCGGTAGTCGCCCTCGGCCTCGACATAGACCTGCCACTGCCGGCCGAACCGGTTGAAGTAGTTCACGAGCGTGCCGCCCATGAATGTCTGGAGTGTGGTATAAATTTGTTTAAGGTCAATGCCCTGCTTGAGCGCCTTGTCGCGGTCAACATCGGCATACACCTGCGGCACATCCGCCAGCAGGGTGGTCGTGATCCTGCGGATCTCGGGCCGCTTGCTCGCGGCCTCGATAAACGTTTTGGTGTTATCGGCAAGAAACCTGATGTCGCGGCCGGCCCGGTCTTCAAGCATCATCGTGACGCCGCCCGCGGCGCCCACGCCGGGAATGGCAGGAGGCGAAAAGGCGAATGCGCTGGCCTGCGGCAATCTTGCAAGCTCGCTGTTGACATGGGCCATTATCGCCTCAAGCTTTTCTTCGGGCCGCTGCCGCTCGCCCCAGTCTTTGAGGGACACAAAGTAAAAGCCCGAATTGGTCAGGTTGACATAGCTCAGAAGGCTGAAGCCCGTTGTGTTGGTGTAATACCTGACGCCGGGCGTGTTTTTCAGTATTTCATCAATCTGCTGGCAGACGGCATAGGTGCGCTGAAGTGATGCCGCTTCCGGGAGACTTGCAATCACATAGAAAAACCCCTGGTCCTCTTCCGGAAGAAAGCCGCCGGGCAGTTTATTTCCCATCAGCACGACGGCGCAGGCGATAAGCGCCAGGAACACAAGGGCCAGGCCGGCCTTGCGGATAAGCATGCGGCACACGCGGGTATAGCCGTTAACGGACCTGCCGAACAACCGGTTGAAGCGGACAAAAAACCAGCCCATGGGGCCGTGCGTGATTTCCTGATGCGGCTTCAGGAGCAGGGCCGCAAGCGCGGGGCTCAGGGTGAGGGCGTTAAAGGCCGAGATGATGACCGATATGGCGGTCGTGACGGCAAACTGCTGGTAGAGCTTGCCCGTGATGCCGGGAATAAAGACGGTGGGTATGAAGACGGCGGCAAGAATAAGGGCGATGGCGATGACGGGGCTGGAGACTTCATCCATGGCCATGATCGTCGCCTCCTTGGGCGAAAGCCCCTCTTCTATATGATGCTGCACAGCCTCGACCACCACTATGGCGTCATCAACCACGAGGCCGATGGCGAGCACCAGCCCGAACAGCGACAGCGTGTTGATGGAAAACCCGAGAAGGGGAAAAAAAGCAAACGTGCCGATGAGCGATACCGGTACGGCAAGCATGGGAATGAGCGTCGCGCGCCAGTTCTGCAGGAAGATGAAGACCACGATAATCACCAGGATCAGGGCGATATACAGGGTCGTGATAATGTCCTTGATGCCCTCGGTAATCGAGGTGGTGGTGTCGAGGCTGTTCACGTAATCAAGATCAGGCGGGAATTTTTTCCGCTCTTCGGCCATGAGCTGTTTCACGAGCTTTGCCGTCTGTATTGCGTCGGAGCCCGGCAGCTGGTAGAGTGCTATGCCCGCGGCGGGCTTGCCGTTCAAGCGGCAGATAATATTGTAAACCTGCGCGCCAAGATCCGTGCGCGCCACGTCCTTCATGCGCACGATGGAGCCGTCCGGGTTTGCCCGGATCACGATAGTGCCGAACTCTTCCTCGGTGATAAGGCGGCCCTGGGCGCGCATGGTATAGGTGAATTCCTGGCCTTTGGGCGCGGGCTCGCCGCCGACCTGGCCGGCGGGGTTCACCGCGTTTTGCTTCTGGAGGGCCTCTATTATTTCAGGGACCGTTATGTTCAGCTTTGCCAGGGTGTCGGGCTTCACCCACAGGCGCATGGCATACTGGCCGGCGCCGAAAATACGCGTCTGGCTGATGCCCGGCACGCGCAGCAGCTTGTCGTTCAAGTTGATGTAGGCATAGTTTGCAAGAAATGTGGCGTCATGGGTGTTGTTCGGCGAATAGAGCGCAAACAGCATGAGGGGCGCGGTAGGGGATTTGGCAACGGTGAATCCGAAGTTTTTCACGTCCGCGGGCAGCTGCGAGTCGGCCTGCGCCAGGCGCATCTGCGAGAGGATCTGGTCGGTGTTGGGATCGGTATCAACATCAAAATTGACGCGCAGCGACATTTTGCCGTCATTGGAATTGATGGAATACATGTAGTTCATGTTGTCCACGCCGCTCATCTGCTGCTCAACGGGCGTGGCGACCGACTGCTCGACAGCCAGGGCATCCGCGCCGACGAACGTCGTCTGAAGCTGAATTTCAGGGGGGACGATTTTAGGGAATTTCGCCACGGGCAGCCGGAGCATGGAAATCAATCCCACCAGAACCATAATTATGGAAATGACCATGGCCACAATCGGACGGTTGATGAAAAAACGCGCCATGGCAAACTACCTTTTCTGCACGCTGTCAGCTGCAGTAGTGGCCTGCTGCGCTGTCGTGCTGCCCGGTGCTGCAAAGGGCTTGGGGTTTACCTTCATGCCTTCTTTCACCTTCTGAATGCCTTCGGCAACCACGCGCTCGCCTTCTGCCAGGCCTTCATTTATTATCCAGAGCCCGTCCGAGCGCTCCCCGGTTTTTACCGGCCGGATATGCACGGTCGCGTCCTCGGCCACAACAGCCACCTGATAGCCGCCCTGAAGCTCGGTTACAGCACGCTGAGGAACGAGAAGGGCATCCTTTTTAACCGTGAGAGCAACACGGACCCGCGCAAACTGGCCGGGCCTGAGCATATTGCCCGGGTTGGGAAACAGCGTGGCAACGGTAATCGTGCCGGTTTTCACGCCCACCTGCCGGTCGGCGAATGCGAACCTGCCCTTTTGCGGGTAGAGGCTGCCGTCGGCAAGAAACAGATCAAAGGGGATTTCCTGTTCGTGGCCGGCCAGCTGGCGCATGAAGTTCAGATATTCCTGCTCGCTGACGGAAATATAGACTTTAATGGGATCAACCGTTGAAACCATGGTCAGTTCCTGCACCTGCGTCGTGCCCACAAGATCGCCGATCTGGGCTTTGGCAATGCCGGCTATGCCGTCGATGGGGGAGATGATTTTTGTGAATCCCAGATCTACCTGCGCCTTGTCGACAGCTGCGCGGGCCGCCCGCACATCGGCTGCGGCTGACAGCTCGACGCCGATGGCGGCGTCGCGGTCTTTTTTGCTGACCGCGTTTATCTCGGCAAGGGGCACAATACGGCCGCGATCGGCTTTTGCCTGCACCCAGCGCGCCTCCTGCCGCGCCAGCACCCCTTCCGCCTCTTCCAGGGCTGCGGTGAACGGCCGCGCATCGATTTCAAACAAAACAGAGCCCTTTTTGACAAAAGCGCCTTCCGTATAATTCTGTCTCACCAGATAGCCCGTGACCTGCGCGCGGATCGTGGCATTCACCAGCCCGTCGGTCGTGCCGACCCACTCCGAATAAACCGGCACATCTTTTTTTACAACCTCAGCCGTCTCAACGGCAGGAGCTGCGGTCGGGGCCTTCTGCTGCCCGGAGCAGGCGACTCCAAGTGCGGCTGTCAAACAGAGCAGGAACACATGCGCCAGCACGTTTTTTTTTATCCTCTGGATATGCGTCAAAACAGTCATTATCGGTCTCCATCTGTTCTTGTAAGTATCAGACATTGAAAAATTCCATCGCCGTTCCATTGCTGACGGTAATTGCCGCAGCCTTTTTTTTACCGGCGGCTTTAAACAAATGCGGCGCTGCTGCATCAAAATAGATGCTGTCGCCTTTGCGTAACAACAGGTGTTCTTCGCCAAGGACGAGCTCTAGTATTCCCTCAAGAACATACAAAAAGACCTGCTTCTGAGAGGAGAACACATCTGAGACGCTGCCCGGCTCAAATTCAACATAAAAAGATTCCATCCGGGGCATCGTGAAGTTTCGGGACAGGCTTGCTACCCGCATCTTTGTTTTCACATCCTGGAAAAAAGCTATTTCATCTTTTTTTAAAACAATTCCCGAAGGCTTTTCGATCTCCCTGAAGAAGTCCGACATCTTGACTTCAAGGACATGTAAGATTTTTACCAGCGTCGTGATGGAGGGTGTTGTTTTATCCTTTTCAATCAGCGAAAGAAGGCTCCTGGTCACCCCGATTTGTGAGGCGATAGCGGCAAAGCTTAAATTTTTCAGCTGTCTCAGTTCCCTGAGTCTTCCGCCTATTTTCATGGTAAAATATTTCTCTGGTACGGCACCCCAGGTAAAAGGAGGGCTCATTTTTCAAAACATAAGCAAGGTTCATCCCCCATTGCAGGACATGAAATTGATTGTATATCGTAACGCGATAATTGTAAAATAATTATTTACAATGTCAATAAATACTCTACAACACACTATAACGCTTTTAAAATGTACTGCTGCTGCAGTGGCGATAATGGGCATTAATTGGCGCAGTGGGGCTGTTGAAAAAATGTCATCCTGAATCCCAGCTCCAATCTTTGGCATATCCAATGACACTGTAAAATACCAAAATACAGAGTACCCCGCGTCTAAAACATCAGATCAAAATCCGCTTTTTGCTGCCCGGCTTTGCCGCAGGTGTATATCCGATGGAAAAACGATTGAAGCGGTCATTGAGAATGGGCGCGATGCTTTTATAAGCTAGGTTTCTGCCCGTGTTGATATGAAAAAGACGATACCGAAACCCGTTACCAGGCAAGCGGGCGCAGATAATTTTTCAGGCCGGTTTGTTCAGCGTGTGCCAAAACCTCTGCATGCAAGGCTTGCCATGCAGGCAAAAAAGGAGAGCGTAAGCCTCAATGCTTTTATCTTGAGTCTTATTGCAGAAGGGCTGGGGCATCAGGCCTGAGCAGGCAAAGAGCCGGAGGAAATTTATGGCACTTCCTTCGAAGCAGGCTTTGCCATTTGTCAGAACAAAAAACCGCACTGCCGGGGGCAAAGCCCTTTAAAGGCCGAACTTGCATAAAGCCGGATTGAGTCCGCCTTTGCGGATGATGTCAGACAACAAGACATTTTATTGTCGGTCCGCCGCGGCGGATTCATCAAGTTGACCTACCCGCTACGGCCTACCCGCCCAAAATGTTCTTGCGCCCTACGGACTTTACAAATGCTAAAAAACTGGTTCATATGATAACAGGCGGACAAGGTGCTGTCCGCCTGTGCATGGTTACGGGGGTGAAATAATTGTGGGGGCCTACTTGGCCAGCAGCTTTTTCAGCTCTGCGCAGAGTTTTTTGTTTTCTATCTTTTTCTTCACGGCCACGCGGAAATAGCGGTCGGTCAGTCCCTGGAAGTCTTCGCAGGTGCGGATAAGTATGCCTTTGGCGAGCAGTTTTTCAGCAATCTGGAGAGCATTGAGGCGCGCCGCGTCTACAAGCTTTATGAGCAGGAAGTTCGCGCTGCTTTTGAATACGGTCAGGTGCGGCAGTGCCCGCAGGTCGGCGGCAAGGGCGTCGCGGTTTTCCTGCATAAACTGCAGGCTTTTCTGGATATGCGTCGCATCCAGCAGGCTTTCGGTTGCCGCGCGCTGTGCAAGGGCGTTCATGCTCCAGGGCGGCAGCTGCTCGCGCCATCTTTCAACATTTTTAGGATGGGTGATCGCATAGCCTGCCCGAAGGCCCGGCAGGGCGAAAAACTTGGTCATGGACCTGAGGATCAAAAGGTTTTCAAAGTGCGCTGTTTCTTCCTTCAGTGAATTTTCTTCGGCAAAATCAATGAAAGTTTCATCAAGGATCACGGCAGTGCTTTTTTTTCCGGCAATTGCAATCATATCCCGAAGCATTTTGGGCGGATGCAGCACGCCTGTCGGGCAGCCGGGATTGCAGAAGTATACGGCGCTGTAGCCGCGCTTGAGCTCGTCAAAAAGCGCCTTTTCCTGAATCGCAAAGCCTTCCTTTTCGGTTGTGGTAAAGAAGAAAACCACGCCCTTGGCGCGCTGATAGGTGTGCTCATACTCGGTGAAGGCCGGCGCGACGATCAGCACGCTTTTGGGTTTCAGAGTATAGGGCAGCAGGTGTATGAACTCGCTTGATCCGTTGCCTGCAATGAAATGGCCGGCCGGGAGTTTGTGATATGCCGCAAGAGCATTGATGAAGGCCTCAGCGTTGGGGTCGGGATAGTTAAGCACGGCAGTGTCGGGAGCGGAAAGGGCTTTCTTTACCCGCGGGGCATACCCGAGCGGGTTGATGCTTGCGCTGAAGTCAATGATGGTTTCGGGTTTAACGCCCAGCCCGCGGGCAACCTGATATATGTTCCCACCGTGTTTGCGTTCCACAAACGACTCCTTTATAAAAATTAACTGGTTAAATTTCAAGAATGTTTCATAAACCTTAGTGCGACCAAGTCGTAACTTATTGTATTTTCGACATTTTGTCAATATGTATGAATAATATATATATAAACAATTCAGAAAAGCCTAATTTTGTTTGCCTGCGAGGCTTATTCGCTATAAGATGAGGTACTGGTGGAAGCGGCTGTTTTTCAAGAGAAAAGATATGTTTATCAAGGGGTTAAACCAATGCGAGCCTTTTCTGGCCGGTGATGCGACGCACTTGCGGGAGCTTCTGCATCCTGACAAGGCAGACCTTAAAATTAATTATAGTCTGGCCCATGCAGTGGTTGAGCCGGGTCAGACAAGCCTTCAGCACCGGCTGCGCACCTCCGAAGTATATTATATACTGGCAGGTGAGGGTCTCATGCATATTGATGATGAAACCGCCCCTGTGGGGCCGGGGCAGGCAATCTATATTGCGCCGCATGCCGTGCAGTGCATTCATAATTCAGGATCTGTCGATCTCAGCTTTTTATGCATCGTCGATCCGGCATGGAGGCAGGAGGATGAAGAAGTGATGTAAAGGGTTTAGGGTTCGGAGATCGGAGTGATAGGGGCGCAGTGCCTGCGCCCACAATCCAACAACCAACGATGATGCAGCAGATAGGAAAAAAATTATCACCTCTGGAGCAGAAAGTGCTGCTCACGATGAGAAGTCATGGGATGATCAGCCCGGACGATCATGTGCTGGCTGCCGTGTCGGGCGGAGCAGATTCCGTTGCCATGCTGCACGTGCTGCACGGGCTGCGGGAGCGGCTGGGCATAAAGCTCAGCGTTGCCCATATGGATCATGGGATCAGGGGCGAGAAGGCGCGGCGCGAGTCCGCTTTTGTGGAGAACCTTGCCAAGCGGCTCGGCATTGCCTGCGTGGCCGAGGCACGGGATGTGCCGGAGCATAAAATCGCCAGCGGCCTTTCGCTGCAGGAGGCGGCCCGCGAGATGCGCTACGGGTTTTTCAGTGATGCCATGGCAGCAACGGGGGCAAACAAACTTGCCCTTGCCCATCAGGCAGATGACCAGGCGGAAACCGTTTTCATGCGCCTTGTGCGGGGCGCATCGCTTAAAGGTCTTGCGGGCATCCCCGCATGCCGCGACGGGTATATCATCCGGCCCCTCATCGACGTGGAGAGGCATGAGATTGAAGCCTGGCTGCGCGAGCGCGGCATTGAGTTTGTTCCCGACACGTCGGCCGGCGAGCAGCACTACCTGAGAAACAAAATTCGCCACCAGCTCATGCCCCTGTTGCGCCGCGAGTACAATCCGGCCATTGTCGCCACCCTTGGCCGCACGGCGGCTCTTGCACGGCAGGATGAGCAGGCGCTGGAAACCATGGTTGAAGGCATGGTACAAACCGGGCTTGCAATAAAACATGACGAGCATATCATTGCCATAGCGGCGCTGCAGGAAGCCGGGCCGAATCTGTACGGCAGGCTCGTGCGGCGCGTTATTGCGGGCCTGAAAGGCGATACGCGGGCGCTGACCCAGCGGCATATCGAGGCGGTTATCCGGCTTATTGAAAAGCCTGGCCCGTCGCGCACGGTGCAGCTGCCCGGGCCGTGGTGCGTGCGAAGGCAGTATGGAGCGCTTGTTTTTGCCCGGCGCCAGGACGGGCCTGTATCATTTTATTACCAGTGCGATGAGGTTCCTGCAATGCTTGAAATCGCCGAGCTCGGCGTGAGCTTGCACTTTGAGACCGTGCCGGCTGCGGGCGGCAGCGCGGTGTTTCACAATGACGACAGGTTCGTTGCCCATATCGCCGTCGATAAGGCCCTGGGGCCGGTGACGGTGCGGCAGTGGCAGCAGGGGGACGCGTTTTACCCGCTGGGTGCTCTAGGCAGCAAAAAGCTTAAAGACCTGTTTATTGATATAAAAATTCCTCCGAGCGAGCGCCTCCGCGTGCCGGTGCTACTGCTGGGCGGGCGCATTGCCTGGGTCTGCGGCCTGCGCCTTGATGAGCGCTTCAAGGTGCTGCAGGGCCAGCCCACCGCGCTCAGGATGAGGTTAAAAACTGCTGCTCAGATTTGATATTGTGGCGGCTGTGCGCTTGTGTTATAGAATAAGGCAAAGAACTGAAACCAACTGATTTTATTTCTGTTTACCGCGGGGACCTACATGAATCCATTGCATAAAAACATAGCCATATGGCTCTCTATTTTTCTGATCATCGTGCTGCTGTACAACCTGTTCAGCCAACAGAAGGACCTCCCACAAAAGGTGCTTTTCAGCGAGTTCAAGACCGCCCTTGACCGGGGCGACATACAGGAAGCAAATATTCAGGGCAACAACATTTACGGCAAGTTAACCGGCGGCAAGAAGTTCAAGACCTATGCCATTGCCGACTCCGCTCTTGTGCGGGAACTGGTCGACAAGGGCGTAATCGTCGACGTACGGCCCGACGAGCAGTCCTCGTGGTGGATGCAGCTCATGATTTCCTGGTTTCCCATGCTGCTGCTCATCGGCGTGTGGGTATTTTTCATGCGCCAGGTCCAGTCGGGCGGCGGCAAGGCCATGTCATTCGGCAAAAGCCGCGCAAAGCTGCTGGCCGAAAACCAGCAGAAGATAACCTTCGATGATGTTTCGGGCATTGAAGAGGCCAAGAACGAGGTCGAGGAGATCATATCGTTTCTGAAAGACCCCAAAAAGTTCACCAAACTCGGCGGCAAAATCCCCAAGGGCGTGATACTTATCGGCTCGCCGGGCACAGGTAAAACCCTTCTTGCACGGGCCATTGCCGGCGAGGCGGGCGTGCCGTTTTTCAGCATCAGCGGCTCGGACTTCGTGGAGATGTTTGTGGGCGTGGGAGCTGCGCGCGTGCGTGATCTGTTTACTCAGGGCAAAAAGAATGCTCCCTGCATCATTTTTATTGATGAAATCGATGCCGTGGGCCGTCATCGCGGCGCTGGCCTCGGGGGCGGCCATGACGAGCGCGAGCAGACGCTCAACCAACTGCTCGTGGAAATGGACGGCTTTGAGTCAAACGAGGGCGTTATTCTGGTGGCCGCCACCAACCGGCCCGACGTACTTGACCCGGCGCTGCTGCGCCCCGGACGGTTTGATCGCCATATTATAGTGCCGATACCCGATGTTCGGGGCCGCGAAGGCATACTTAAAATCCATACAAAGAAAACCCCCCTTGCCGAAGATGTTGATCTCACGGTGATTGCCCGGGGCACACCGGGTTTTTGCGGAGCAGATCTCGCGAATCTCGTTAACGAAGCGGCCCTGCTGGCGGCTCGCGAGGAATTTGATAAGCTCGGCATGCGGCATTTTGAGCATGCAAAAGACAAGGTGCTCATGGGCGCCGAGCGCAAGAGCCTGATCATCAGCCCGCAGGAGAAAAACCTCACTGCCTACCATGAAGCCGGGCATACGCTTGTTGCAAAGCTGCTTCCCGGCACCGATCCTATTCACAAGGTTACGATCATACCCCGCGGCATGGCCCTCGGGCTCACGCAGCAGCTTCCTATTGACGAGAAGCATACCTACAAGAGGGACTATCTCAACAACCAGATCGCCATACTGCTTGGCGGCAGGGTGGCTGAGGAGCTGATTTTCAACGATGTGACCACCGGCGCCGGCAATGACATAGAGCGCGCCAGCGATCTGGCGCGCAAGATGGTCTGCGCCTGGGGCATGAGCGATAAGCTCGGGCCGATCACCTATGGCAAGAAGGAGGAGCAGATATTCCTCGGGCGCGAAATCGCTCAGCACCGCGATTTCAGCGAAGCAACGGCGGTCGAGATCGACGCAGAGGTCAGGCGTATCGTCGAGGAGAATCACGAGACAGTCAAAAAGCTGCTGAGTGGCAATATCGATACGCTCAAGCGGCTGGCCGAAAACCTGCTTGAACGTGAATCACTTGATACCGATGAGGTTGACACTATCTTCAACGGCAAAGAGCTTGAGCCGAAACCCGTACCCGAAGAGAAGCCGGCTCTCAAAGACCAGCCTGCACCTGAAGAGACACCGGCAGCGCAGGCCGTTGATACGCAAGCCTGAAATGATTTTAGATTGCAGATTTTGGATTATAAATAATAGACATACGAGTACAGAGTTCTGTCAGTGGCCGTATGTGCCGTTAGTCAGCCTTCTTTTTTGACTGTTGTACAAATGAGTGTCCTTGCGTGAAGCCCCGGTCAATCTCATGGTGCACATCCAAAACCCAAAACCCAAAACCCAAAACAGCATTCCTTCCCTGGTTTGCCGTACCCGCACTTTCGACTTCGCCCATGGTCCTTTCATTATGGGCATCCTCAATATGACGCCCGATTCTTTTTCCGACGGCGGAGCGTATGCTGACGCGCCGGCGGCAGTCGCCCGCGGCATTGAGCTTGCAGCCCAGGGCGCAGACATTATCGACGTGGGCGGCGAGTCGACACGTCCCGGAGCAGAGCCCGTGCCGCTTGCCCAGGAGCTTGCCCGCGTACTGCCCGTGATACAGGGGCTTGCAGAAAAGACCGATGTGCCGGTTTCAATCGATACCACAAAAGCCGAGGTGGCCCGCCAGGCGCTTGCCGCAGGCGCACAGATGGTGAACGACGTGAGCGCCCTTCAGTTTGACGGGGCCATGGCGCGGGTGGTGGCCGAAAGCGGCGCCCCGGTTGTGCTCATGCACATGCGCGGCACCCCCCTGACCATGCAGCACGATAGCAGATACGAAAACCTGATCAGTGACCTTTTCGGGTTTTTCAGGCAGCGTATCGAAGCGGCGGTTGCGGCAGGAATTGCCGAGGATAAAATAATAATCGACCCGGGCATCGGCTTTGGAAAATCAGTCAATACGGATAATTTTTTAATTCTGCAGCGGCTGCATGAATTTACCGGGCTCGGCAGGCCCGTGCTTGTGGGCCCGTCGCGCAAGGTCTTTATCGGCAGGGTCACGGGCAGGGAGGCTGCCGAGCGCGATGCAGGCACCGCTGCGGCTGTAGCTGTAGCGGTCTATAACGGCGCGCATATCGTGCGGGTGCACAACACAGCCATGATGCGCGATGTTGTGCGTATAGCTGCGGCCATAAAAAGTGCTGTGTGATAGGGCTGCGCGCTTTGTTTGATTTTCAGGGAGATATGCTATGGCGAAACTTTCAGTTAATGTCGATCATATTGCAACCGTGCGGCAGGCGCGGCTTATAAACGAGCCTGATCCGGTCACGGCCGCGGCGCTTGCCGAACTTGCAGGCTGCCACGGCATCATTGTGCATCTGCGCGAAGACCGGCGCCATATACAGGACCGCGATGTTGAAATTCTCCGCAGAACACTTACGACGAAGCTCAATCTCGAAATGGCAGCAGTGCCTGAAATGGTTGAGATTGCGCGGCGCATCAGGCCCGACATGTCGTGTCTGGTGCCGGAGAAGCGGCAGGAGCTCACCACAGAAGGCGGGCTTGATGTCGCGGGAAATTATAAGCATATAGCAGAGGCTGTTCGGCGGCTGCAGGACGCAGGCATTGCGGCGAGCCTTTTTATCGACCCCGATGGTGATCAGATTAAAGCGTCACATGAAACCGGCGCTGCATACATTGAGATTCACACTGGCCGGTATGCCGATGCAAAAAACATCGCCGAGGAAGACAGGGAGTTTGACAGGATCGCACAGGGCATTGCTCATGCCTCGTCCATTGGCCTGCGTGTTAATGTGGGTCATGGCCTTAACTACCGCAACACGCAGCGTCTGGTTGCACTTAAAGAGATTCAGGAGTTCAGCATCGGCCACAGCATCATTGCCCGGGCGGTGCTGGTGGGAATGGAGCGGGCGGTGCGCGAGATGCTTGCAATCATCAACGGCTGATTGTTTCAAAAGGGCATGAATTTGCCGTGATCGACAGCCCGGATTAATCATCAAGCATAAAGCTTTGCAGAAGAGGCTCCACAGGGGCATGAGCCGGTCTTTTTGTCCTCTCCGCATGCACGGCCCTGAGGGTGCAAGTGCAGCACCTGCGGAACAAATACAGGTGTAATACCGCTGCAGCGCCTGTTGTTACAGAGATCGGGCGAATTCGTTCAGCGTTTGTTCAAACAGATCGACAAAGCGGCCCGCATCGGCAGACGACATGACCCACTCAAAATAATTGAAGGTAAGAAAGAGACTGCCATTATAGGACAGATAGGCAAAGTAGCTTCCGATTGATGGCGTTGGCGGCCCCGCCATGTAATAAGCCGCAATATCGGCATCGCCAAGACGGGTGATAGGAGGATTTTTTTTCGTTCCACCCCAAAGCTTTCCGAGATTGGTCACCAGCGATGAATCCCCCAGCCTGGGATTGTTGAAAATAAAGTTCAGCCAGAACCGCTACGTTGCTCGCCCCGGCCAGGTATCAAGCAGAAACAGCAGGCAAACCATGTTCTGCGCGATTGCGTCTTTGCGGGCCTGCTCCTGCATCTGCTGCACATGGCGCAGAAGCGTTTTTGGATCGCTTCTGTGACGGGGCTGCAAGTCAATGATAAAGGGGGAAAACTTGTTTGACAGCTCCTGGTTGCCTGCGCGCAGGTTTTGATGAACTTCCATGCTGATCACTTCGCAGGGCTCTCCGCGCAACTGCTTCCAGCGTTCAATCGCTTTGGCCTGCGCAGCTACCAGCAGCACGTTGAAGGGCCGCCCCGTTTTGCCGCGGCAAGATATCTTGAAAGCCGCCCCATTGCCTGATACCCGAGAAGCTCCCATGAATAAAAAAGCTTATCAAGCTCATTGAGCGGGATGGTTCCAAGCCGAGGCTGAATACCGTTTTTGTTCAATGCTAACTCCTGTAGGGAAAAGCCGGTTATATTCCGGAATTTCAAAATGGTTTGCCTGCAAGTCGTTGTAGCGGCTTGTCACGGGAATACGACACAGTGAAGCGGGCAATAACCTTGTCGAATTTTTTCATGATCGCATCATGGCTAAAACCGAAACAAACGCAGAGGCCGAAAGCCCCTGTTTCCATATTGTGTAAAAAGGTTTACACCGCACATCTTTCCGTTCAAGCAGGCACTGTCCTTCCCGATGGCAGGGGAAGTGCGCAGTGCGTCCGGTGTAAGCGCTAGAGCCACCAGAACAGGGGCGGCTTTTTGAGCAGTATGTGCTGTCCGGCAGCAGGCGGCCTGAACGGCACAAACCCGTTCTGCGACCAGGTAAGCCACTGCAGCTGCGGATCATCAAGCGGCTTATCAAAGCTGTAGCGTATTTCCGTCGGGCGGCCATCGGCAGTGGTCCTGGTAACCACGACTGTCATGCCGCTCAGTTTACAGGTAAAGCCGGGCTCAAACGGCAGGGAGCCGTCGCGAAAGACCCTGTCCCAGGGCTGGCTGAAAAGGCCTTCTGCCGGCCTGATGACAAGGGTATGCGTATCGATACCCTCGATCTCCACTGCGGTTAAACCGGATGCAAGCAGCTGTGAAGCCGCAGGCACGGTCCTTTCACGAGAGAAATACGTCAAAAATATATAGGGCTGCATCATATCTATGGGCAGGTGCACAATAATTGCCTGCCCCTTGTCAGCTCCTGGCACAGTTGCTGCACCCCGGTCAATGGGCCGCTGAAAAAACAGGGACGTAACAGCTGTGCCCGGAAGCATGAGAGGCCCCAGAATCACGTGAAAAGCCACCCACATACCAAAAAGCGCCATTGCAGCTGCACGCGGCCTTCCGGGAAAAGGGGGCATTCTTTTATGCAGAGACTGCCCTGCGATTGCCAGATATTGCATGACCAGGCCCATGCCGCCAAGGCCGGTAAAAAAAAGCAGACGGTCATTGGGATACGTTGCGCACGATGGGATGGCCGCAAGCACCATTCCCAGCGCCAGGAATCGTGAAAAGGGGTCCCGCCGCAGCATGGGCCAGAGCATCCAGCCGGTAAACGCGAGAAAAATCAGGGCACATACATAAATTGCTGTTGGCCAAAAACCCGAAACAACCGTCCAGAGGGCGGAATTGGGCATGCCCAGCTGACCGAGCAGCAGTACCGGCAGGCGCTGCACAAGCTCGTTTAGAAAGCCTATAGGGTTCTGGCCCGGGTCCAGATACAGGCCTGTGCCGATAGCCCCATAGCCAAGCCCTGAATAAATGCCGCGCCATATCACTACAACAGCGACATAGGGAGTAAGAGAAGATAACCGGCGCAGCAGCCCGCCCCTGTCAATAAACAGAGCATAGGCAAAAAGATACCCGCAAATTGCCAGAGCCGATTCCCCGCCCAGCAGCCCCAGCCCGAGGCTGAATGGAGCAAAAACTGCGCCGGCTGTCCAGCCCTGCTGACGCCACCGGTCATGTAGCAGCAAGGCTGCAATGGCGAAAATCGCTGCAATGCTGGCATTGCGGTTTGAAATCCATCCCACGCCCAGGCCGCGCGCATCATCGGCGGCATACATAAGGGCCGCAAGACCTGCAACCAGAATTATCCGGTCCGCCGACAGCGGCGCGCGCCAGTAGGCAAGAAAAAAACGCCGGTAAAAGAAAAGCACCAGCATGCTCAGCAGGCCGTACCAGAGGATATTATGAATATGCATCAGCCATGGCGCGCCGGGACAAAAATTAAAATCCAGCCAGTGGGTCAGGGCGGACAAGGGCCGCCAGAACGCAATCTGTATCTTCGGATGGGTCCACCAGGGCAGTATTCCTTTTTCAATCCACTGCCGCATGCCCATATTGTCATTTTGCACAAAAATAAAAGCATCCAGCTGCGAGTCGGGCAGATTGGGAGCGAAATGATGCTGCAGCGTAATGCTGCGCAGAAAATAATCATCAGCCGAAAGGCCGGTAAAGACCGAAGGCAGCAGCAGCAGGAAGCTGCTTGCCGCCACCAAACCATAGGCGCGCGAGTCTTTCAGCAGCTCTTCGAGTATGCGCAAAGGTGTTTTCATGCGCTGACGGTATGCCTTTCCCCGTGCTGCAAGCGCGCGGTTATTATACATGCGGGCCTGAAAGTATGCACTGCACTTACATCGCTCAAAGGGTTACAAGGGCGGCCTGATTGCCCTGATCCGAATACGGACAAATTTTGTATTTGTATCATAGACTGCCGGTAAAAAAAAATTATATCGCGGAAATGTTTCGCAATGCTTCAGCAAAGGCTGCCATCTCGTCGTCCGAGCCGATGCTCACCCGAAGCCAGCTATCGATGCGGGGAAGCTTGAAATAGCGCACCAGCACCCCGCGCTCGCGCAGCTTTGCAAAAAGCGTTTCTGCCGCATGCGCGGGATGTGTTATGAAGATAAAATTTGCCGTGGATGGAATCACCGTGAAGCTCAAAGCCTCAAGCTGTTTTACGGTTTCCTCACGCGTCCTGATTATCTTTGCAGTGGTCTGTCGAAAATAAGCTTCGTCCTCAAGAGCCCCCTGAGCCCCTGCCAGCGCCAACCGGTCAAGGGTATAGGAATTTATGGAATCTTTTACCCGACGCAGCCCTTCAATAAGGTCTTCATGCCCCAGAGCAAACCCGACGCGCAGTCCTGCAAGGGAGCGTGATTTTGACAGCGTCTGGACGACCAGTAAATTGTCATATTTTCCGACAAGCCCCACCGCTGACGCGCCGCCAAAATCAATATATGCCTCATCAACAATAACGACGCTGTGAGTATTGCGCTGCAGGATGGATTCGATCGCCGTCAGATCGAGAAATCGCCCGGTCGGGGCATTGGGGTTTGCGATCAGAATGCCGCCATTGGGCTTGTAAAATTGTTCAACCGGCATACGGAAGTCTTCGTCAAGGGGCAGGGTCTCGTAGGGAATCCCGAACAGCCTGCAATACACGGGATAGAAGCTGTAGGTGATATCGGCAAACAGAATCGGTCTGACGCCGGGATTAAAAAAAGCCGGGAAGCAGAATGCAAGCAGCTCATCAGAGCCGTTGCCCACAAATATCTGGTTGTCGGAGAGGCTAAAATACTTTGCTATCGTCTGCCGCAGCGAGCTGCAGATCGGGTCCGGATAGAGGCGCAGCGAGTCATCTGCCGCAGCCCGTATGGCCTCTATGACACTCGGCGACGGGGGGTAGGGGTTTTCGTTGGTATTGAGCTTTATATATTTTTTGTCTTTTGGTTGCTCGCCCGGTACATAGGGCTTTATTGATGCCGCAAGGGCGCTCCAGTATTTGCTCATCTGCATTCTCCATTTCTGTAGGTCAATATGCCCTGCATTCGCCATCAGGCGCCGCGTGGTTCTTGAGCATATGAATCAGAAGATTATAGACTATTATAAATCCGCAAACCTTTCTATCAAAAAAAGTCTCCTGTAAACCGCAGATGCACAACCTTGTTTGATTTTGAGAGCACCGGCAGCAGGCGGAACATGAGCCTGATCTGCCAGGGGAACGCCGATAGCTTCTTGCGTGCCACAAACCACTCTTCTATAAAATGGGGCTTGACTGACCATGATTCAAGCTCACGGCCGCTATTCAAGCCCCTCGTGAGCAGCGCAGCGGCTTTATTGTCAAGTGAATCACAATAAACCGCATAATTTTTGATTTAAGATCATCCTTTGACTTAAATTCCATAACGAAAGGCGGGCAATTGCCCGCCTGAAATTTTGAAATGTGGATTGTCCGGTTACGCAAAAAGGCTGAACACCCACTTGTTGACCGGCTTCATAATGCCGCTCCACATGATAAGGCCGATAAAAGCTGAAACGCCGGCGCCAACAAGGCATTTCTGCCCGGCAGTGAAAGCGGTGCTGCGCAGCAGGGCATAAATCCCCAGCGGCGGAAATGCCTGCAGGGAAAAAATGACTTTTGCGCGGTTATTATACCATTTAACTTTTTCTTCCATGCGCTTTCCTTTTTCTTTGTAGTGCTTCAGATTGATCGTCTACAGGCTCTTTATTTCTTCGCCGTGCCCTGCGCCGCCACCGCTGCCATGGCCACCGCTATCTCATCGGGATCGCCGAGATAGCGGTGGCTGAGGGGCTTGAGCGTGTCGTCAAGCTCATACACCAGCGGCACGCCCGTGGGGATATTGAGCTCGGTGATATCAGCCTCGGAAACAGTGTCGAGATACTTCACCACAGCCCGCAGAGAATTGCCATGTGCTGCAATGATGGGCTTTCTGCCCGCCTTCAGTGCCGGTGCAATCACAGTATGCCAGAAAGGCAGAAAACGCGCAACCGTATCCTTGAGGCTTTCGGTCAGCGGCACGTCTTTGCGGGGCATGTCGGCATAGCGGGGATCGCGGCCCGGCCAGCGCGGGTCTGATATTTCAAGGGCTGGCGGCGGCGTATCGTAGCTGCGGCGCCAGATTTTCACGGTCTGCTCCCCGTACTGCGCCGTGGTCTCGGCTTTGTTAAACCCCTGCAGCGCGCCATAATGCCGCTCATTGAGCCGCCAGGAGTGCTCGACGGGAATCCACATAATATCCATTTCATCAAGCACAAGCCAGAGCGTCTTGACAGCGCGGCGCAGCACAGAGGTATAGGCGATGTCAAAAACGAACCCTTCCTGTTTCAGAAGCTGCCCGGCCTGCAGCGCTTCCTGTGTGCCCCGCTCGGACAGATCAACATCAGTCCAGCCGGTGAAGCGGTTCTCTTTGTTCCAGATGCTTTCGCCGTGGCGCAGTAAAACAAGCCGGTGCATGGCAGCCTCCTATTTCGATTTCAATCGTTTGATTAAGCGCAACCCCCAGGCATCCCGGGGCGCAATGGCCCCTTCCGGGCAGAGCTCCTGGCAGCAGTAGCAGCGTATGCAGGCATCGCAATCGATGCACACGACCGCTTTGTCCGCAGGCTGCGAAATGGCTGCAGCCGGGCATGCCTGCATGCAAATGCCACAGCCTTTGCACCGAGTGGCATCCACGGCGGGCCGGGTGGTCAGCGAGTGCAGCAAAAGCCTGGCAAAAGGCCGGAAATAAGCAGGGCCTTGAACATGCATCATCGAGGCGAGCTTAAGATCGGTTATTTTCAAAGGCTCGATGGGATCGCCGGCAAGCCGTATGCCTTCAAGGTCGACGGCAAGGCCCATATTCTGCGCCGCTTTAAATATATATACCTTGTCGGGCGCCACGCCGGTGATGGCGCAGGCCACACGGTCAAGGCTCACCATGTCGCGCGATGCAGCAAGAAAGCCGAGCTTGCGGGGTGTGCCGCTGTTGGGGCCATTGCCCTCCATGCCGATGACGGCATCAAGCACCGAGATAGCAGGCCTGACAGTATAGGCAAGCTCCACCAGCATGCGGGCGAAATGGTCCTGGCTGCGGCCGCTCTGCAGATGCCACTGAGCCTTCTGCTTGCCGACAAAAGCGCCGAACAGGTTTTTCACGGCAAGTGTCATAGTCATCATGGCATGCGTTTTGAACTTCGCCAAATTGATGACCACACCTGCCTCAGCAATATCACGGGCTATGGAAAAAGAACGGTTATGGAAACCGGCAGGCGCCGGCACTGTAATACTGTCGGCAAAGTTTACAACCTCGACGCCAAGCTCGCGCGCCGTGTCAAGAATACCGCATTTTGCAGCCACTTTCTGCGCAGTCCCGAACCCAGGCGAGTCGCCGATGGTGGTCGAGGCTGCACCTGCGTCGCGGCACAGCTCCACAAGGGCCCGCACAACCGCGGGGTGCGGCGATACGGCCTGCTCAGCCGTTGCCGCCGTGAGCAGGTTGGGCTTTATAAGAACTTTTGAACCGCGAGGTATGATGGATGCCCATCCGCCTGCTATATCCTCGCCAAGCCTTGCCACAGCCTCTTTTACCAAAGGGTAGTCATAGGAGGAGCAGCTGCGCACGGTTACGGTTCTATCCTGCTGGGGCAGTGTCATGCAGTTTCCTTACATGAGGGTTAGAACGCTGGGGAAAAGTCCGCGCTCGTCATTGGCTTGTTCCACGGCCTGCGCAGCCCCCAGCACGGCAACCGCACCGGAGTCGCGCACGGAATCAAGAGAGTCGGCAAAAGCGCGTACATGGGCCGGCGTGGTAGCAAGAATCTCATCGCGCATCTGCTGGCGCGATGCATCGGTTACGCCGTTGAAATACCGTTGCAGCGACACCATGCCCCGGGCATCGGGCAGAAGATAGCTGTCCAGATCACCGATGGCGCCGATGATGTTTTTGACAAGCTCCTCACCGGTTATGCTCTGGCTGCGCAGAAACGCGGCCGTCTCGTCATAAATATCGAGTGTTGCCAAAAGATTCGGGTCACGGTAGGAAACAAAAACAAAGCCGCCAGACAGGCGGTCAAAGCTGCAGAATGCGCCATAAGCGCCTCCCAGCACGCGAACGCGCTCCCAGAGATAGGACGTGCGCAAAAGATGGGCTATTACATGCACTGAGCCATGGTAGCGATAGCCAAGGCAGTAGAGATTGGCGCCCTTGCCCACATAGTTGACGGGTGTCGGCACCACGAGCGCCTCGCCCGCAGGGGGCGGTTTGGGCTGCCAGAGGCAAGGCAGAGCTTTTCCGCCGGGCAGCGATGCCAGAAACGCCTCGGTCTGCGCCTGCGCGGATCGCCACAGGCCGGCATCAGCGGTGACATTGACAACCATGGCCGGGCGCTGCACCACCAGTTCGCGCACAGCACGCAGATCGGCTGCCACCGACTCCCAGTCCGTCTGAATCTGCTTTTCAAGCTGCCGCAAGAACTGCAGATACGTGATGCCGTTCATCTGCTCGTCGGCCCAGTCAGCCTCGGAAAACCGGGCCTGCAGGCGGGAGCTGACCAGCTGATGGCCGGCAGGCACGAGACGCTGCTCCTGGGCTGAGCGCTCTTCAAGCAGTATCTGCCTTAAGCGGACGGGATCGTCAATGCGCGCCGAGCGCAGTATATCGCCGCAGATGGCCATAAGCTCGGGTATGCCCGAAGCCATGGCCTTGCCGCGCATGAGAAGCCATGTCGCGCCAGCAGAAGCCTCAACAACAGATGAGGTGAAAATGCTGCAGCGCAGCCCGCCGGTCGAGCGGCCGATGCGCTGGGAAAGCGAAACAAAATCTTCCCGTGCTGTGCCGGTCTCCAAAAGCAGCCTGCCCAGAAGCCCGGCATAGGGCAGATACTGCTGCGGCAGCAGATGCAGATTAAGGCCGATATCAAGATACAGAATGCCGTTGGTGAAAAGGTCGTGATAGAGGATGGCGCCGCCCGCCCGACCCGCAATATTTTCGCAGGGTATGAGCTTGTTTGTGCGCTCAAGGTCGGCAAGCCCGAGCTGCGGTATGAGGGCAAGCGCTTCGGGCGGATCGGGCAACTGCTGCAGCAGCTTAAGCTCGCGGGTATTGTCCGCCACTGCCTGCACCGCTGCCTGACTCAGGGCCGACTTTGCCTGCTGCAGTACCAGTTTTTCCGCAGCCTCATTAAGCTCTGCCAGCTGCGCGTCGGGGGTCAGCAGAACCGTGCTGCGATGGGAGTTTTCAAGCAGGTGCTGCCTGATAAGCCGCGAAAAAAGCTCCGGCTCAGTGGCAATCCGCTTTTTAAGAGACGCAAGCGGAGCCTCGAAGGCAAGGGCTTCGAACGGGTCGCCGCCATAGAGCCACACGGTAAGGCAGCGCAACATGAGCGCAAGCCCGAGAGGGAAACGGCCCGTATTGTTTTCGCGCAGGCTAAATTCCATCGTGTTGATTGCGGCCTCGACGGTGAGCGGGTCAATGCCCTCGCGGGCAATCCTCTCAAGCGTGGAGACAATAAACGGCTCAACCTCATCGAGTCGCTCAGGCGCAACGCCCTTGAGCCCTGTTGAAAAATACAGCTGCGCAAGCTCTGCTTCAAGCCCGATGCCTGCAAGCCCGTCGCCAAGGCCCGAATCAAGCAGCGCTTTGCGGAGCGGCGAAGCCGGCATGCCCAGCAGCGTAAATGCAAGCATGCTCATCGTGAGGGTCGTTTGCACATGCACAACCGGTGTTAAAAGCCAGTTCACGGTCACCATGGCCTTGCTGCCCCCGGGGCCTTCAGCCTTGCCTGCCGGATAGGTGCGAACGCACCTGCGCGGTTCGGCCAGTCTGGCCTGAAGCTCAATGGAGGAATCGGGCGGCTGCGCGGAAAACTGAGAAAGGCAGGCATCGAGATACCGCAGGCGCTCCTGCGGGTCGTCATCGCCGTAGAAATAAATGCGCGCATTTGACGGATGATAATGGCGCCGGTGAAACTCGCGGAAGGCCTCGAAGGTCAGCCCGGGGATCTTTTCGGGATCGCCGCCCGAGTCAAGGCCGTAGAGCGTGTCGGGGAAAACCGATATCTGGCTGTGGTGGGCCAGCAGGTTCTCGGGCGATGCATATGCGCCTTTCATTTCATTGAAGACCACGCCCTTGTAGCTCATGGGGCTGTCAGGGCGGTCAAGCTCATAATGCCAGCCCTCCTGCTCGAAAATATGGCGGTTTATGCGCGGATAAAACACGGCGTCGAGATAGACATCAATGAGGTTATAAAAATCCCGCAGGTTCTGGCTGGCAACGGGATAGCAGGTTTTGTCGGGATAGGTGAAAGCGTTGAGAAATGTCTGGAGTGAGCCTTTCAGCAACTCCACAAAGGGTTCCTTAACCGGGTACTTGCGCGACCCGCACAGCACTGAATGCTCAAGGATATGCGCCACACCTGTCGAGTCTTGCGGCGGGGTGCGGAAGGTGATGCCGAACACCTTGTTGGTGTCGTCGTTGACAAGCGACAGCAGTTCTGCGCCCGTGGCGGCATGCTGGTAGAAAAAGGCCTTTGTTTTCAGCTCGCGGACAGGCCTGTCGCAAATCAGTTCAAAACCGTGGTATGGGTTCATGGATAACCTCTGTGGGGTGAAAAACTGCGAGCGGGCCGACGCGTTTACTGGGGCCTGTCCTGCATTGCAAGCCTGAATTTTCTTATCTCGGGAATAATGTGAAAAAATGCATCAAAGATACGCGGGTCGAAATGCGCACCCCGGTCTTTTGCCATGATATCGAGCGCATCCTCCTCCGACATGGCCTGCCGGTACACGCGCTCATGCACGAGCGCGTCATATACATCAAGAATCGCCACCATCCGGGCTGATTCCGGTATCTGCTGGCCGGCGACGCCCTGGGGATAGCCGGTGCCGTTCCACTTTTCATGATGCGAAAGGGCAATGTCGCGGGCCATGTTCAAAAGCGATATGTCCGAGCCGCTCAGAATCTGGGCGCCGATGGTCGTGTGGGTTTTGATGATTTCAAACTCCGAGGCCGTCAGCAGCCCCTGCTTCAGAAGGATCACGTCCGGGACGCCGATTTTACCGATATCGTGCATGCAGGCTGCAATGCGTATTTCATCCCGCAGCCGCTCATCCCACCCGAGCTCACCGCCCATCATATAGCAGTACATGCCAAGGCGCCGTGTGTGCGACCCGGTTTCACTGTCGCGGTACTCGCAGGCCGAGGTCAGGCGCATGCATATCTCCTCCTCTCGGCGGTGTACATCGACCGTGCGGGCACGCACGTCATTTTCAAGACGGGCCTCATACTGCCTGCTCTGCATGTGCAAACGCCGGCGCTCAAGGGCATTGACCACGCTTATGGCGATTTCGTTCAGATCAAATGGTTTGATCACAAAGCCGTAGGCGCCGAGCTGCAGGGCCTTGACAGCCGTTTTGCGGTCATCAACCGCCGTCACCATGATGACGGCCATATCGGGGTATTGTTCCTTGATAATAGTGAGCAGCTCTATGCCCGTTTTGCCCGGCATCATGATATCTGAGACGACCAGGGAAAACGTTCCCAACTCGAGCTTTCCAAGGGCATCCTCGGCCGAATGGGAAATGTCGCAGGTATAGCCCTCAGCCTCAAGGCATTTTGCTATGATGTCGCTGATGAGGGGTTCATCGTCAACAACTAAAATCATGTCTTTTGCCGCGGAAGCAAACAAATACTACCTCGTCGTTCTTTAGTGAAAGGATCATTGGTGCGAGAAGGCATCCTGTTGCTCAGGATGAGTTAATAGTTTATAGAAAGTTAATACCATGCGCAAACAACTTTTTCAACCACTCTGCAACACCCATTCTCCCAAGGTCGTAAAGCCGGCATGTTTACATGCTTTTTAATCCCCAGCCAGACCGCCATATTTTTTAATAAAATCTTTGCAGAACTGTCAAATAAAGATATACTATTTTTTTAAAAAAGCCTTTTTTTACCTGTAGCCGCAGGTTTTCTGCAAAGATGGTGTTACATATAAAATATAATACTTATTTTCCGAGGTCGCCCATTATGAAATTACCGCGTAAACGCTCCGCCATTATCGCCCTGGGCGCAGCCTGCATCATTGCTGCTGTGCTGCTTATGATGAAATGCTCATCAAAGCCAGCCTCATCCTTTAGCACAGCCTCGGTAACGCGGGGCGATCTCACGGCTGCAATCAGCGCCACCGGCACGGTCGAACCCGAGGATGTAATCGACGTAGGGGCGCAGGTGGCGGGCCGTATTGTCTTTTTCGGCAAAGATAAAAACGGCAAGGAAATTGATTACGGCTCCGAGGTTGAGGACGGCACGGTGCTTGCCCAAATCGATGACGCACTGTATGCCGCTGATGCTGAGCAGGCGCGTGCCAGCGCCATCCGCGCACAGGCCGACCTTGGGCAGATGCAGGCAAAGCTCTATCAGGCGGAGCGCGACTGGGAACGCGCAAAAAAGCTCGGGCCCTCGGACGCCCTGTCGCAGAGCGATTATGACGCGGCCAAATCCGCTTTTGATGTGGCGCAGGCAAATGTGGCTGTGGGCAAGGCCGCGATTCTCCAGGCGCAGGCAACGCTGAAGCGAGCCGAGCAGAATCTGGGCTACTGCACGATAAAATCCCCCGTCAAGGGCGTCGTTATCGACCGCCGCGTCAATATCGGACAAACCGTGGTGTCAAGTCTGAATGCGCCCAGTCTTTTCCTGCTGGCGCTGGACCTCAAGCGCATGCAGGTCTGGGTGTCGGTTAATGAAGCCGATATCGGCAGTATCCATAACGGGCAGCCCGTGAGCTTTACCGTTGACACCTACCCCGGACAGGTTTTTCGCGGCGAGGTGGGCAAAATCCGGCTCAATGCCACCATGACGCAGAATGTCGTTACCTATACCATTGAAGTCATTACCGACAATACGGATGGGAAACTGCTTCCGTATCTCACGGCCAATGTGCAGTTTGAGCTCTCCCGCAGCACGGGTGTGCTGCTCGTCCCGAATGCCGCGCTGCGCTGGTTTCCGCAGGCTGCGCAGGTTGATCCGCAATACAAGAATATTGTGGAAGGGCCGGCTCGCGGCAATGGCGGGGCAGGCGCCGAGCAAAAACCCGCGGCGCAGCCTGCAGCCAAAGGCCGTCAGGGCTATCTCTGGGTGCGTGATGGAAATCTCGCTAAACCCGCGAAGGTCGCGATCGGGCCGAGCGACGGCACGGTCACCGAAGTGCAGGGTGATGAAGTAAAAGAGGGCCTTGAGGTCATAACCGGCGAGCAGGTGCAGGCCTCCGCCGGTGATGCCTCCCGCAGCCCGTTTGCACCGACCATGCCCGGCGGCAGGCGGTAGGAAGAATTGAGGAATAAAGGGATTAAGGCATTGATGAATTGGGGAATTAAGGAATTAAGGGATTGAATTTAATGTTTTCAATTCCTAAATCCCTCAATTCCTAAATTTATTTTAATTTGTATTTAAACCATGAATTTAATCGAGCTTCAAAATATTTATAAAACCTATCATCTCGGCGAGCTTGATGTGCCGGTTTTAAAAGGCATCTCGCTAACGGTGGAGCATGGCGAGCTCGTTGCGCTCATGGGCGCCTCGGGTTCAGGAAAAAGCACGCTGATGAACATACTGGGCTGCCTCGACCATCCCACCTCCGGGCAGTACCTGCTTGACGGGCAGGAGGTGTCGGACCTGTCCACCGACGGCCGGGCCCTGCTGCGCAATAAAAAAATCGGCTTCGTGTTTCAAAGCTTTAATCTGCTGGCCCGCACGAGCGCCCTTGAGAATGTGATCCTGCCGCTGACCTATACCCACGAGCCTCTCTCCGACCACGAAGCAAACAGCCGCGCCATGGAGCTTATCAGGCTTGTAGGCCTGGAGGACCGGGCACATCATGAGCCGTCGCAACTGTCAGGCGGGCAGCAGCAGCGCGTTGCCATAGCGCGCGCGCTTGTCAACCGGCCGTCGCTGCTGTTTGCCGACGAGCCCACGGGCAATCTTGATTCCCACACGAGCCAGGAGGTGCTTGCCATGTTCGAGCAGCTCAACCGTGAAGAAGGCATCACCATAATACTTGTGACGCATGATCCGAGTGTTGCCCGGTATGCCCGGCGCACCATTCATATCAGCGACGGCGTTATCGTAGACGGCGATTTTCAGCCCTCCGGCGCTGAGGGAGGCGGGCTGTGAGGCTTTTCAGAATACTGCGCACCATCCGCACGGCACTGAAGGCCCTGCGCCGCAACCCCATGCGTGCGGCCCTGACGTCGCTCGGGATCATCATCGGCGTTGCCGCCGTGATTATCATGATGGAGATCGGCAAGGGCTCATCAGCGGCCATTCAGCGCACCATTGCCAATATGGGCGCAAACAATCTGCTGGTGCAGCCGGGCACGGCCGCAAGCGGCGGGGTAAGCTTCGGCGCGGGCACGGTCATGACGCTCACGCCCGATGACTCCGAGGCCATTTTGAAAGAATGCCCCGCGGTGCTCAGCGCCGCTCCGCTCGTGCGCGCGCGCACGCAGGTCATTTACGGCAACCGCAACTGGGTTCCCATGTTTATTTACGGCACAACGCCCGAGTATCTCGTTGTGCGTGAGTGGACCGCCATGGCGCAGGGCGATATGTTCACCGACAGCGAAATCCGCAATGCCAGCAAGATTTGCGTGCTGGGGCAGACGCTGGTGCGGGAGCTGTTCGACGGAGCTTCCCCTTTGGGCAAGGAAGTGCGGGTTCAAAACGTATCCTTTAAAGTGGTCGGCGTTTTGAGCAAGAAGGGCGCCAATATGATGGGCATGGATCAGGATGATATACTTATAGCGCCCTGGACAACGATCAAATACCGCGTAACAGGCTCGTCGGCCACAACCGGCAATCAAAGCGTCAGCGCGGCAAATACCACTTCCGGAGTTAATTCTCTCAATAAGCTCTATCCCAATGCCCAGCTCAATCTCTACCCGACGCCGTCGGCGACTCAGCAGGCAGACACGCCCCTGCCGGTCCGGTTCACCAATGTCGATCAGATTCTCACGGCGGCCCGGTCCAGCACGGAAATTCCGCTTGCCATGCGGCAGATAACCCAGATTTTGCGGGAGCGGCATCGCCTGCACTTCTATGAGTCTGATGATTTTAATATCCGGGATATGACCGAAATGAGCAAGACGCTCTCCTCCACATCAACGCTCATGACAAATCTGCTTTTAAGCGTTGCCTTGATTTCGCTTATTGTGGGCGGGGTCGGGATTATGAATATCATGCTCGTGTCGGTGACCGAGCGCACGCGCGAGATCGGGCTGCGCATGGCAGTAGGCGCCCGGGGCCGGGATATTTTGCGGCAGTTTCTTGTTGAGGCCGTGGTCATGTGCCTTGCCGGAGGCGCCATCGGCATACTCCTGGGGCAGGGTATTTCAAAGCTGATAACCGCCATGCTGCACTGGCCAACGGAAACTTCGATTGCCGCGATTGTATCATCGGTAGTGGTATCGGCAAGTGTCGGCATAATTTTCGGATTTTATCCGGCCTGGAAAGCCTCGCGGCTGGATCCGATTGAGGCTCTGCGCTATGAATGAAACATCTGCATTTTCAGGAAAGAGGGCCGTGTCAATGCTCCATATAAGGAAATATATTGTTGTCTGTGTGCTGCTGCTGACGGCTGCGGGCTGCGCTGCCGGGCCCGATTTTAAAAAGCCTGCAACAAAAACGCCTGCAGCGTGGTCAGGCCTTGACACATTCGGGCCTCTGCAAACAAGCACGGCTGTACCCGGGCCGGCTGCCCTTGCCGCATGGTGGTCCATATTCAACGATCCGGCCTTGACCGGCCTTGTGGAGAAGGCCCTTGCCGCCAACCTTGACATGAAGATTGCCGAGGCCCGTGTGCGCCAGGCCCGCGCCGCCTGGGGTACGGCCTTTGCCGGCCTGTGGCCCTCGGTGAACAGCTCGGCATCCTACACGCGTTCACATGAGAGCCCACCCTCGACAGCAGGGGCAACAACCGGATCGTCGGGCACAGAAACTGCGGGATCTAAGCCGCACGAAATTCGCACCGATCTTTTCCAGGCAGGCCTCGACGCAGCCTGGGAGCTTGACATTTTCGGCGGCACGCGCCGCAGCGTCGAGGCGGCCGATGCCGACCTGCAGGCCGCCGAGGAGAACCGCCGCGCCGTGCTGGTGTCGCTTGCGGCTGAGGTAGGCACCACCTATATAAGCCTGCGGGGCTACCAGCAGCAGCTTGTCATAGCACGAAAAAACCTTGCATCCCAGCTGCACAGCGCCGGCATCACCCGCAAGCGCTACGAGGCAGGCTTTGCTAATGCCCTTGATACGGCCAATGCCGAGGCTCTTGCAGCCTCCACCCAATCGCAGATCCCGCTTCTTGAATCAGCCGAGCGGCAGGCAATCTACAGCTTGAGCGTGCTGCTTGCCCGTGAGCCTGCGGCGCTGCAGCTAGAGCTTGCACCTGAAGCCCCTCTGCCGCAGGTTCCGCAGCAGGTGGCCGTGGGTGTGCCCTCCGAACTTCTGCGGCGACGGCCCGATGTGCGCAGCGCTGAGGCTCAGCTGCATGCCGCTACCGCCCGCGTCGGCGTGGCTGTGGCAGAGTTCTTTCCTAAATTTTCACTGGTCGGATCATTTGGCCTGCGGGCAAATGAGTGGCAAACACTGGGCAACCGCGACAATCATGTCTGGTCGGGCGGACCCGGCGTTACCTGGAATATCTTTGATGCGGGCCGCACAATTTCCAATCTGAAGCTTCAGAAGGCCGTGCAGGACGAGACGCTTGCAGCCTATGAAAAAGCCGTGCTCGCGGCACTGAAGGATGTCGACAGCGCCTTGGTGGCATATGCCAAGGAACAGGAACACCTGACCGCCCTTACCTCTGCGGTGACAAACGGCCGCAAGGCCGTCGACCTTTCCATGCAGCTCTACACGGTAGGGCGCAGCGATTACCTGAGCGTGCTCATTTCCCAACGGGCGCTGTTCGCCTATGAGGATGCATGGGTTCAAAGCTCACGCAACCTGGACGTTAACCTGGTCGCGCTGTACAAGGCTCTCGGCGGCGGCTGGGAGGAAAACAAGCCTTCACAATACATGCTTGAACCATGACGCAGCATATCCCCGAACCACCCGCAACCTATACCTATGAACTGCCCGGCGGCTGGACCGTACTGGCGGGCAAGACCGATGAAGACAATGACCGGCTGAGCATCAAGCTTGCAGGCCCGCAGGACTGGTGGTTTCATGTGCGCGGCATGCCCGGCAGCCATGTGCTTTTACAGGCGCATGAAACAGGCGACGAGCCCGATGCCGCAACGCTCAAGGCAGCCGCTGCCATTGCGGCATATCACAGCAAGGCCCGCACCGGCGGCGTTGTAGCAGTCTCCTGCACCCTGGCCCGCTACGTGACCAAGCCTCGCGGCGCAAAGCCCGGCACCGTCTCCATCCGCAAAGAGCAGGTGCTGAAGGTCCGACCTGCTCTGCCGAGCGTTTAAACCGTTTTAACTTTTTAAACGGCTTGAACAGTTTAACTTAATCTGACCGAGCAAGACTTCTCCTGATAATGCCCTGCCCCCCCAACTAATCCAACAGCGGCACCTGGTCAGTTCCCCACGTAGTGTGATTTAACTTTGCCATATTAACTTTGCTATTGACCTTGAATCTTTTTTAAACTATTATGTAACTATAACGGTTCAAGGAGGCGTCCCCATGATAAATCTTACTGTTAGGAATATTCCCGACGAGGTCATCGGCAAGATAAAGACTCTGGCAACACTTGATCGCCGAAGCATGAATAACGAGCTGCTTGTCGTTATTGAAAAAGGGCTTGAAGGCGAAACAAAAGCTTATAGTGAAAAGGCGGTGCGCATATCGCCTGCCGCGCAAATAAGCATCTGGCAAGAACTGTGCGGTTTATGGGAAGACGAGCGGCCTACGCAGGATATCATACAGGATATACGCGCTTCCCGCACCATGGGCAGAAAGGTCTCCCTGTGATTTTGATCGATACCGATATTTGCATAGAGCTGCTGCGCGGCAACCGCCAGATACTGGAAAAAAGACTGGCATGCAGCATAGAGGTTGCCGTGGCGTTCATGACTGCAGCAGAGCTTTTTTATGGAGCCGAGAAATCGCAGAAGCGCAAAGAAAATTTGGGTCTTGTTGAGAGGTTCCTGCTGAGCGTCCGCATTATGCATACCGACAGCGATATTGCGCGAAAATTCGGACAGCTAAAAGCCGGCTTCGCGCAGGATGGGCGCATGCTCCCGGATGCTGATCTGCTTATTGCCGCCACGGCCCTGGCAAGAGATGCGATACTGGTTACCGGAAACGTCAAACACTTTCAGCGAATCGGCGAACTTAAAATAGACAACTGGCTGAAATAAAAAACCGCCGGGAAAAGCAGGCGAAAAAAACTTGTTCGGTGCTTGTACGGTTTCACTGTTTGTTTTTTATCGAAGGCCTGCCTTGCACGCATCATTAGTTAATAAAGATAGCTGTCGTTGTCTTGAAAATTTTATCGTCAATCACCGATTCCACATTCAAAAAAGGGACTCAATTATTTAAATAAAACCGATAAGATACACCTGCCTTTTGTTGAATGTGCCGCGTTGCGGGCGCTTAACAGTAAACTCTTCAGCGGCCAGAGCGAGGGCAGCGGCTGCAGGGTAACGGTTTGGCCGGGACGCGGAAGCGTAAACGGAACAAAGCCGTGTTCCGACCAGGTTACCAAGGTCAAAGCATGATCTTCCAGCGGGCCGGCAAATTCATATTTTATTTCCGCCGGCAGGCCCGTCTCGGTAAGTCCCGTGACGGTAACCGTAACATCGGAGAATTTCAGCGGCAGCCCTTTTGCAATAGGCTCGCCGGAACTCCGAAAAAACTGGTTCCATACTCCTGTAAGCAGGCCATCTGGCATCCGAACCACCAGCGTTTGATCATTCACGCGCTGCAGTTCTACCGGTATCAGTCCCGCCGACAGCAGAAATGTGCGCGGGCTGTCGTTTCGGCCGGCTGCAGCACGTATGAACGGGATGTGGAATAACATTATATCCGATGGCACATTGACTACGATTATTCGTGCGGAAGTCGAGGATTGCTGCTGAAGCATTATCGTCTCTTCTGCACGCGCGAACGGGTGATGCACAACAATGGGCGACAGGGTTAACGGCACAAGCAGAAGGGGCGACAGCACAATATGGATACCGATCCAGGTATAGGCAAGGGCTTTATGGGGCTTTCCCCAGCCGGTAAACCAGGCGGGCCGCTCAAGAGCAACCGCCAGGAAACTCGCGATCATGCCCATGCACCCGAGGCCCGTAAAAAAAAGAAACCGATTGCTGGGCAGGGTTGCGCAGAAGGGAATGGCCGCAAGGATCATGCCCAGGCCGAAAAAACAGGTTGCGCGGTCCCTGCGCAGAAGCGGCCAGAGAGCCCATGCGCAAAAAAAGACAGCCGCCAAGGCAAGAGCTACATATATCTGCGCCTGGAGGGCGGGCAGCACCGCCCACCCGTCAGAGCTGGGCAGCGCAAGCTGCCCGAGCAGCAATACCGGCAGACGCTGCACCAGCTCCACAGCAAATCGAACAGGATCTTGAGCCGGATCGATATACACGCCTGAATGTGCCGATCCGAATTCAAGTCCGGAATATATAATCCGCCAGATAACACCGACAAGCACATAGGGCAGCAGCACGGCATAACGGGCCAGGGGCTTGCCCCTGTCCAGAAAGACTGCATAGGCAAACAGGTATGCGCTGGCGGCCACACCGGCCTCACCCGTCAGCAGGGCCAGGGTAAAACAGCCGATGGCAAGCGCGCCGCAGGATTTCGAGCCGTTATGCCGCCACCTGTCATGGGCAAGGACGGTCAAAAATCCGAACACCGCTGCAATAACGGCATAGCGGTTGCAAAGGCTGGCTGCGCCCACCGAATGACTGTAATCTATTGCATAGAGCAGTGTTGCAAGGGCGGCAGCCCAGGGCGCGGAAAGGAAGCGCCGGTACAGCAGCGCCGCAACGTACACCAGCAGCCCGTACCACAGGAGACTGTGCACATGCATCAGCCAGAGCGCATCCGGGAAAAGCCTAAAGTCAACCCAGTGGGTCAGCGAGGACAGAGGCCGAAAAAAACTGATCTTGTGCTGCGGATGTGTCCACCATGGATACATTCCTGCTTCAATCCCCTGCCTGATAACGGCAGGGTCTCCTTTGGTAAAGGGAAATGCATCGAAGATCGACGCGGGCACGCCGGGTATTTCCGTGTTCTGCAAAACAACCGCCCTGACAAAATAATCATCTCCTGCAAGGCCGTTGATAAGAGAAGGGGCGGTGAGGGCCAGCGTAAAAAGCAAAATCCATGCAATAGCATGTCGGCCGCCCAGCCAGCGCTGCAGACGCTCAAGAACGGACGTAAGGCGGCACGGAGTTTTCTTGTCCATGTAGTTCAGGCTAAAAATGGATTCTTGATGTCGAGTAGACCGGTTTCTCCCTGTGTAATACTGCGATTCATGTTTACGTTGCCGCCTGTTTTCGCAGAGGATGTCGCACGTATCCCAAGTATTGCACAAGTTGTCGCCAAGCCCCTCTCAGAACCGTGCTTGCGCTATTTACGCACACGGCTCCTCATATGGTCGTTTACAGAGCCTTGTACATGCTGACCATGATTCTTGGATTTGGAAGTGGAAATAGCTTCAACATTTCTGAAAGCTTCTCCCAGTTTATACAGCCTCGTTTGCCGCGACGATTAAGCCATTTGAACAGCAACTGTCGCACTTTGTAGCTAAATCTGCTGATGCCAAGAAAATTGTCTGTAACACCATAATATTTTGATAAGAACTCGCTTTGGGATGGGAAGACTATAGAATGAGGGCGATTGTGTGTCAATGTAAATGTGGGCGCAAGATATGGGATGGGGTTTTGGGGGCGGCCTGCGATGCTGCTATAAAAAATCTTGCGGCGCGGCGGGCGGTCTGATATGTGGTGTTATGTCAACCTGAAAGACAAGGGACTTGCAAAATGGCACCGCCAACACACTGCGGCGTGTCTGGGCGCTCGACGCACTCAAAAGGAGAGGGCATGCTGTGTCAAAAAGACAGATAATTGCCGGGGCGGCGTGTATACTATTGGTGGTTGCAGCCTGCTACTTCCCGGCACTGCAAAATGGCTATATTTGGGATGATGATTACTATGTTACCCAAAACGCCACCTTGAGGTCTGTGCAGGGTCTGTACCGGATGTGGTTTGAGCTGCGGTCCATCCCGCAATACTACCCGCTTGTTCATACCACGTACTGGCTGGAATACCATCTCTGGGGACTAAACCCGTTTGGATATCATCTCGTCAACATTTTGTTGCATGCGGTAAATGCACTTTTGCTGTGGTATCTTCTCAGGAAGCTCGCCGTTCCCGGTTCATGGCTTGCCGCGGCCCTTTTTGCATTACACCCGGTCCATGTTGAGTCTGTGGCTTGGATAACCGAGCGCAAAAATGTTCTCTCTGCATTTTTTTATTTTCTCTCGCTGATTGCCTATATACGGGCTTCGGGATTAGGGCAGCCAATACCGGTGAACGGCACAGCGAAAGAAGCCAACCCTTTTCGTTTTTACCTTCTCAGTCTTATCCTGTTTATCGGGGCCCTTTTAAGCAAGACGGTGACGTGCTCGCTTCCGGCAGTTATCCTGCTTGTAATCTGGTGGAAGCGGGGCCGGCTGACTGTGCGGGATATCACTCCCCTTGTGCCGTTTTTTATAGTCGGCGCGGGCTTGGGTCTGCAAACCGCCTGGCTGGAGGAGCATGGCGTCGGTGCGCGGGGCGATGCATTCAACTACGGCATTGCAGAGCGGTTCCTGATTGCCGGCCGTGCATTCTGGCTTTACCTGGAAAAGCTTTTCTGGCCTCTGCCGCTTGCGTTTTTTTATCCGCAATGGGTTGTGGACGTACAGGCCTGGCGGCAGTATCTATTCCCCATAAGCGCCATTGCAGGACTGGCTGGCCTGGTGCTGCTACAAAAAAAAATCGGCAGAGGGATTGCCGCCGCAATGCTCTTTTTTGCAGGAACACTATTTCCGGCCCTCGGCTTTTTCAATGTTTTTCCCATGGGTTATTCTTTTGTGGCTGACCACTTTCAGTATCTAGCCAGCATTGGCCCCCTGGCTCTGTTCGCAGCGGCATTAAAAACGAGTTTTTTGAAGATGCCCGTGCGGCTTAAGGCTGCTGAAGCCGTCGTTATTTGCGCTGTGCTTTGCATGCTGGGTGCACTGGTATGGCAGCAATCGCAAATCTACAAAAACGAGGAGACCCTGTGGCGTGATACCCTTGTCAAAAATCCCCGCTCGTTGTTTGCGCATATGAATCTGGGCAAGACCCTGTGCGATCAGGGCAGACCCGATGATGCGATACAATATTTTCAGGCGGCTTTGCTCATCAAATCAAATTTCGCGATGACTCATTACAATCTTGGTGTAGCATATATAAAAAAAGGCGCTCATGAACAAGCAATGTTGCATTTAAAAGAAGCCGTGCGGCTGAATCCTGAGTATGCAGAGGCCTATTATAATCTTGGGATTATTTGTGCCTTGGGCAACAAAGACGACGAGGCGGTAGAATACTTTCTGACCAGCATCAAGTTTATGCCCGAATCGCCCTCAACATATTACAATCTTGGGGTTGTTCTAGAACGGCAGAAAAAAATACAGGCGGCTGCCTACTGCTATTCAAAGACATTGCGTTTAAATCCTTATTACCTGGACGCTCGCATACAGCTTCACAGATTGCAACCTTATCTGAACGCACCTATAAAAGAACCGGAAAACATCTTCCAGCAGCAAGCTGTTGAACATTAAACAAGTACACGGTTTGACGTCGAGTAGACCGGTTTCTCCCTGTGTAATACTGCGATTCATGTTTACGTTGCCGTCTGTTTTCGCAGAGGATATCGCACGTATCCCAAGTATTGCACAAGTTGTCGCCAAGCCCCTCTCAGAACCGGGAATAATAAGGGGACGTTGTTGAAATAGTTGAATTAGTTACTTCGCAGCCAGCATGGCGAATTCAAGTTGTAAGTGCACCACGAGAATCCTTCCATAGGACCTCATGGGGCGACCGGTAGTGAAGGCATTTTCTTGGTCTATGGTTCAGCTTTTTAACTGCAATTGCAAGATTTTCTTTTGATACGGTTTTAAAATTTGTTCCCTTAGGGAAATATTGCCTAAGCAGTCCATTCGTGTTCTCATTTGTTCCGCGTTGCCAGGCAGAATATGGATCAGCGAAGTAAACAGTTAAACCGGTTTTGTTTTCTATCTCTTTGAATTGGGAAAACTCTTTGCCGTTATCAACAGTAAGTGTATGGCGCAATTTTTTGGGAATGAGGTAAAATGCCTTGATGCTTTCTGCTGAAAGAGATCGCGCCTTTTTGTTATCAAGTTTTGAAGCTATTAAATAACGACTTTTACGTTCAACATGAGTAGCTACACATCCAGTGGCCTTTGCTCCTTCAACGGTATCACCTTCCCAATCACCAAAGCGTTGGCGCGTTTCAACTACGCTGGGGCGTTCAGAAATACTGACACGGCCCGGTATAAAACGCCTCCCCGTGCCGTATTGCTTTTGTTTATGGCGTTTTTTTCGCCTGCGCCGCAGATGTTTATAAAGCGTGCCGCCTTCCTGTGCGTCTAAATAAAGCCATCGATAGATGCTTTCATGACTAAGACGCATTGCATCATTGCTGGGGTAATCGATTTTTAGCTTTCCCGATATCGTTTCTGGAGACCAATCAAGCTTGAGTTTCTTGTTTACATAGTTTACTAAACGACGATTATTGTGACGGCGGTGATGCCTGGATTTATGACGACGTTTAAGGGCTTCAGGTTGTGTCCAGGTATACCAATAAACAGTTTCGTCATACAGAGGATCCTGTCGTTTAAGTTCACGACTGATTGTCGTATGGTGCCGATTCAATCTTCGTGCAATATCACGTAGGCTGAATTCAGCAATGTGCAAGTGACTGATGACATATCTCTCTTGTTCTGTTAGATGTGTATAGGACATGGCAGGCTCCTTCTGAGTGTTTGGTTGTCGCATTCCTAACACTACCAGAAGCCCTGCTATGTCCAATACTTATCTCATATGGTGCACTTTGAAGTTGAATTCGCC
>Ga0209777_10001209_pt1 | contig 38544 bp, 56 predicted proteins | sample FrelakmetHBP12HB_FD_187147 | JGI IMG/M metagenome (GOLD analysis project Ga0209777, IMG submission 187147) | Freshwater lake sediment microbial communities from the University of Notre Dame, USA, for methane emissions studies -HBP12 HB (SPAdes)... | ecosystem: Environmental > Aquatic >...
GACCGCTGATGTCGCCGCGAAGACCGCTGACGTTGCCGTGAAGACCGCTGACGTTGCCGTAAAGACCAGTGACGTCGCCGCAAATACCGCTGACGTTGCCGTGAAGACCGCTGACGTTGCCGTAAAGACCAGTGACGTCGCCGCAAATACCGCTGACGTTGCCGTGAAGACCGCTGATGTCGCCGCGAAGATCGATAACGTCGCCGTTAATACCGCTGACGTCGCCGCGAAGACCGCTGACGTCGCCACGAAGATGACTACTTTTGTTAAGTATTTTTTTCATTTTTAGTTCCTTTCTAGTTCACAATATAACACAACCCGATGGTTGATGTCAAGTATTTTCTACTACCCGAACGCGCCACACAGCAGCGCCACCGGATATTCTGGTTTTATCAAGCATTTTGCCGCCCACAACACGCCGATGGATATGCCGTAGAGCATATCCTAAACGCTGAGGATCAGGTAGTCTCCCGCCAGGCATGGGGCAAAGCGTTTGTATAGCCGACCGCACCGTTTCATTAGTGGTTATGTTTTGTTCTAAGATTCGCAATATCTCGGTAGTCTTTAGTCCTTCTTTGCCTTGATACATGGCCGGAAGACCGTCACAAAGATCGTGTATAGCATCCACGTCGCCGCTTACGGCTTTAGCGAACTCGGCGCGGGCGCAGTTAGGATCGGCAAAATCATTGAACACCAAGGCTGCCGCTACCGTCTCATTCCACCCCGTAAAGCTTCCCCATGGATTAATAGATTGTCGTGGCGCACCGGAAGCAAAATAACTTCTTAAGATTATCAATGCCGCTTGCACCAATTCAACGCGACATTCCGCAACAGTGTTCAATAGATTTGGATATTTAAAGCCGCCTCTCTCTTCCGGTTTTTCTAAACGCGATTCAATTTGAATATGACAGATTCTTCTAACGAGATCCCCCGCAGCTGCGACATTGTTTCCGGTAACGTACCAAATAACGTTTAAAGGACCATCGTATATTTGATTACCCCCTAAAATTCGATCATGCCATCTGCCGCCGCTTGTAAGAGCCGCATTAAGTGCTGCACTATCAAAAGTCCCATCGATATTATCTAACAAAACCATGTTTGATCCGGCAATAGCCAGACCCGTAATTTTTTTTCGCATCTCGGCGTCGTCATTAGTATAAGACATACGCGCCAACGGCGCTCCGTTTACAATCGTCGAAATAACGTCACACAAAAGTCCTTTTCCAGAAGCCGGAGTATTTGAATCGATTAAAAATAACGGCGTGGAGCCGTCAAAAGCGTATCGTGCAAATGGAGTAAGAAGGGCTGCAAAAAGGGCAGCTAAATGTACTTCCTTATCAGCAAACGGAAAGTCCGAAATTACATCATATATTTTATGAACTGCTTCAAATGCATCTTTGGGCGTAGGATTTTCGGGTATGAAAGGAAACTTTTCGGAAGGCACATAAAGTAATCCTGATTTAGAATCATAACCAGGTTCTTGCAAAATATGTCCGCCAGACAATAAAACCGGCGTAGTCACCACACCCACAAGCGATTTAATTCCTTCCCAATAACCACGTGCCGCTAACTCCTTACAAGCCCAATCTGGTACATGCTCTGCAAGAAATCCACGTTTACTTGCCCGTACCCAAACAGCAGTAGCGGACATTATTTCTCGTAATGTAGGCAAAGATAAAGGCTTAATTACAGAATTTTGATCGAGATAAACAAGCAATCCACCGCGTTGATATAAGTCCGAACCTTTTGCGAGAGCGACTATGGCTTCATTAACGCATTTTTGTTCATTAACAGTAATTTTAATTTCTGGCAAATTAGGTGCAGTAGATTCAATACCTAACCACTTCAAAAATAAATCAACTACGGGCTTGCCAATCAATTTAATTAATGAAGGTATACCGGTGATGTTTTCCCCTTGTAATTTTTTAGCAGCCGTACATTTAGCACAATCAGCACGCTTGGTTTTTTCCTCGTCACCAGCAATTTGTGCAGTAAGCTCGATAAAGCTATAAGTAGCTTCTTCATCCCAGCCGTGTTTCAGAAGAACTCCGCTGAGTGCCATTGCTACATCCTGGCGGCTTCCGACTACAGGCCAGTGTCTAGCTATTAGCGCCACGGCTGCGATCTGTGAAACGGCTGTCATAAGTTCAACGAGTGGAACTTTGGTGGGGTCGCCGAATGGCTCCTTAAAGGATATAGGTTCGCCGGACGGATGTGTGGACGAAGGAACAACTGTTTGCCCCCCGGTCGAGCGTAGTTCGACGATCATTGCCCCGTCAATATCTCTAAACTGTTTTGTAGCCACGGGTTCGGTTTTAAAAAAATAGTGTGAGGCGGGTTTGGAAATATGACCGAATATCATCCCGGTCGTCGGTAACACCGCCATCCCCGCCGCCAATGCTTCTTTACAGTCTAAATCAATATCGATGAGACCACCTGACGATACACCAAGTATTATACCGATGTTTGAATTGGCCGAGAAATACTGTGGAATTTGCTGTTCGGTTATTTGAAGATCTGTCCATCCAGGCAGCACTGGACGTTTATCTTTGGTCGGAATCGGTACGACGCGCCAGCCACTTTTTATATAAAATTGAGCGAAATCATGAACGGATTTAAGCATGGATTTTTAGTATAGCATTAAATAAAGGTACATGTCAAGTTAAACATTTACTATAACATTGCTTGTTTAGCAATAGAAATTAAATTTATTGGTGTTATCGCCTCTGCCACCGCCCACGCCACCACCTCTGCCGTCACCCACGCCACCGTCTCTGCCGCCGCTTTTGTTTTATCGATAATATATAACCATTTATTAGCCCAAATAACAAAATCTTTTTCTTTATAAACCGATAATGCACATAAAACAGCATACTTACTTCGCTGTTCGATAGTTATTACTGGTAACGGTATTTGTTTAACGGTTGTTAATTTCGTGGTTCCTAGTTTCATAAACCCATCTCGTTTTATAACGTCGCCTGTTTTACATTCCCATAAAATCATCGTATCGGGATTTAATCTAGCATGAATAGGATTATGCAATACAGCCAACAAAGGATCTTCATATGCATGTAACCACCCCGAACCACATAACTCACCACTACCATCGGTTTCGTTAGTTACGTTGTTACCCCACTGTGTTTCGTTTTCGAAACCGACGCGTGTTTTTCCGTCTTTATCTGTTAATTTATAAACGATCATTTATATTACTCCTTTCTGGAGAGAGTGTAGCATGACGTATATCTATTTGTCAAGCTATTTCTACTACGCGCCACATGGCGACACGACTATATGTACTCACACGTTCAAGCCGCTTGCCATCCACAGACCGGTTACTAATACGACGAAGATCCATTCCTAGGCGCGGAGCACTAGGCAACTCACCATTAGATAAATGACATAGTGCGCAAACGACCGAAAACATATCGAGATATGCGAATGGATGATTTTTTAATAATGCCAATATCTCACTAGTCTTTATACCGTTTCTTCCCTCATACATTTCTGGTAAAACGGAGCATAATATACATAAAATATGTTCCTCATCTGCGGTAAGAACAGACGGAGGATGTACCCGCCCCTCAAGATCTTTACATAGCGATTGAAGCTGATAAATAGCCCCTCTTGCATGGGTTAAGATATTTTTAATTTCAATATCGTTCATTTCCATAATCTACTCCTTTCTAGGGTAATGTAGCACGATTTGATTATCTATGTCAAGGTTTTTCTTGCAAAGCGTGTAAAATGACCATATGTTTTTCATGTAAAATTTGTAATTCGTGTAAAATGACCATATGTTTTTCATGTAAAATTTGTAATTCGTGTAAAATGACCATATGTTTTTCATGTAAAATTTGTAATTCGTGTAAAATGACCATATGTTTTTCATGTAAAATTTGTAATTCGTGTAAAATGACCATATGTTTTTCATGTAAAATTTGTAATTCGTGTAAAATGACCATATGTTTTTAATATGAAATTTGTAATTTACAAAGTTTTAGTAATTTGTGCACAAGGTTTGTGTGGATAACTTACACCAATTGTGGATAACTTACATAAAAATTTTTTGTTGTAAATTTATTTAAGCACCAATTGTGGATAACTTACACCAATTGTGGATAACTTACATAAAAATTTTTTGTTGTAAATTTATTTAAGCACCAATTGTGGATAACTTACACCAATTGTGGATAACTTACATATATTTTTATAAAAGGACTCGTGTTATCTTTTTACATTTACAAATTTCTGCCCTATATCTGTGCAAAAATTTGCTAAATTTGCTAAATTTGCTAAAAGTTGAACACAAATGACTTAAGTGTCTTATTGATACAAATTTTTTTCCTCTGTGATTTTCGTATGTTACAACGGCTTAATTTATTTCGATCAATGTTGGGGGGCTTTGTGCGATGAGTAGCGATCAAAAGTGCGATCAACTCCTTGATAATAAAAGCAGAGTAGCGATGGTGCGATGATTTGGGGTTTTCTCCTATTCTATATATTAATTAATACCTACATTGTATGTATATATCCTACCTATATCCTCCCCTGTAAAGATAGAAAGTATCCCTACTATCGCTACAAACTTGAGTTAGTTCTTTGTTTCCTCACAGTTTTAGTGAGTAGCGATGGAGTAGCAATGAGTAGCGATGCCTCATAACTATTGAGATATAAAGCAAATGATCCCACCTATCTAGTTTTTGCTTAGTATGTCGGCTATTCTTCGACATACGTGTTATTTATTTTTCTTGACATCCTTTCAGAATTGGTCTAGGCTAGTTGTCATGATTGATTGTAATAAACAGAGTGACGAATCAACTCAGGACTATCAGTATTTTTCGGACTACCTGAATGCAGGTCCGGCACGATCGCTTGCTTTATTTGCCGACCTTTCGCCTTATGATAGAAAATATGTGTTATCACTTTCTATTAAACATCATTGGGCAGAGAGATGCCGCAAATTCGATCTGGAGCACGCACCCGAACTTGTAACTAATATTATACAGGAATCGACTAATGCAGAGCGGTTTGAGCGAACAGTAAAAACAGCGGCATTAATCTGTGAGACGGAAATTGTTAAGTATCTCGATCTTGTCAAGTTATCTTTAAACCCACAGTTAGGTATGCAAGAGTTATTGAAACTACTAGATGCCGCTGTACAGGTTGAGCGTTTACTTAATAATCAACCGGGGCATATCGATGAACACCGTATAAGCGGCGACGATAAAGCGCACTTGATTGATCTTCTCAAGCATCCGAAGGAAGTGAGTTTGGTGGAGGAGATTTTAACATCTATTCAGGAGAAAGAACATGATAAGTAGATCACATATGCGGCGTATACAAATATTAAAAGAAGTAAAAGGTCCATTACTTATATGTTCAACTTGCGCGACCGAATATCGATCTGAATTGTGGGATATGTGTCCGGTTTGTGGTTGTGTTGAAACAACGGCTGATATTATTGAGGCGAATTCAATACAGGAGAAAGAACATGATTGATATGGCTGATCTTGAATCAATAAAAGATTACCTTCGGCTTTTGCAAGAACGTTGGTTGCGTGAAGCGCGACGTGCTCGAAATAAGTTTCCGAAACTAAGTAAAGTTGAAAAACGAAATATTCGGCGGAATAAAAAAGCTAGGATGAAAGAACATGATTAATTTAATCGTGTGTAATTGTTGCGGCACCGCATATGATCCGGCTTGCTTTGAGGTTTGTATTGTGTGCGGCCGATACAATTTTCGTCCAAATGAAGATTTTTCTGACGTCGATGATGATGATGACGACGATGATGAATATGTAGATCGTCGGCAATTGAAGGTATGATGATTTGTCCACAGTGTGATAAAGATATTGTACCAGAAGTTTATAATGAACTTCGAAGATATATTTATTGTAATAAATATGTACTTATCGCGGATAGATTTTTTCGGTGTCCTGAATGTCGTGGTGAATGGAGTGTAGATAAGTTTGATTTTGCTGCAGAGGTTTATAAAAAATATGACCAAATGTCCAAGTGAAGATGCTCGTCAGCATCGACATATACGAACTGTAGATGCGTGGATAAAAGCAACATGGCCATTATTAGCTGGTTTATATACTACGGGGTCTGCCGACCTCTGTACTGCGTCGGATAAATTTGTGGGTATAGAACCGGCTTATTGGGAAAGCGACGAATGGAAGGCTTATCTAGCCCTCAAGGGGCCTATTAACGTGCATGAGGTGGTGTGATGAAAAAGCAGATGGCTAAATTGAAAGTCGTGGTCCTTGGTCAAGGCACACATAGTAATCAACGAATCGTGGGCATAAGTGCTCTCGAAGGCTCGTTAGTGCTACAAGTGCCTTCTTATACTGTGGATTATAAATCTCGATTGACGGTTGAGATTACCGAAGACATCGATGATTTGTGCTTGATTAATATTGAGCATTGCTCGGACGGTAACGACATTTTAATGGCTCGGCACGAATTAGAAATTGAAGATAATTAAATATTTGACAACTCCTAGGGAATGTGATATTATAGATCTAGGAGGATGAGAGAATGTACGGTGTAATCTACCTTACAACTAATTTGATCAACGGCAAGCAATATGTTGGGCAACATAAATGTTTATCAATAAAAAGCTTTATAGAAAGCGGATATAAAGGCAGCGGGTGTCTGATAAAACAAGCTTTTAAAAAATACGGAAAAGTAAATTTTTCTATTTGTGTTTTAGAGATTGTTGATACTTTAGATGATGCAAATACACGAGAAACAGATTTGATTGCCGCTTGGGAAACGCAGCGTCCGGTCGGATATAATTTGCAAGCAGGTGGTGATGGGCATATTGTAGATGAAATCACGTTAGAGAAAATGCGATTGGTATCAACAGGTAAGCATTGCTCAGAGAAAGCGAAAGAAAAGCTGCGATGGATTAATAAATGTGAAAATCTATCGTCTGAAACGCGGGCTAGGCGCTCTCGTGGAATGTTAGGTCATATTGTATCTGCAGAGACGCGTAAAAAAATTAGTGCTGCACAAATTGGAAAAAATATATCGTTTGAGACTAGAGAACGTCAGCGTCTTGCACATATTGGTAAGCCGGGTAATCGTCTAGGATCACATTTATCAAACGAGATGCGAGAATATCTGCGTCAATGTAATCTTGGGAAAAAACACTCGGCCGAAACTAAAGAAAAAATGTCGCTATCTAGGAGAGGTGTGAAACATCCTATGTTTGGAAAACATCATTCGATGGAATCACGGGCAAAAATTAGTTTCTCCCAGCATGGAAGAACAATATCGGTCGAAACAAGATCAAAAATAAGCGAGACTTTTAAACATAATAAACTATTAAAATTTTGGTTGGGGTGTATGTAGCGTCCCCTAGAAAATCCTCAGTATAAAGAATGCTAGACATAAAGAAAATTGTTGAGGATGTCGAAGGAATGCGGGCTAGGCTTGCTGTACGTGGAGACATTCCAGAGTTGCAGCTATTAGACCGTATCGTTGCTTTATATCGACAACGATGTGCGCTTATTGGTGAACTTGAACAACGACGACATCAGAAAAAACTTAGATCTAAAAAATGTTGACTGCTGAAAAATATCGTCGTATGTGTTTGATATATCGGCAGTTTGCACACAACGAATCATTAGATTTTTCCGACGCAGCAATGGCGGAGATGTATCAACATGAGACATACGGCAAATCTGTTTCAGATATTAATGGCTTTTGTATCGGTAAGAAATGGTTGAATGTAACCGTTGCAATGTGGTATGAAGATATAAAAATAGGGTTGTTGTCAATAGAAGAACTGCTTGCGGATAAGCAATTTCCTAAATGGTGGATTGAATCGGTTATTAAAAAATGGCGCTAACCGCCGAAAAATTAGCACAGCATAAATATATGCTGCACAGTTATACATTTGCGGAACACGTGTCACAAGGGCGATGGCAACCGTATAAATGGTGTGTTGCAACGATGGGGTATTTTGAAAAGGAATTATTAAAAGGAAATTTTCGCGGAATTGCAACTATGCCCCCGCAGCATGGGAAGTCGCTTTCAATGTCTTGGTTGGCGGCATGGTTACTGGCGCTCAATCCATCATTGCGTTTAGGATGGGGCACTTATTCAGATGCACGTGCTTTGTATTGGGGGTCTATGATTCGTTCGGTGTTTGTTGAGAATCCATGGCTAGGAGTTATATTACGCAAAGACACAAAGCGTATGAACGAATGGCGAACGGTGGAGGGAGGCGGTTTAAAATCTGTTGGTGTGGGTGGTTCATTAACGGGATATCCAGTTGATATAATGTTCCTTGACGATTTAATTAAAGACTATGCAGATGCGTATTCACCAGTGATTAGAGAAACGATTCGAAACTGGTTTGACAGTGTTGTGTATTTTCGAATACAACCAGGTGGTAGCATTTTAGCGGATGGGACTCGCTGGCATATGGCCGACATTCTCGGTTACTTCATTAACGAACATGCTGACAAATGGCATGTGATTAATTTACCGGCACTAGCTGAGGAGAACGATGCTATTGGGCGCGTGTTGGGCGAGGCTTTATGTCCTGAGCGATATGATCGAGAAGCGTTGTTGCGAATAAAAGAAGCGACCCCTGAGCCTATATGGACATCGATGTTTCAATGTAGACCGTCTCCTGACGGCGGCGCTATTATTAAACGAGATTGGATTAAGCGATATCATCCATCGGAATTGCCCGCGCGCGAGGATGATTCGTGTATTTCGCTTGATTGTACATTTAAAGAAAGCGGTACTTCGTTTGTTGCAGCTCATGTATGGCAACGAACGAGCGCTAATTTTTATCTTGTTGATCGACGCCATGCGCGAATGTCTTATGTTGAAACAAAAATTATGTTTCGTGCCTTATGTAATCAACATAAAAATGTACGTAAGAAATATGTAGAAGAGGCGGCGAATGGACTTGCATTAATGTCAGATTTGAAGGACGAGATTAGCGGTATTATTGGCGTTAAGGTTCACGAATCTAAAATGGCGCGTTTTGTGTCTGTAAGTCCATATTTTCAAGCGGGTAATGTGTGGATACCTTATGGTAAAGAATACGACGAACTTATTGAAGAGTTGGTAACGTTTCCATCTGCTCCTAACGATGATGATTGTGATGCATGTAGTATGGCGTTGACACAAATGCACTATGCGTCGTATGATACTAATTTTTCATTGGGCGGTGGCAGTACAGGTGCGGATTTAGGGCATCGAGAATCGCCGTGGCGGTTCAGTTAAATTATGTTGACAACTATTGAGAGATGTGATATGGTATAAAAACATGGAAATTTTGTTTTTATTTGTCGGTTTGTTTTTGGTTTGGTGGTTATGCGGATTTAAGAGTAGATAGGAGTTGATATGTTAACACGAAACGAATGGACACGACTTGTAGAGAAATTTAATAAGTTGCTTGCGTATTATCGATCTGAGAACGAGCGACTTACAGAAGAGGTGCGGGTGTTGACGATACTAAATCGCGCTACGCCTGGAATTCGAATGATTGATTCAGTCGGTAATGTTTATGGATATGATCAGTCGATATGTTCATCGACATCAAAGGAGATTTAAAATGCCTTATAGAAGTCAAGCACAACGTGCCGCTATGCACGCCAAAGCTGAACGGGGGGAGATTCCTCAACACGTCGTCGATGAGTTTGACGCCGCGACACCGAAGGATAAGCCGCTTCCTAAGAGAGTTTCAAAAGACGATATGGAAGCCATTAATGATTCGGACTACGAATAAACTCTATTAATATTCATGTGGATATTCCGCCGAAAAATAAGCCGTTATTATTGGGTATGGCTATATCCAATACAATAGGTTATACCTATGCTAGTAACCATGTTCTTTTTGATGATCTAATAACTGACGCGATTCAAAACAATAAAACCATTGTTATAGATGTTCCGGTCGTGATTTTACACGATGTTATTATAACAAAACCGCTTATGATTTTATATCGCGGTTTTATTTCGGGTGAATTTACATTAACAATAAGTGCGTCTTTTGAAGCTGGATTATATCAAGTCTTTAGTTCGAGTTTAGCGGTTGTATTTACTTCGAATGTTTCAGGAAATAAAATACCACAGTGGTTTAGATCTATAATGGTTTTATTGTTTTTTGAGTTAAAATTCTCTGTACTCCTTGGCCATGTCTTTTCATCCCAATTGCCTGAGTCATACCTATTCCAGAAATTACCCTCGTTCCATTTTCTAAGACGAAGCAAGGTATTTGGATGTCACCAATAGGTAAAACTCCTTTGTGTGTTGCTTTGATTATTTTTTCTGTCGTCTTTATACTCCTATCGCTCTAGCTAAGGTTATTGTAAAAAGGTTGTCGGTTCTACCCGATTTTTTATTCAAATTAATTTTTCTTGCAATAAAATCTATTTGGGTTTAGGTTAGACATAATGGACGTTTGTTCATTACGAAACTTTCCTGTGCTCTTTCCTAACTTCAAGGATTTATAATGGCTGACAAACCTTTCGAAAATCCGTCTCCTTCGATGACGGCGGGTGTACCTGATGTTGCCCCCATCACAGATTTGCGGATCATAGGCTCCAGCGGGCTTCGCATATTTTCTGCTCCACAAGGATCGGGAGGATTTTTATACGAAGAGATTTTAGACAAACTAAGATTTCGTTTGCAGAACATTACTATCTATCGGGAAATGAATGATAATTCATCCGTAATCAACACGATTATGTATATTATCCAGGCGCTTATTCGTCAAGCTGATTGGAAAATAAAGCCATCTATAGAATCTGAAGCGGGAATTGAAGCGGCCGATTTTATGACAAGTGTATTAGGTGATTTTGATGATATGACACTTGATGATTTTTTGATTGAGGCGTTATCGTTTTTGGTTTACGGTTACGCACTTTTCGAAATAGTGTTGAAGATTCGTAAAGGTTTACATCCTGATGATTTGACAATTAATTCGAAATTTGATGATGGAAAATACGGTATTCGCGGTCTCTATCCACGCTCTGTAGACATCACCTACCAGTGGGTTTTGAACGAAGATAGAAAATTAGTCGGTGTAAGACAAAGAGATCCATATGCGTCTAAGTTCTTTTATTTGCCTATGGAACGCGTCGTTCATTTCAAGAACGGGGCTTTAAAACAATCCCCCGAAGGTCGTTCTTTGTTACGTGGTGCTGTAATTGATTGGTATTCGCTTAAGAAAATAGAAGAACTAGAAAAAATTGCATTGGAACGCGATTTAGCGGGGTTGCCGGTACTTGAAGTTCCGTTAGATTTACTACGTAACGACGCCAGGGCGATCGATAAGACATTGCGCGCTGACTTAGAGAAGATGTTAGCCGACTTGAAAAACGACGAACGGGCATTTTTACTTCTGCCTACTGAACTCGATACACAAGGGCAACCCACCGGCTATAAATTTCGCTTGGTATCAGCGTCGGGTTCTAAGAATATGGATATCTCCGCCGCCAAAGCATATTATAAACGAAATATTCTTGAGTCGGTACTCGCACAGTTCATAACGTTAGGTACGCAAGCCGTAGGGTCGTTTGCTCTCTCAGAAAATCACAGCAATTTATTTAGTTCGGCTTTAGGCGCTATTATGGATTCTATGGCGAGTACGTTTAATCGACAAGTGATAGATCGTTTATGCAAATTAAATAAAGTTCCCAATGAATTGGTGCCGACATTATGTCATTCGGATATCGTGACGCCTGATTTGGCGCAAGTCGGAGCCTATGTTCAGGCGTTGGCGTCGTCAGGTGTTTTACCTGTAGGCGATCCGGCATTGATAAGTAAATTATTAACGCTTGCGGAGCTTCCGGTTCCCGAAGACGTGGCAAATTTAACAGCAGATCCTAACGATTGAGGTAAATATGCTATGGTTATGCGGGCAAACTCGACGAGGTAAAACATGGGAATTTCAAGGTATTTTTGATTCTGAAGCGCGCGCACATAGTGCTTGTCGAAACTGGCATTATTGGATTGCACCAATAGAACTTAATCAAGAAATATGCGATGAAACGGAGTTAATGCCGGGCGCTTATTATCCGATTACTCGATTACACGGAGATAAATAAGAAATGAACCTAGACGAACCTCCACTATGGAGATGGCATGTTTGGTATCGACATTTTAAATTATGTATTGTTAATTGTCGCCGGATTCGTTTTAGATTTTGTGGCCAGTTTTCACCTTGGTTATTTTTCTGATGGTAATATTCGCGGCGCGGTTGCTACGGATGTGATTGGCGTGTTGCTTACGATTTTTGCATTTCGATATATTATGCATTCTGAACAGGAATGGATACCCGGATTATGTTATGCAATTGGTGCTGGTTTTGGAACATGGTGTGTACTGAAGTTGCGAGATAAATCTAAATGAATTTTATATTGGCGGCACGCCGACAACTTGTTCGAAAAGCGAAATCAGCTTTGACGTCTCATAAATACGTACAAAATTTTGAAATTTCTTTAAAGCATGAGAAAGCCTTTGCGCACGCTGTTCGAAAACTCTGGGAAGATTTAATAACGCCTCGAATTGAACATGCCTTTACTCATGCTTGGTTAACGGGTAAGACTCTGCCGGAAATCAAGGCGACTATTCCTTACTTCACTAGGGATACGTCGGATGATGTATGGTTAGAATTTGTAGATGAACTTTCAAAGGCCTATGAGGGTGCTATTAAAGAATCCGGTGACGCAGCGATGCGTGACTTAGGTACTCGTTTTGGTATCCAAATAAAGTTTACTTTATTAAACGATAGGGTTAGTAAAGCAACGGCTCAAGAGAAGGCGGAGTTTAGGGAACAAGTGGCCCTTCCGATAAATCCGTACAGCGTCATTTGGATGAAAAAGCGATCATTGAATCTTATCCGTGAGTCTTTTACGTCTGAACAAAAATCAGTAGTTGGTAAAATTTTACAGGATTCGTTTAATAAGGGTATACGGGCGACGAGTGTGATTGAGAACATACGTTCTAATATAGGATTGACAAGGCAAGGCTTTGATGCAGTTGAGCGCGTTCGCGAGACTTGGACGGAAGCACAGCTACCAACGGCGCGTATTGATACGCTTGTTGAAACGTATCGAGACAAACTTTTAAATCAGCGTGCTATGACTATAGCGCGGACCGAAACAGCTTATGCTGTTTCTGAGGGGCGCCGAGAAGCCTGGATGATGGCGAAAAATGAAGGCGAATTACCAAAAAATGTAATTAGAACATGGATTTCGGCACCCGAAAGTATTCGTCTTTGTCCTGAATGTCAAGAAAGTGATGGAACGACAGCGGCTATTGATGAACAATACGATAATGGATCTGATGGTCCGCCGTTACATCCCAACTGCCGTTGTCTTGAGATATTATCCGAGGAGTCTGAATAATGTATGGTGTTGTTTATTTAACAACTAATTTAATTAATGGTAAACAATATGTAGGTCAACACAAACATAATTCAAGTAATAAATATTACCGAGGAGGTGGGACGGTTTTGCATCGAGCATGGAAAAAGTATGGCAAAGATAATTTTTCTTTTGATATATTGGAAGAAGCAGATAGTTTCGAAGTTCTTAATGCGGCCGAGAAGCGATGGATTGCTGTTTTAGAAACTAAAGCGCCTTGTGGATATAATTTAACGGAGGGCGGCGATGGCACCGTAGGATATGTACCGTCGATTGCAGCTCGTCGAAAAATGTCGAATAAACTAATGGGTAATAAGCATACTAAGGGACAGAAGCGATCCGTGGAGCAGCGGCAACACATGTCGGACGCACAAAAAAATCATATTGCTTACAACAAAGGACTTCCTTGTTCTGCGGCTCAAAAACAATCTATTTCCGAAAAGCTAAAAGGCCGTATTCCTTGGAACAAAGGTAAATTGGGTTGTTTTTCGGAGGATACTCTTAAGGCTATGTCCAATAGTCATAAAGGGATTTCTCCGGTCAATAAGGGTATTAAAGGCATTGTACATTTATGGAGTTCTGAGCGTCCTAATCCCGCCCAAGGGAAAAAGAGATCCGCAGAATCTATTCGTAAACAGAAAGAGCATTCACAAGGACGAGTTTTTTCAGAAGAACATCGGCGGCATTTATCTGAGGCGGGTTGTGGTCGTCATTTATATGATTCTAATCATCCTAATCCACAAAAAGGTAAATTAAAACACTCGATAGAAACTCGTTTAAAGATGTCACAAATTCGAAAAGGTAAAACCCCATGTAAAGGGGCTATTATAAAGGAATCCGAATGAGTAAAATTTGCGATAAACACATTATCTTGACTAAATCAAACAAGTGTACGTGTTATCAAATGTCGGATTATGCTCATTGTTATAGGTGCGGGAACCTGATTTGTGCTCACTGTAACGATGCTGGATTTTTGTGTCCGGCGTGTGAGATTGGATTTACGCAAGCTAAACGTGTTTTTGGACTTGAGGAAGAACCGCGTTGAAAAAAATCACGGAAGCAACAGCTAAAAAACTTTTAAAAGAATATTTCACAAATCCGTCTAATTTTCCACATCCATGGAGTCATTCAAAACTTATTGATATCATAACTGAACGTAGTTTGTGGATGATTGATGAACGAGTTGTTCTTGAGCCGATAATAGATGATGTGTTACAACAACATCCAAACGAAACGGCAAAATATAAAGCCGGTAAAACTGCATTATTGGGATTTTTTATCGGTTGTGTTATGAAGGCTACTAATGATTGTGCTCAACCCGAGGAAACGAAGGCTTTGCTGCTGGAGAAACTCGATAAAATTCGGGAATATTCGCTAGCGGAAGTATGTCATGTGGCGAAAATAACGTTAAAGGCAGAACCATGAAAAATATAGTGTTACTTATATTCGTGTTTGTATTTGCTTGTTACGCATTTAACCATTGTAAATCGATGTCGGTTCACGCGGCTGATTTCAAGTCAAAGTGTAATTTTGAAACAAAGATAATTGAGCAGGTTCGACATGATATGATATCAGAGAAGTCTGTAGACATTGAGGGTGTTGATCAGGTTCAGATAGAAAGCGTCATTATTCGATCAATTACTTGTATTGAAGATGGATCGATTGCTTATTTTATATCTACGTTTTCGGGGTTTGTAAACGGAACATGCGTGCGAGTTCAATTATGGACGGCGCTTGCGGTGCAGGGAAGCGAGATTGAAATTTTTGGTATGGGTGCGTTATCGGGCGAACGATGTACGGATCGATCATCGACGTAAAAATTTTTAGATGTGCTGTGACTGGTATAAATGCCCTTCGGCTTTATAATTATAGCAGGATTATTGACTAATGTCAATTTTTAAATTAATTTTTCTTGAACAAAAGTCGTTTTGGGTTTAGGTTAAGAGAGTGACAGTAAAAATCCCTCGAAAATTTTTAGGAGTTTAAATATGGAGCATATTGAGACCGTATCAAAGGCGCAATGGACGGGTAGTTACATTAATGATTTGCCTGATAATTCATTCGCTTACATTGAATCAGGTGGAGAGAAAAAGGATGGCAAAACGGAACCTAGATCTCTTCGGCACGGTCCTTACAAAGACGCTTCGGGCAAAGTTGATTTGTCACATGTGCGAAATTTACTTGCGCGCCTAAATCAAATAAAAGGGCTTCCGGCAGATGAGGAAACTAAAATTCGAGCGAGAATGGAAAAACTGTTAGGTGAAAAAACAGAAAAATCGTCTGGTGGTTCTCATATTATAAAATCCAATGAATCAAAGCATATTATTTATTCTGTGATCATGGATTCATATGTTAATGGCAATGGGACTAGTTACCAACCTGATATACAGAATGATGTTATTCCTCCGGCCGAAATTGAAAAAGCGGCCCATGCTTTTTTACAAACTAAACGCGAGATTCGAAACACACATGGGGGTAATCCTTCTGAAGGTAGTTATCCTGTTGAATCGTGGCTTGTTCCGTATGAAAGTGTTGTTGAATATCAAAAAGCAATGCTTGGCGAAGATCATCGTGTTTTGTGTACGCCATTCGGTTCGGATATTTTGCACTCGGGCGCATGGGTTATGGGAATTCATTTGAATGATACCGATTGGCAAGATTATAAAGATGGAAAAATAACTGCGGTAAGTCCTGGCGGTACGGGTGTTCGAAAAGCGGCTACCGATAAGGATTTTCCTGTTGTTGAATTTGTAAACGTATCTTTTGGCAATGAGGGAGTCTAGGTATGGCATCCCAAACTATAAACATTTTAAAAGACATGGGCATTGGCCACATCGCTTTAGTATTTGACGGAGCGAATGAAAAAACAGTGGCATTGGAAAAGTCTGCAAATCAGGATAACGAACGCGGCGATCAACCTGATCCCGCTATTGAGGAGAGGATTATGGCAGAGGAAAATACTGTAATGAAAGAAAAAATCGAAGCGGTTGAGAAATCCGCTAATGCAAAGATTGAGGCTGTACAGAAGGCGGCTACTGAGGCTCTTGAGACTTTAAAGAAAGCGCATGATGTTGAAAAAGCGGCTCAAGATAAAGTTATTCAGGACATGAAGGATGCCAAGGCATTGGATGGATGGGTGCAGAAATCGACAACGGATCTTTCACATTATCCGGGTAAAAATGCGGCTGAATTAGGTAAAATGCTTTGTGATCTCGAAAAGATTAGTCCTGAGACGGCTAAGACTACATTTGAGACGATGAAATCCGCGTCAGATAGTCTTAAGGCGTCTGATATGCTGAAAGCGGTCGGTAGTTCGGCTTCGGGTATGGTTGGTTCGGCTCTTGACAAAATCAACGTCCTTGTTGATGGTGTTGTGGCCAAGAGCGCAGATGTTAGTCGAGAGAAAGCATTTGTACAGATAATTACTAAAAATCCGGCTTTGTACCGTGAATATTTGAACGAACACCCGGAACAAATCAAAGGATAAGAAATAAGGAGTAATTTCAATGGCTTACGAGCTATATCAAGAGGTTTTGCCGGGAGCAGCCGCTTCAGCGGTAGGCTGTACTGGCAGTGCGACCGATCCAACGGTCGGTAAATATAAGTTTGTGTTTATTTCGGTGACAGCTGATTCAACCCTGGGACAAATTAAAGTTAATGCTACGGCCGGTGCGCCGTGTGTTGGCGTATTAGTCGATAGTCCGGTAGCGCAAGGTGTAGGATGCACGGTTGTAACGCGCGGGGCGGTTAAGATGATTACTGGCGGGACATTTACCGCCGGTCAACCAATTATGTCAGACGGCAATGGTTTGGCTGTTGTGGCTACCCAAGGCGCATCTGATACAGAAAATTATGTTATGGGTACCGCTCGGGAAACGTGTGCATACACCGGCAATATCGTAACCATTTCTCTTGTCGGCCAGGGCTACTGGTCCAAGAGTGCAGCGTAAGAAAGGAGTTAACACATGCAACCTACTGCTAGTGATGTCCACGTAAATGCAGTGCTGACTCAATTCAGCATCGCTTTTTTACAAGACCAAAGTGAATTTATTGCGGATAAAGTGTTTCCGAACGTTCCTGTGGCAAAGCAAACAGATCGTTATTTGACATATCCTAAAGGACAATGGTTTAGAACTGAGGCTAAACAGCGCGGTTTAAGTCAAGAATCAGTTGGGTCCGGGTATGATATCGATACCACCAATACTTATGCTTGTGTTGTTCGGGCATTACATAAGGATATTGACGATCAAATTAGATCAAATGCCGATCAATTTATTAATCTCGACATGAGTGCAACCGAATTTGTGACTCGTGGCCTTATGCTTCGAAAAGAATTGGATTTCATGACCAATTTCTTTTCGACGAGTGCCGGTCCTTATAAATGGACTGGTTCGACAACGGGTTTTGACTTGGTAGCAAGTCCCTTGTGGAGCACAACGTCTACACCTATTAAGGACATCCGTACTCAGATAAATAGCATTCATAAAAAGACCGGCTTCAAGCCAAATACGTTGGTTCTTAGTGAGCCGGTATGGATTCAGATTCAAGATAATGCCGACTTTATCAATCGTATTCAAGTTACACAATTGCGTGTTATGACAACTGATATTTTGGCGCGTGTACTTGGTTTGGATCGTGTTCTTGTGGCGGGTGCGGTTGTAAATTCGGCTACTGAGTTGAATGCTACATTGTCAATGGATTTTGCGGCTGGTAACTACGCTCTGCTTTGTTACTCGGCTCCAAGTCCTAGTTTGCTGATGCCGTCCGCTGGCTACACGTTCTCATGGACTGATTACCTTGGCGCCAGCCAGAACGGTATGCGTATGCTTCGGTTTAGAATGGATGCAATAAGATCAGATCGCATTGAGGGCGAGGCTGCGTACGACTTAAAGTTAATAGCCCCGGAATTAGGTGCGTTTTGGGCCACCTGTATCGCATAATATCAAGGAGTTAGCCGATGTCTTGGATTTGCTTAAAATCATGTCAATTGCAGTTTGGAAGTAAACTAGTTGACTACATCGGCGGCGAATCCATTTCGGATGAAGATGTTGGTTTGATCAACCGCCAGAGTCTCTGTTCTCTGTTACAAGGAAACTACATAAGTTTCGTGGGCGAATATCCCAAAAAACTTGCAGCAGCATTAGACTCTGGCGGTTTTTCTACTAAGAAGAGTAAAAAATGACCTGGAACTACAGCGGTAATCCATCCGACAGTGTTCTTATGGAAGTACGTTTTTTAGCGGGTGACACAAATATTCACGATCAACTTATACAGGACGAAGAGATTTTATACTGTACCGATATGTGGAGCGATCCAATATTGGCAGCGGCACTTGCGTGTTTTACACTAGCAACAAAATTCGCGCGGAAAGCCGACGCATCTATGGGCGATCAACAAGAATCTGCTTCTCAACGTTCTAAGCAGTTTATGGAGTTGGCAAAAGAGTTAGATAAAGATGGTATAACTCGTGGGGTTGGTCATAACGTATTGCCTTCATTCGGCGGTTTGACTCTTTCGGGTAAAGATGCACTAGATGCTGACATCGATGCAACTCAACCCGCTTTTAAACGAAGTCGAGACGAAATTCCGGTTATGCCAAGAGACGGCGGAAATATGAATCCGTTGATTAGACATTCATGAATGAGTTTATTGTAAAAGACAAAGGCTGGAACCGAGTACGGGCGTTGTTAAGCGAATATAACGTAGGCGCGGGCGCTAAGGTTGGTATACAGGGGCCGAAGGGTAAAGAAACGCATGAGGATGGTGTAACAAATATTATGTTGGCAATTGTTCATGAATTTGGATATCCCGAAGGCAACATACCAGAACGTTCGTTTATTCGCGCTACTTTTGATGCTAATGAAAAAGAATATCAGGAAGAGATAAATCGAATTGGCAAAGATGTGTACGGCGATAAGCCCGTTCGAGCCGCTATGCGAATGCTTGGTGAGAAATTTCGACAGCATATTATAGCAACGATTGAAGCGGGTATTCCTCCTCCGCTTGCCGATGCTACAGCCGAACGACGACTAAAAGGTGGCCAGGATAATACACCTTTATGGGATACTGGACAATTGGTTGCTAGTATTTCAGTTGTAGTTACTAAGGTTAAGGCTCAGTGATGCTCTTAGGCGAATTCATGACATCGCGCGCTTTAATGCAGTTTGCTCGACCTCTAGTGGTCAAGCGCGCGCCTATGGGAGCATATGATAATCAAGGTAAGTATATCGCACAACTTCCACAGATGATGCAAATTATGGCCGTGGTTCAACCTTTGCAGGGCCAAGAATTGCAGTTGGTTGAAGAGGGCGCGCGCACGAGCAACACCATAAAGCTTTATACGGATACGGAATTACGAACGGTTGATGTGAATAAACAAATTGATGCTGATCGCGTGATATTTAATCAACGAGAATATCAAGTATTTCGCGTTGAAGATTGGTCGGCGGGTGGGTATTGGAAAGCATATTGTAGTGAGGTTTTGAGTGACGGTTTACCCCATTGACATAGCAGAATTTGAAGATTGTATTCAAGATTGGTTTGCACAAGCAACCGGATTGCTTACGATATGGCGACAACAGGGTCGAATTCAACCAAAGCTTCCTTATGCTGGTTTGCATACAATTAGCGGTCCGCAAGCGTTAGCTCCTCAATGGGAATTACGGCGTACTACAGATTTGACACGTCCATTAGGAAAAGAAATAGAAATTGAATATTGTGTTCCCGCAAAATTTGATATATCATGTCAAATTTACGCCCCGCCAGATTTTGATGATCACGGAACAATGTGTAAAGCCATGGCTGCATTATCAACAATTTCGCAGCAAGAAAAATTTCATGCAAAAAATATTGCGATGGTAAATTACTCTCCAATACGTTGCATAGCTATTCCAGTGAATTTGGAATATCAGGCACGTGTAAATATGGATGTAGTTTTTTTAGCGTCGCTTTCAATAAAAGAATATACCGGGTATATTTCGTCTGTTGAATGTACGTCGGATAGTTTACAAATAGATGTTGAAATATAACAAAGGAGTTTTTCTATGAGTCTTAATGATATTGTCACTGTTAATATTTCGGCGGAGACGCAAGCGCTGACAAGAACGGGGTTTGGAATTCCGGCTGTATTGGCTTATCATACACATTTTACTGAGCGTTATCGTTCATATGAGAATGTTGACGATATGGCAACGGATGGTTTTGCAGTAACCGAAGCGGCCTATCTTGCCGCGCAAGCTCTTTTTGCTCAGAATCCGAAACCAACTAGCGTGATTATTGGTCGTTCAACTGTTGATAGTCCTAAAAAAGTAAATTTTATTCCAATCCTTCAAACGGTCCCAATCGGTGTTGTGTATAGCATAACTTTAAACGGACACACCGCAACGTATACCACTGTCGGTCCGACTCCGACTGTTGCTATAATTACGGCGGGATTAAAGACAGCTATTGATCTCTTGAGCGCGGGCGTAACTGTGACTGATAATCATACCAGTCTTGATATTGCGGCGACAACTGTTGCTCAATTCTTTTCGCATTATGTTAATGATAGAACGCTATTTATACAACTTGATACTACTCCAAATACCGTTAGCATCGTGTCGGACATTACTGCACTTAGAACGGCTAATGATGAGTGGTATTGTTTGATTATGACAAATTGTGGAACTGATGTGCTTGCGGCAGCGGCCGCATATATTGAGACTACCTTTAAAGAAATGACGGCTACTAGTGCGGACGATGCAATTCTTACATCCGCTACGACCGGAAATGTGGCTTATGTTTTACATCATCCTAATTATGCTAGAACGTTTATCGGACATCATCCAAAGGCTAGCGTTCAATATTTTACAAGTGCTTGGACTGGAAGATGTTTGCCGAAAGATCCGGGTTCATTAACCTGGAAATTTAAGACATTGGCGGGAGTTGATCCAGTTGACTATACCTCAACCGAAATTGGTTACATGAAAGCAAATGGTTGTAATTATTACTCTACCATAGCGGGATTAAATATTACGCAAGAGGGTGTTGTATGTGCTGGTTCGACCAGTGTGCCGGTGTTTATCGATATTATACAATCTCGTGATTTTATGCACGCGCGTATTCAGGAAGAGGTGTTTGGTGATTTAGCTCGATCCGATAAGATTCCGTTTACTGATCCAGGAATTTTGAAAATTGAAACGGATGTGCGAAGTGTACTTACAACGTGTGTGCAACAAGGTATTTTATCGGCCGATCCTGCACCAACAGTTACCGTGCCAAAAGCAGTAGATGTTTCAATTAGTGATAAAGCGACGCGACATTTGACGGATATAAAATTTTCGGGTGTCTTCGCGGGTGCTGTACATAGTCTTGTAATTGACGGAACAGTTTCCGTGTAATAGGAGGAATTTCATGGCTTTGCATACATACGATGCGTCTCAGGTCAATACGGTATTTGCGGGAATTCCGATTGCCGGAACCCCGGATGGCAAATTTTTAGAGATTGACTATAACGACGATGCTTTCAAACTTACCGTTGGTACGAATGGTGATGCTTGTCGATCTAAATCTAATAATCGCAGTGCGAAGATTGATATCACGCTCGGTCAATGGGATCAAGTAAATCTAGCATTGTCCGCTTTGTTTAATCTCGATATCAATAGTCCAAACGGCGACGGTATTGGGCCACTGATGGTAAAAGATAACTCTGGTTTGTCGATGTATTTTGCGGCTAAATGTTGGATAAAAAAACCTGCAAATGTGACATTTGATCGAGAAGCCAAAGAACGAACCTGGAATTTAGAGACCAACGAACTAACTGTTTATACCACTGGCGGTAACTAAAGAGAGGTGATTTATGTCACAACTCGATAGTCAAACGAAAGAAATAGACGGACATTCCTACGAAATTTTTATGCTCGGTCCGCATATAAGTCATGATTTACTTATGGATACGGCTAAAATGATTGGACCGGCGGCGGGGCCGCTATTTGATAGAATTTTTAGTGGTCAAGGTCTCAGTGGTTTAAATCAAGAACTTGGAAGTGATTTTTTTTCAAAAGCCGCAACGGCTTTATTTTCGGGACTTGATAAAAAAATTATATGGGATGTGATCACACAAATGTCTTCGGTGACTCAAGTAGATGGTAAGGCGCTTAAACCTATTTTTGAGGCACATTTTCGGGGTGATTTAGCGAGCATGTATAAATGGCTTGCGTTTGCTATGCAGGTTCAATGGTCGGGGTGTTGGACCGCCTTGGTAAACGAAGTCGGAAGTCAGGGCGGATTACCACCGACAACTCGGGCATAAAGGGACCAGATGAATTGTCATGGCTCATATGGGGCTTAGTAACTTCAAAAATAGCAACCCTATATGAAGTAATGACTTTTTATGATTTGAATGATGTTTTGGATGCGCATTTAGCACTTGATTTACTTTATGAAGCGGAAAGAAAAGCATACGAGAAAAAGTAATGGTAGTATCGGAATTAGTAGCTACATTGGGAATTAAAACGGATGCGGCATCTGTTGCAAAAGCAGATAATACATTAAAAAAGTTTATGAATATTGGGAAAGCTTTTGTTGGAAGCTGGGCGGTATTAAAGGTTGGTGGTTTTATAAAACACGCCGTTGATAGTACAACAGAATTAGCCGCTACATTTGAGCATATGCACGCCCGCACGGGAGTTGCTACCGAGACCCTACAAGAACTAGGTTATGTAGCAAAATTAGCGGGTACAAGTGTCGAATCAATGGAAACAGCACTTAAAATTTTATCTCGGACGATGATGGAATCTCAAAAAAGCGGATCGGAGATAGGCAAAATATATCAAAAATTAGGTATTCAGACCAAAGATGCAAAAGGACAACTCCGCCCAGTTGCGGATTTACTGCCTGAATTAGCCGATAAATTCAAGAACATGAAATCGGATACAGAAAAAAGCGCTATGGCAGTTAAGTTATTTGGCCGTGCTGGAACAATGTTATTACCCGTCTTAAAACAAGGGGGGGATGCCTTACGTGCTCAGATGGCCGAAGCTCATGATTATGGTGCCGTTATTGATAATGAATTAATCACGGCTTCAATGCGATATCATGACAATCAAATCAAAACTGCTTATACTTATCAAATGCTTCGTAATGCTATTACTAAAGGTTTGTTGCCGTCCTTGACTCGAATGCAAGAACAATGGCTTGAATGGGTAAAGAAAAATAAAGAATGGTTGAATTTAAAAATTGAGACGACGTTTGCAAAAATCGGTCAACTAGTTGAAGATCTTTCTACGGCAATTCATCGCGGTACCGGCGCATTTTCTGAATGGTTTTCAAAACTTGATTCTATTTCAAAGGGCTTGTTAACAATCGGTATGATTGTGGCTGGTGTTGCTGTTTTACTAATGCTTCCTGGCGGTTCGATTATTTTACTTATTGGTTTGATGGCTATACTAATTCAAGATTTTGAACGTTGGCGGGAAGGTTCAACATCCGTTATTGGGGACGTCATTAATAGGTTTAATAAATTAACCGGTATAGATCTAGGAGATTTTGGTCGTCGTTTTAAGTTAGCATTTATTCAACCTATTGAAACGTTTGCCAAGCGAAGCGCAAATTTGGTATTGATGATTGAAGAGATGGGTACAATGGGATCTATGAAAGCTGTTTCACGCGCTAATGCCCGCGAAATCGATTTACAAAACGAATCAATGCGCGGTTCGGTTAATGCCGGGAATGCTTTACGAGGTCTTTCAACACCATTTTCATCCGATGTTACACAAAAAGCACAAAATCGAAACAACATCGCTGCCGGATTTGATTATTTATATGGTAATCTAAAAGAAGGTCAGTCCATAATACCAGAAGGTGCGTCGGCAATGCCGACGTCAATACCCGTACATAATATTCAAAACAATAATATCAATGTAACGGTAGAAACTTCGCCGGGAATGGATAATGATTTAATTGGTCAAAAAGTTCGAGAACAGATTAAAGAAGAGATGGACGCACAAAATCGTTATGCGTTGCAGAGTTTGAGTCAATAATGCCAGATACTAATATAATTTTTGGATTTCGAAGTTCGGTCGGTGTGGTTGAATTAGATTGTACTGTATCTGAACAACATATCAGCGAATCTAAAATTACTGATTTTCCCGTTGAGAACCAAGTTGGCGGAAGCAATAGTATATCCGATCATATCCGTAAAACCCCAGATACTATTGAACTTGAAGGTTTGGTTACAAATACCCCATTGATTTATTTATTGCCATCAACGATAAGGTATGATAAATATAATTTAAAAAATCCCATAACAGCATTAGATTCTATAGTTTCGTATTCGCCTTTAAATAATGATTTGCATTCGCCTATCAATCGAGTTGAAGCGGCATATGCGGAACTATCACGTGTTCAACGCGAAGGTGAACTAGTAACTGTCGTAACTTCGCTTCGTGATTATAATAACATGGCTCTTTCGAAAATGACGGTTAATCGAGATAAAGATACCGGTAATGTTTTGTCTTGTAAGATGACACTTACGGAAATTATTAAGGTACAGACTCAGACTATCGCATTACCCGAACCAGTGGTTGTATCAAATAAAAAACTAACGCAACGTGGTCATGTAGCGTCGGTGGAAGCAACACCCAAACAGGATGGTATTTTACACTCATTAACAACGGCAATTGGAAATGCTTTTAAATGAGTACATCTATTATACCAATATCTAATGCCGGAACACTCGGGGCATTTACAATGACCGTTATGTTAACGGGAGTTGATTTTCAACTTGCGTTTCGGTTTAATGAGCGCGAAGGATGTTGGTATTTTGATCTAATGAATAGTCAAGGTATCGTTATTCGATCAGGAATTAAAATTGTTGTAAATTTTCCGTTGCTTTCGACAATTGTAGATTTAGGACGGCCTGCTGGTGAATTGGTTGTGGTAGACACACGCGAACCTGCAGGACAAAGTGATCCGTTGATTGGTTTAAATGATCTAGGTATAACCGCTTTGCTTGGATATATTGATAATGTCTAATATGTTTAATAGAAACATTGCTGTACAAGTTGGAACGATTCGGATTTCCGCCAGCAATACAAATGAAGCGCCGAAGACTAGTGCTATGTTACGTGTTGTATTCAAAGTCGATAAAGGACTGAATCAAGAACCGAATAAATCCGAATTATCGATTTATAATTTATCGGCTGAACATCGTCGGCAATTACAGAAAACAATGCCTTTAATTATTGAAGCCGGTTATGCGGGAAATAGTTCCATAATTTTTCAGGGTAAGATTGCATATTTGAGTAATGTTCGTGAAGATACAGACTGGGTGACAAAAATTCATTGTGGGGACGGCCAAAACGAATATATAAAAGCGAGATTTGCTAAATCCTATGGTGCTAATACGTCAGTTAAACAAGTGCTTATCGATGTTGTTGGTGCGCTAGGTGTAGGCGTTGGAAATGCGCTTGAAAAAATTGCAGGTATGAAAGCGCGCGAAGGTTTTGATAGGTTTACGAAGGGTGTGACCGTAAATGGTCGTGTGGCGGACCTACTTCAAAAATATGTTTCATCATGTGGTCTTACATGGTCAATTCAAAACGAACAATTACAAATTTTAGAGCCAGGTCAATCTACAACAGATCCCGCAATTAAATTAAGCGCCGCGACCGGAATGATTGGTTCTCCTGAATATGGCGAAAAAAAGGGTGATCAAACTGTTATGTTACGTGTACGCAGTTTATTAAATGGCGGTCTTTATCCCGGCCGTGCGATATTTGTCGCGGCGGCGGCACTCGAAGGATATTTTCGTGTTAATCATGTTGTTCATTCTGGTGATACGTGGGGACCGGAGTGGACAAGCGATATTGAGGCTAGTGCATTATGACCGTAGGTTTTTATCATTCACGTTCTCCGGGACTCGCCGAAGTTTTACAGACTGCCTTAGATTATCGTATATCGGATCTTCATACATCCATGCCCGGCATCGTTGAAAGTTATAATGAAGTAACAAAAAGAGCCGACATTAAACCAGCGCTTAAACGTTCAATAATTGACATAAATGGTCATGAAACTGTAGAGGATTTACCTGTTATTCCTAACGTACCTATTATGTTTCAGCAAGCGGGCGGTTTTTTTATCTTATTTAAGATTGTAAAAGGAACGCCTGTAATGCTTGATTTTAGTGAGCGATCACTTGATAGATATTTAGCTGGACAAGGCAAAGTAACCGATCCTGTAGATTTGCGTACACACGATTTATCGGATGCCGTAGCATATTTAGGTTGCTCTCCATTATCAAAGTGTATTAAGACTATAGATAATGAATCACTGACACTAGGAGCCGATAATAACGGCGCACAGATACACATTAAAGACGGCGGTATAATCGAGATTACGTTTGCGGGCGGTAATGTGTTAAAATTAACAGCTAGCGGTTTGGCAACTACTGCAACATTTGGGGATGGAACGATGCATGTCGCACTCGCGGAACCATTTATGATTTTATGGAATGCGATGCTTGCTGCATTTATGGTACATACACATAATATAATTTTACCGATGCCGGGGACGCCCACGGCTGTTCCTAATAGTCCATTATCTCCGTGGATTCCGACTATCACCTCAACGAAGATAGCGGTACCAAATGGCTGATTTACGCTTAGATAATAACGGTGATCTTGATCTTACGAACGATTCTATATCGCTCGTTACTGATCTTGCGGCCATTGCCCAGGATATTTCTATTCGATTACAGTTTTTTTTAGGCGAATGGTTTTTAGATACTAGACTTGGAATTCCGTATTTTCAAAAACTGTTGGGGGAAAAGCCAAATATTACCACGATAAAAAGTATTTTTCGAAAAGCAATTCTAAGTACATCGGGTGTGCTATCTTTATCCGATCTTAACGTTATTTATACGGGAGTTACTCGTCAACTATCTGTAACATTTCGAGCATCAACTATTGCCGGAGAACTTGTTTACAATAAGGATTTGATTATATGACAGAATACGGTGTAACTAGTACCGGCTTTGTGAAAAAGACCCTAGATGTGCTTTTATCTGAATTACAAGCCGATGAACGCGATAAAATCAGCGCACAATTGAATTTGCTCGCTACGGCGGTGCTTGGTCAACTTAATGGGATTTTTGCTGATAAAGCGCGTGAGTTATGGGATGTAGCCGAAACTATATATCGGTCGGCGTTTCCTAATTCAGCTAGCGATGATGCCCTAGAACAAATAGCATCTATTACGCGTTGTCTAAGATTAGCTGCTAAACAGAGTGTGATTATTCTTGATCGATTATATTTAGACGCACATCAAACTATTCCGGCCGGCAGTCGCGCGAGTGTGGGCGCGACAGGGGAACAATTTGAAACATTGATTGATACAGTAAATACTTTAGATTATCCGGCAACGGTGTCGGTTGCAGCAGTGTCTGTTAATTACGGTCTAATCCAGGGTTTAGCAGGTACTATTGATACAATTCAAACTCCTGTATCGGGATGGTCTGCATCTCCGGCGTTAACATGTGCGAACACACAACCATACATTTTTTCAGGTGGCGAAACACTAATAATATCAGTGGACGGTGACGCGATTCAAACCGTTGCATTTACGTCAGGTTCTAAAACGGCTGATGATGTAGCATCAATAATTTCTGGTGTTTTATCGGGAGGTACGGCAGAAGCCGTTGGAACTTTTGTTAGAATTAAAACGTCAAACGAAGATTCAGGTGCGTCGATTCAAGTTACGGGAGGTTTGGCGAATACTATTTTAGGGTTTAATACGGCCCTCATAAAAGGATTTAATTCATTGGATGCTACGCTGGGTCGTAATCAAGAAGTTGACTCTGAACTAAGAACGAGACGTGTTGCATTGCTTCGTGTAACCGGTTCGGCCGCACTAGATGCACTTCGAGCGCATTTGCTAGAACTAGACGGAGTTATTCAAGTATTGATGCTTGAAAATACAACTATGACAACGGATGGCGATGGATTACCTCCGAAAAGCTATGAGGCTATTATATATGGCGGAACGGATGCAGACATCGCTCAAAGCATTTTTGATATTGGTCCGGAAGGTATAGAATCTTTTGGAACCACAGTTGTTGTTGTATATGATTCACAAAGCATTCCGCATAATATTGGTTTTAGTCGTCCAACGCCGTTGCCGATGTATATTAGTGCTGTATTGGTTATTGATCCGTTAACATTTCCGAGCGATGGTATTGTTCAAGCAAAAGTTGCATTAAATACATATGGAGATGCTTTACAGGTTGGCGATGATGTTATTGCGCTTGCGTTTAAAGCAACTCCACTAACGGTACCGGGTGTGATTGATGTAACGACGTTTAAAATTGATACGGCAAATCCGCCTACAAATACAGCGAATATTACAGTTTCGCCCACTAGTTTAGCAACATTTGATACAAGTCGAATGACGGTGACAACGGTATGATAGAACATAAAACAACACATATTTCTGAAGCGGCCGGGCATTTGGTTAATCAATTTCGCAACAAACCAAAACTCGGCGCGTTATTAGAATCATTTTCGTTACGAATTCAAGATGCAGAAAATATGTTATTTGATATACAGGCAAGCCGGGCATTTAATGAATCAACAGGAATTCAACTTGATCGATGGGGCGAAATTGTCGGGGAAGCGCGAGAAGGACGAAGCGATCTGGATTATAAAACAGCAATTCGAGCGCGAACTATTTTAAATTTTTCACATGGACAATGTGAGGATATTATTTCTCTTTTGATTGCTATCACAAACACAAATAGAATTCGTGTTACAGAATATTTTCCGGCTGGATTTGTGGCACAGATTGTTGATCCGATAGATCCAGTATATATAGATCCGAGTAAAATTCAATCGTGGGTTAGTAAATGTCGCGGTGCCGGAATAATGGGAATTACATTATTTGGAGTTATCGGAAGTTTTCGATATGATTCCGGACCAGGATATGATCGCGGCAAGTATGGAGGGGCAGTTTCATGACAGCTTTATACACAAAACCAACAACTATGCCTAGGTGGGCGGATACTTCAACAAATATACTCGAACCGCCCGACGCAAAGAAAAATGAAGGATGGTTATTTGATGAAATTCCGCCAAGTTCATACGATAATTGGCGTGAAAAATCAGTTGGTGATTGGTTCAAATGGATCAATGAACGGTTTTTTGATGGAGCCACAAAAAATGCTTTATTTATAAAGTCGCCAGGAAGTGCAACTACAATACTTGAAATAAGTGATTATGGATTAAAAAATAATTCGGCTATGTATTTGACAGATAATACTTTTATCGCTGGTATTATTTATGATGTTCCTTTTATTTTGTTTGATACCGGAGAGGGTTTAACATATAGTCGTTCGGCCAACATCCTTAATTGTTCGACGACATTGGCTATCGGAACCGGATTATTGCAATTTGGAACCCCGACAGATTTAAATCAACTTCGTTTTAATACTTCCGGATCAAAATTTACATTAGAGATTGCGGGGATCGTACAATATACGTTTGATACAATTTCGGCAAATTTCGGAAATAAGAATATAACTACCACTGCAAATTTACAGGGTAAAAGCCTTACTGTGCCTTTTAGTGCGGTTCCGTTTCCAACTCTTGGTGCCGTTGTATATACCGGCGAAGTTGTAGCAACAGCTGATCCATCGGTATTTTATATAGGTCTATGGAATGGAACTACAAAAACATATCTTAAAAGCAAAACGACAACGGGATGGTAATATGCCGAAACTTGACGAATATTTGGTTGGTAAGACGGAACCGAAAAATGAGTATGCAAAACATATTATCGCTTCAATGAAAATATTTTTAGCGGAACGAGAACAGGTTGAAAAAGAATTACAAACCGGCCGCAACGTAGTTAACATGTTAATGACTAAAAAGATTCAACTTGAAGCGATACTTTCACAGTATCAAAAAGATTTGGAGGTATTTGATCATGAATGAAGAAACGAAGATCATATGTGAACAAATACTTCCGGCGCTGGGGCGCGTTGAAGGTAAACTTGATAGTGTAGTTGATCGAACTGAGCGGGTTGAAACTAAAGTTGATTTAGTTACAACGCAAATGTCTGAGCATTTAGGTTATCATGATGGATTATTGACTTCGCATACCGAACTTGTAAAAAAAGTAAGTGTTTTAGAAAGCGTCAATTATAAGGTTTGTTTGAAGTGGGGTATTATTCTTGGCGGCGCATTAGTTGGTATTTTAGCGCATTTTCGGCTTGGATTATTTACCTTTTTGGATGGTATATGAATACATCTTTTAAACGAATGATGTTACAGCGACTATATTTGTTGCTGCAGACTGAGCGATTGTATCCCCTCATTGCAATGGTAATCGCATCAGTGGCATTATTCCTTAACCAAGGCGGTTGTACATTTTTAGAATGGAGCGCATTTGTGGGTGGTAGTGTTCTCGTCGGATCTGGCGGGGCATTACTAAAAAAGAAATTTGTCGATACGGATTCGACTATCACAAAACAGTGAGGTGTTATTATGGCAGGTTCCTTCTGTGATTATTTGGACACCATGTTGTTAGACGGCATGTTTGGTGCCGCGACAATTACGGTGCCGTCAACGATGTATGTAGGATTAAGCACGAGCACTATTGCTCAAGCTGGAACGGGCATTACCGAACCGACGGATGCATCATATCTTCGCGTCGTAGTTACTAATACGAATACGACTAATTGGGAAAATCGTATTGCCGGAAACATCAAGAAAAATAAATTGGCATTTACGTTCCCGACATTTACTACGGCTTCGGCTTTGGTAACTTATTTTTTCCTCGCAGATGACACAATGTCAGGTGGTGGAAATATTCTGTTATACGGGCAGTTGACTAATCCGAAGACGATTGATGTTGGTGATACGGCGTCTTTCGCCATTCATGATCTAATTATCACCTTGAACTAAAAGAACAATTATGCAACGGTTCCCGCTAATGGCTTCTGGTCTAACAAACATAGGTGGATCTCTATCTATGCGGAAGTCATTAGCGGGTGGTTTTATTTCACATGCTCATTCCCAAATAGGCGGTAGTTTATCGGTTGCCCGATCCTTAAGTGGTAAATCTGACTCCTGCACGGATGTAAATCCTGCGGAAATTGATACAAAATGTATTTTGATTTGTCCGAAACCATTATTAGTACGGCCAATTCAAAGTATGTTTTCAATGAACGAATTGAAATTTAATGTTATACGATGTGGTGATCTTGCACCGCCCTATGTTGAGGTATTGTAATGGCTAATGAAACCCTCCTAGACGTAAATCAGCTTTCGAATGTCCAAGGTATAAAATCCGCGTCTCCATTAACGATAGTGGTAAATCCGGTTAGTACCGATCCTATCATTATAACAAACGGAACCACGACTCGGACCTATAGTGCTGTATCCGGTGGTGACGTACAATATGCTATTGGGACCACTCCGGCCGATACCATGATTAACTTAGCCGCTGCCATCAACGGTGATGCTTTAAGTGTTTGGAATGCTTATATTGATACCGGATTAACGGGAATAGCTACCACGGTAATTGTCCTCGAAGCTAAGACATCTAGTGGAACTACTGGTAATTTTGATGAACCGAGTACTCCTACATTCAAAATGGATTTTTCTCAAACAGTAGATACTACAGTAACCCCCAATATTGGACCGGTGTTGGCGGTAGCGGGAACACCGGTTAAAATTCCCGATGGTACTTATCCTACTGGACCAACCGGCATACAAGGCAGTGCTTGGACTTTTAGCGGAGCACCGTATCTCTCAGTTACTAATGCCAATGGCGGGTCTATTTTTAATCCACCGGGTGATTTTTCAGTGGTAAGCGTGTTTCAAACCAATACAACTAATGCCGGTTATATTATTGCTGAAAAAGGTAGATGGGCCTATCAAACTCTAATGTCGTGGTATATGGGATGGTGGTATGGCAGTATAGTATTTGGAGTGTCGAACGACGGTACGGGTGGAGTACATAATACACAAGTGGCGTTATCAGGAGTAACGGCGGGTAATACATATGTCAGTGTATTAACATATCATTATATAGGCAGCGGCACATCAATTTTGACAGGTTATATTAATAATTTAACTCCTGTTAGCTCAACAACATCGGTAGGTCCGTGTTTTGCTAGTACTGATCTTTTTTATGTAGGTGGAGATATCGCGAATCCATTAAACGGTACTGTATATCATACTGCATATTATCCAGTCTGTTTAACTGCTGCGCAAATTGATAACATCGTACAACAATGGCAAGGAGTTATCTCTGCCCCTGCTAAGATTTATGGTACGTGGGCAACGCAAGCTCATTGTAAAATAGTAGATTATACAAGTGCATCGGATTATACCTCAAACACACTTATTGATTTACCCACTTCTGTACCTACTAATCCAAATAGTGGTATAGAGCGCACCGTTGCAGTACTTACGAATGGAGAACCACATTTAATCAGAAATAGCAATGAAACATATGTGTGGTTAACATCAGGAAATCATTGGGTGTTAGGAGAAGAACCGACAGGAATCAGTACAGCGGTATCAACAACACAAGGAATTTTAACGGAGCTTACAACCTCGTTACGAGGAACAAGCGCGGCGGTATCAACAACATCAAGTAATTTACTAGCGAATCCTATATTAAAAGCAAATACTACAGCGGTGTCAACAATACAAGCCAATATTACTGCTGAATTAGTTTTGAAAGCAACGACAAATGCAATCTCGACGACACCAGCCGATCTTATCGCTGATCCGGTATTAATTTCCACTATAAACGGAATTTCAACGACTCAAGGAACGATAGCGGGAACTACACGAAAACTCGAAGTGATTACCAATGCTCTTTCGATCATATCGACAAATATTACAGCCGAGCCGGTTCTACTTTCAACTGTAGACGGGATTTCAACTACACAAGGTACGCTTACTCAAATCACAACCTCGTTGCGCGGAACGTGTCCATCAATTTCTCAAACAACCGCCACTTGGCATGTTACTAGATTAACTATGGGTATGGCGTCTGTTTCGACTATGATAGGTGGATTAGTAACTCTTACAGTAACAGCGCGTTCAGTAAGTGATGCGATATCAAGTTGTGATGGAGATCTAACAGTACCAGGCGATCTACATTCTAGTTCAATTTCGGTGTCTACTACGCAAGGTACCCTAACAGCAGAGCCGGTATTAAAATCAACAATACACTCCTTATCAACAATTACGGGTAATATTGTTAATAAAAATCTAGCCGGTGCGACGCATTCAAATACGACTACAGTCGGTTCAATTGATAGAAATAGCGGTGTTTTAGTTCAAAACGACGCTCCTATTATTTTTTCTTCAATAGTACCAGGCGGGATGACTGAAGATGGATTACATCGTTATATATACATCGGAAATGGAGCTAATAATTCGGGACGCGGAATATGGGCATATGGTCGCAATACTATAACTGGACATCCAATCTATATAGGTAATTACGGGCCGCTACTGAAAAACGTATATTCATTGACAAACGATGTTCGAGGGCGGTTTATTTATGCTTGTGACGGACAACATATTTATATTTTCGAAATCAACGGCATAGGCGGATTGACTTATTTAGCAAGTGTTACTTTATTCAGCGGTCAAATTCCGTATATTGTACAAACCGATAAAACAGGTGAATTTTTATACTGTATAACCCACGGCAATGAATTTGTTTTTACGTTTAGACTAAATCCATCGACGGGATTTTTGACACTTGTTGATCTTGTCGCCACGGGAACATCCGCGATTACATGTACTCTTGACTGCACAAATCGTTTTCTATATATTGGCTGTACTGACGGAATCTGGGTTTATGCACGTAATTTGATAACCGGTATTTTGACGTTTGTAGAAATAATAACACCAGCGGCACCTTTGTCGAGCCTCGTTTGCGATCAAGATTTCCATTTATTTGTGGCCGAAGATACAGTAATTGAAAAATATGATATTACATTTGATACGGGTCATTTAACCTATGCTTCTGAAATTACAAGCGTTCCTCATGTATCTGTTTTGGGGATTGATACATATGGTCGATTCTTATATGCTTTATGCCCAAATACAATTGCACAATATAATACATCCACGTTTGCTAAAATTACACCGAATTTAGTTGTTGATTTAGTACCCAACGGCTGTTTGACGATTCAAAATAGTTTATATATTGACGATAGTGTTAGTAATAAATTAGAGACTTGGCATATTGGCGGACGTATGACCGCCGGTTCTGCGGACGCGATCTCTTTAATAGCGGGAAATGTCGAAGCCAATCCTTTTATTGATGGCGCTGCCGCAAGTGTAACGACGGCAACCGGTAATGTTTGCCGTAATCCAAGGGCAGTTAAGGGTATAAGCAATGCTACGACTATAACCACGGGTGCTTTAAACGGGTTGCATCAAACCCTGCAAGCGGTAGTTACAGTGGTATCAGCGACGAACGGCGCGGTAGATGTTCCGAAGTTGTTGCAAAGTACCAGCGATAGTGTCTCAACTATTGCCGGAGATTTGATTTATCCGATTTCGTTAGATAGTACGTCAGCCAGTGTTTCGACCACTAGTGGTAAATTAACGTGGGCTTTAGATTTACGCAGCGATGTTATTAGTATTTCGACCGCCGCCGGACAAATGACCGCCGAGGTTCCTATCAAGGGCGTAAGTACAGCTATTTCAACGATACACAGTGATCTATTAAAACCGTGTGAATTAGCAAGCGTGGTTGCAAGTGTATCAACTGCGGTCGGTGATATTCCTGTCAGTGATTATTGTAAAAGTACCGTTCCGGCTGTAAGTACCCTTGTCGGTACTCTTGCCGGATTACCGCGTGTATTAATTGGACAATCCGATGGCGTATCAGATGTCATAGGTCGTCTATCCGCTGAATGTCCGATAGCAAGCGTTGTTCAATCAATAACAACGACAGAAAGCAATTTGTTAGCGCCATCAACCTTGAAGACGCATGTAAACGTGATATCAACAACCACGGGTCGTTTACGATCAAAGGGTTCTTTAAAATCGGTATCGGCAACTATATCGTCAATATCTAATACACTTTTACGTATATATCGTCCAATAAAAAGTACAATAGGATCTATTTCGACGGCGCGAACGACTTTTTATCAAAGGCCAATAGAAAGTATATGTGAAGCCGAGTCATTCTCGTGGGCCGACATAACACTTGTTTTAAAACCTAAATCCGAAGTGTATACGGGTCGTATTGGCTTTGGCGAATATGTTTTGCCCTTACAACCCACATCTAAATTAGGGATTTGGCAATCTCCGGCGTCGGTTAATTTTACCGTCTACCGACAGTTTGTAACACGATTTAATGGATATTTATTTGATTCAGAACAATATCCTGTTAACATATCGGAAGACGTTGTAGATTTTGTAATTCCAAATTTCTTAACTAAAATCGGATTACACTTAGACGACATTAACGGCCTTGTTGAATTTACGCTAACGGCTGCAGATTTTGTTACCCTACCTCCAGATTTACGTGTAGTTTTCCCCTTCGAGATATATCGAACGACATTATCCGGCGAAAAATATTTACATATTACAGGTTTGTTAACAGTGGAGGCATAAATGAACCGTCAAATAATTTACAATTTGGTTGAAAATGATACGGCTCCACAGATGCCTGTACGTTTTGTAGGACTGGATTTGCATACATATACCTCTATTACCCTACATATAAAATACAGCAACGGCACCAGAGCCTCTAGGATGCTTTCGGTTCATCCGACTGACCCAGAACTAGGACTTGTAACTTGGATAGCAGGAGACTTAAAGCGTGGCCGCCATACTATCGAATTTGAGTTGATAACCTCTGACGACAAGAAATCGACGTATCCAAAGAAATATCCAATTATTTTAGATGTACGCGGAGACATCGCATGAGCGCGATACTTTACATTGGCGGCTCATCCGTCTATCGATATAAAAATAATATTTTTACGAAAATATTTGATGATAGTGACGATGATGGAACTACGTATGATATTTTGCCGTTTGCTGAAAACAACGTGTGGGCCGTTGGTGATTACTGGATTACAGAAGGCGGATTCTCTGAGCCGTATTCGAGAGTTATACATTATAATGGAACGACCTGGAGTGAAAATTCAACCCTTTCTAATCTTTTACTTTCACAACTTAGAGTAATTAACGGAATCTCCGATAGCGACTTTTGGATAGGTAACTATCACAACATCGGTGATGATCGCGATACCATGTATCATTGGAATGGTACAACATTTACTGAATTTGAAATACCGCTTCTAAATTTAATTGATTATAAAAATCGTGGATGGATTACTGGTTTGTTGTTGTTATCACCAACTTCAGGATATGCGTGCGGTCAAGTTACAACTTTAGCCGGTGATATTTCCGTAGGAACATTGTTTGGGTGGAAAGGAAGCGCCTGGGCTAGTATAACGAATACAATTATTAATTGTGGCATAAACGGAATTTGCGGTACCGATTCGACTCATATTTGGTTGTGTGGTCAAAATCCTGCTGATGTAAATATGGGTCTTATTATCAAATATAACGGCACAAACTTTATTACCGTTTTAGAAACCGATGTTGAAATATCACAATATGTTCCTAAACTCAACACAATGTTCGCAATTAGTGCTACTGATATCTGGGCGGCCGGTCCGTATATTGAAGATTATACATCAAGTCAAATCTGGCATGGGGATGGTAGCACATTTGTGTCAATGTTTTCGTTTTTACCTGTTGATGTTCAGCATATTGAAATTTCAAGTATTTGGGGATCATCCACAAACAATGTATATTTTTCTGGTTACAACGACACACATCGTTATTTATTGCGTTGGAACGGCACTACAATCTCTATAGTTTGGTCAGAAACCATTGATTCGGCATATTTTTATGGAATGAAAGGGTTAGCATCAAGTGGGCAATTAATTAATTTAGGAATTAGTCATGTAAATTCCAAATCCACAAAATACGGAACGTTGCAGTGTGCTCGTTCATTAATAAATCAATGCTCTGCGCGTTCTTATATCCAAGGAACACTTTCTCTACGCGCTCGTCACGTCGAATATTCAAATGAACTTGTGATTGATTGTATGCCTGAAGAGTTAATTATTGAAGAAGCAATAGGAAGTGCGGTTTCAAATTTTGCTAATATTGTTTATCCAGAATCCCAAAATATTAAAAGTGATCCCATAGAGGATGACCCTCTTCAAAACGCCTATCAAATAACACTGCCCGCCAATAGTATTTTTCCAAATTCTATTACGTGGTGGGATTCGATTACTCAAAACAAACTAATAGAAACGGATATCATTTGGAAAGGAGCGTTTTTCAATAAGATTATAAAAAAGATTTATTCGAACGGTATGGTTCAAACAATCATTACTGATTTGTTTGATTATACAAATGGTACTGTATTTAACCCTAAAATTATAAGGACAATCACATGATTTATTCTCCGGCAGAAGTTTTATATGATGAAGATGGTAATCCAATCGGTGTTGATGGAAATCCTATTAAAATTGATCCTACTGGAACAACGACACAACCCGTAAGCGCAACCGCCCTCCCCCTTCCAGATGGAGCGGCAACGGCGGTTAAACAGCCCGCCCTCGGTACGGCTGGGTCACCGTCGTCCGACGTAATAACTGTACAGGGGGATGCCAGCGGTACCCCTATTCCGATTTCGGGGACGGTTACTTTAGCAACTGGATCGCTTGAAATTGGAGCGGTTGATCAGGGAACGGGTGGTAGTTCGGCTTGGTTAGTAGATGGTTCAGCAGTAACGCAACCTGTTAGTGCAACGGCGTTGCCCCTTCCGAGCGGTGCATCTACGGCCGCAAAACAGCCCGCCCTTGGTACTGCAGGATCACCATCATCCGACGTAATAACGGTACAAGGCTCGGCCAGTATGACCGCGTTGAAGGTTGACGGTTCCGGTGTAACACAACCTGTATCGGGTTCCGTTAGTGTAAGCAATTTCCCCGCAACACAACCAGTTAGTGCTACCGCATTACCGTTACCGGCGGGCGCCGCAACATCTGCGAATCAAACAACGCTCGGCAGTCAAACCACAAAAATAAATGACGGTACAA
>Ga0209777_10001210_pt1 | contig 38526 bp, 49 predicted proteins | sample FrelakmetHBP12HB_FD_187147 | JGI IMG/M metagenome (GOLD analysis project Ga0209777, IMG submission 187147) | Freshwater lake sediment microbial communities from the University of Notre Dame, USA, for methane emissions studies -HBP12 HB (SPAdes)... | ecosystem: Environmental > Aquatic >...
TCGAAGTGCGGCTGGTGGAGGGTCGCGCCCGGCGACGCGGTCTGAAGCGTCACGTGCGTCCACCCCGCGCCGGCGGCAATGACCTGCGAACCTCCGAGGCCGTCGTTGACCGTGACTGCCTTCGCGCCAGGGTTCTTCACCCAGAGATCGGTGATGCAGAGCAGGCCGACCGCCGGCGTGCCTCCGGTGGTCCACAAGAGCTTGCTCACCACCGCGCCACCGCTCGTCTGGATTCTCCACGCCGTTGTGCCGCCGAGCGGGTCCGTCTGCCCGGACGTGCGCGTCACCGTGGATCCGCTCACTACCGCCCAGGTGCCCGTCTGCGACAGGTCCTCGCTGTACGGGCCGCGGTTCTCGACGCCCACCTCGAAGTCGATGCCCTGCACCTTCGCCGCGCCCGCCACCGTCACCACGGGCGGGTACTGCACCTTGCTGACGAGATAGCCGGGGATCGGGAAGATGAGTTGCGAGCCGGTGCCAGTGCCGGCAGGTACGTTTGCCCACGACCAGAACGGGTCGGGCGTGTAGAAGTAGAACGAGATGAGCGGTCCTTTCTGCGCGCGGAAGAACGCACCCAGGAGAGCCGCGCGCACCGGATCGCACAGCCAGCCCTCGGACACCATCCACCGCGGCGCGGTGCGCACGGTGCGCCGCTGGCCAGGGCCGGTCTCCGTGGGAGAGGTGAGGACGTCCCACTCCTCGTTGGGAGCCGCTCCGTAGTCAGGCGCCACACTCGGATTGAGGAGATCGGTCACGGCTTACCTGGCCAAGGTCTCGGTGGTTTGGTTGGGGCCGGTCTTGATTGAACAATGGAACGTCGGATCTCAAGCCGTGGCAGCCGCGGGGATGGCGTCGGAACTGACGCGACAGAACCCCACGAAAAACTGGCGATGAGTAAGAGCCACGCGAACGAGTTCATGTCAACCCCCCTCCGTTAGGTGTATAGGTGGCTGATTCGGAGCGGGTCTGGGAGTTCCCACCGGCCCCGGTCTGCTACTGCCCGGCGCTAGTCGTGGAGTCCCTGTCGGTGCCGGCCTCCCTTGCGGTACCGGCGTCGCGTCTCCCCCCACCGACCCATACCTGGTCGCGCCTGGCATAAACTGACTCACAAAAAAGCTCAGCCGCGTACCCTTCGTCGGCATCGCGAGGAAGCCGCCGTAGTGCGCCGTGTTCGCGAGCGTGACGCACCACGCGCGCGTGTGGTCGCAGACGGTCGTGGCGCCCGCGTACTGGCAGCGCACGCCCTTGAACATCTCGGAGCACAGCCGCGTGCAGACGACGCCGATGCCCGACGAGTTAGCGATCGCGGGCAGTCTGCCGGTGAGGGTGGCCGAGCCGTCGTCGAAGGTCAGATCCACGACGATGCCGGGGAACTCGGTGATCGCGGTGAGTTGGTTGCCGGACGCATCGAACACGACCCGATAGAGGTTGATGGCCTTGCCGAGCAGGCCGCCGAAGGCGGTGCCGTCGTTGTCGGCGGTCGTGATCTTGCCGTCGGCGTTGTCGAGGTTGACCTTCAGGGTCGGGTCGTCGCTCAAGTCGATCGAGCTGACCGTGAGGCCGCCCCATGCGAAGGCGTTGCCGCCCACGGTGACGCCAGCGCGCGCGGTCGTGAGGCGGATCGGCGTGGCGCACAGAACCTCAACCGCCCAGCACAAGCGCACCGCGTCGGCCTGCAGGGCCGCGAGCACGCCGAGCGGGAGCGACCTCATGCCTGCCTCCCAAGCGACCCGGCGTCGGCGAAGCCCGGTCCACTGGTCCAGTAGGTCGGCTGCTCGCCGGCCGCCGTCGCAGCCGCCGCCGCGAGCCGGTAGAACGCTGATGTCACCGCGTCTGCTGCAACCGCGGTTGCGTCCAGGGACGTGGCCGCATTGCCCGCCGATGTCGCCTGCGCGTTCGTCCCTCCTGTCGCCGATTCAAGCGCCGTCGTCATGAGGTCGATCTGATCCTTCAGCAGCGCGTTCTTGTCGGAGACTTCCTTCTCCCACGCGGCGATCATGTCTTGGGCGGCCTTCTCGGCCGCAACGATATCGGCCTCGGCCTGCTGCCGGAAGGCGTAGTCGGGCGAGGCGCTGTCGCTGCTCAGGTTGACGTTCCAGAGCGACTGCCCGTACTTGAGGATCTCCGACATGATGGCCTGCACCTGCTCGGCGCTGGTGGCGCCGGCCAGGCTCGTGTTCAGGTCGGCCAACTGCTGCTTGTACCAGTCGGCGAGCTGCTGCGGACCCGCTTCCTTGGCCTTCTGCTCCTCGAAGCCCGTGAGTACGCCGGCGGTCGAGCTGGAGATCCCCTTCGAGATCGACTCGAGCTGCGCGAAATACTGCAAGCCGGCGGCGTACTGGCTGTTGGCGAGCGAGAGGAGGCTCTGCGCGTTGGCCACCTGCTCGGACGAGAACATCTGGTCGAGACTGGCGGTGAGCTCCTTCGCCTTCGACATCGTGTCGTCGAAGCCGGTGAGGAAGGCGCCGCGCAGCGTCTCGTTGACTTTCGCGCGCAGCTCGTCGGTCGTGGAGCCGAGGAGCTTGTCGACCGTCCCCATGTCCATGATCGCCTGGATCCACGCCGTGAACGACGCGAGCGCCGCGTCGAACTTGCCGGTGTCGAAGGATGCGAGCTCCTCAGCCTGGCGGCCGCCGCTGACGCCGATGCCCGTCATGCCGGTCTGCAGATAGGGCGTAAAGGCCTTGAACACCGTTCGCGGCGCCGCGGACGTGAGGATCTCCGACATGATCTGGCTGGCATCGGCGGTCTGGTCGTTCCACTTCGCCGACCACGATGGCGAGGCAAACGGCTGCTTCATCGTGACCAACAGGCCACGCATCGAGATGGTGGTGGACTCGATCACGTCGGTCAGTTGGCGAACAAAGTCCTTCGTGCCCATGACGTCGGGGCCGCCGGGGTTGAATCCGGCGCCGACCAGGCCACCAGGGCCCCATTGGTAGTATGTGGAAGCCGCCTCGGCGGACCGCCCACTCCCGGCGATGACGCTGTATCCGTAGGACTTCGAGCCGCCCGAGCTGAAGTAGCTGATCGCAGCCATGATGACCGCGGCAGCGGCGGCCACGATCGGATTCCCCCTGCTCATCTCCCAGCCTGAGACGAAACCTGTGACCGCGCCGCCAGCGGTGGCCGCGGTGCGGTCGTTGTTCTGCGCTCCGTAGTACATGAGTCCGGCGCCCAAGAGTTGGCCGCCAGCCTCCAACTTCTGCGTGGTGGTCATGCTGCCCCAGCCACCCTGCAGAATGCCCTTGAAGTTCTTGTCGCCCGAGAGCGGCCCCTGCCCGCCGAAGAGCGCCTCCTCGAGCGTGTCCGACATGATCTTGCCGGCAGCCTTCGAGGCGTCCTTCCACATGTTCTCCCACGCCTTGTTGGCATCGCCCTCGAACAGAGACGTCGTGACGTTGGCGAGGGATTTTTCGAGGCTCTTGACGGTGTCGCCCCAGTAGTCCTGCAGCCATTTCGCTTCGTACTGCGCCTTGGCCCGGTCGAGCGTGACCGAGATGATGAGCGGGTCCACTTTCAGCGGCACGAGCACGACGTCGCGCCAGCTCGAGTACGCCTGGCCGGCGAAGAGCGCGGCCATCTTCGCGACGTCCGTCTGGTGAGCGAGGTCCTTGATCGCCTGCGCGTCGGCGTGGATCGCCGCCTGGTGCATGCCGTGCACGAAGGTTGAGTCGGAGACCGCGACCGTCTCGCCCTTCTGGAGGCGTATCCAGTCCTCGAGGCCGTAGGTTGCCTTGCTGATCCAGTCGGCGTCGGCGGCGATGGCATCCGCGTGGTCTTTCGCGGCTTTCGTGGCTGCCTCGCCGGCGGCGCTCTCGTTTTTGGTCGCCGCTGTCGCGCCCTCCTGTGCCGCTGTCTGCCCATCGAGCGCGACCTTGACCGCAGCCAGCTCGCGCTCGTGCTCTGCGAGCTTCTGAGTCAGGGCAAGGTAGGCCGACGACTCGTCGTCGAGGCCTTTCATTTTGTCCTTGTCCTGCTGGATCGTCGTCTGCATCAGCTTGACAAGCGTGGTGAGCTCGCCGGTTGTCAGCTTCGAGAGTGCGCTGTCGAAGTTCCGCTCTTCGGCTGTGATCCCGGAGAAGTTGTTCGCGATGCCCTTCAGGCCATCGGCCAAGAGCTTGGTCGCGCCCTGGAGCAGCCCTGTTTGCAGCACCACGTTGCCGAGGCTCTTCTTCGCTTCGTCCCACTGTGCTGCGTAGATCTTGATGCCGCCGCCGGCGAGAGCAACCTGCTCGGCCACGCCCTTGGTCTTGGCTTCGACGATATCAAGGATCGCGGCGCGCGCCGCGTCGATCCCATTCGCTTCGTAAGCGTTGTTGATGTACGCCTGCTGCGCCTCGGTGAGTTTGATGTGAGCGGCCCGCAGACCAAGCGCCGCCTTTTCGGGAATGGTCATCGCGCGGCCGAGAGCGGCTGCTGCCGACGTCAGGTCCATGCCCCAGACGGCCGCGAGGTCGTTGGCTACCTTCAACGTCCGCTCGAACGCTTCGCCGCGGACCACATTGAACGTCGCGAGCATGGCCGCGGCCGACTGCGTCGTCGCGATCGAGGTGCCCGTGAGGTTCAGGAGTCCTTGGGCGAAGTCGGTGATCGCGCCGGCCGTGAGGCCGGCCGAGAAGCCCGTCGCTCGTACGACGCCTTCGAGGCGCGCGTTCGCTTCCGCGGCCGTGATCGCTGCGGCTGTCGCGTCCTTCAGAAAGCCGACGGCCGCCTGGATCGAGACGTAGCCGGCGAACGCAGCCGCAACCTTCGAGGCGGCGCTCTCGAGCTCGTTGAACTTCGGGGCCGCTGTGCCGGCGGCATCGCCCGCTTTTCCCGTCTCGCCCTTGATGGCCTGCAAACCCGTGACTGCGCCCGACGCGTCGAGCTCGGCCTTGAAGAGGATGTCAGCGGTGCCGCTTGCCATCTTTACCCTTCGCCTTGTTCTTGTCTTGGCGCCGCGACTGCTCGATCAGGAAGTACGCCTCGATGATGGCGAGGCCGGTCCAGGTGTCCCGCGTCGCGAGCTCCGGGAACGATGCGAGGATCGCCGCACAGCCCTCGTAGCGCAGGCCGACGATGCCGCCGAAGCTGGCGTTGACCTGCGTGCGGCACAGATCCCAGGCGCGCCAGCATCGGGTCTCCCACGCTCCTAACCCATGGCGCCAGCCGCTTCGCTCGCCATAGGCGAATCTGCGGGCGGCTGAATCGGCGAGTCTTTTTTTACCGCGTCCTGCTGCGCGCCGAGACGGAGCGCCTCGCCGATCACGAGGTAGAACGTGGGCAGCGTGTGGCAGATCCCGTCACGCACCTTGTCGCTCCACGTGATCGGCCGCGTCACGCCGGTTTGTGGATCCACACCGAGCAGGCTGCGTCCGCCCTTGATGATGCGGGTCCCGATCGCGAGGCGCACGTCAAGGTCGAGCCCGCTCTTTCCGGTCGACCTCCCGGAGCAGAGCGGGCACGTGATCTTGGTCGGAGATTCGCCGGCGGCGGCAATCTCGGACACCTGTCCGATCCCATCGCAGCGCCGGCAGATGTTGAACGTCTCTTGGACCTCCGCCAGGTCGCCGTGCGAATACGGCTTGAGCAGGAGCTCAGCGACGGGCTCCTGCCCGTCGTTGAGCGCTGGAATGGGGACCCAAACCGGGTCCTCGAAGCCACTCTCGATCGTTGTGGGTAGCACGGTTTCTCCTTTCCGTCACCCGGTTTGCGCGCGGCCTACTGCATCAAGCCGACGTAGGTTGCGAGCGGGTTGTTGAGTACGACCTTGACGCACGAGGCGTCGCCGCCGTCCTGGTAGTAGGCGGTGCCGTCGATGCTGATCTCGCGCTCGTTGCCGCTGCCAACGGCGGGCACGTTCGAGAGGTAGCACTGCACCTCGGGGAACAGGAACGAGAGCTTGTGGTTGGCATTGGTCGGGTGCTTGAAAATGAACTCGATGTTGTGCTCCGCCTCGCCTGTCGCCAGCACCTTGATGGTCGCGGCATCGTCGAAGAGGCCGGTGAGTGAGACCGAGGCCTTGTCGATCCCTCCGATCACGATCACCGAGGCGTAGCGGTTGCCGTCAGGCACGTAGCGGACGGACACCTTCCGCGAGATCGAGAACTTGGCGTTCGCGACCATCGTGGTCTGCACGGTGTCAACCTTGAGGATGACGTCGGCCATGTTGAAGAGGACGTCGGTGTAGGTCGTCGGGCTGGCCTGTTCGCGTGTACCAGCCTCCCAGGTGCCTTTCGCGGTGCCAGCGGTCGTGAAGGTGAGCATCGCCTCGGTGTCGTCGGTGTTGACTTCGCAGTCGAGCCCGAGGATGCAGTTCCCGTCGAGCACGTCACCCTTTCCGGCTTCCGTGTCCCAGATCTCGCAGCCGAAGTACGGGCCGGCCGCGTGCCACGCTCCGGCGACGAGCTTGAATGTGTGTGTGTACGGGTCGGCGCCGCCGGCCACGGCGTACGAGGGGAACATCTTGTAGAGCAGGAGCCCGATCATGTTGCGCTCGATCGGGATCGACATCTTGTGCCCGTCGTTGTGGTACCGCCCGCGCGGCGGCTGCGACAGGTTCGGGTCGCCTCGAAGCACGCGCGACGTCGCGAGCGCCTGCGTGCGGCCGAGGTCGTGCCCGATGATCGGGATCCTCTGCCCCTTGCTGACCGGAGTCGGGCGGGTGTTGAAGGTGGCCTCGCCCCACATCGCGATCTGGTTCTGTGCGTTGGTCCGAATGATTGCCATCGCCTATCCCCTGCCCTTCCCGGCCGCCGTGTAGGCGTCCGCGTGAGTCGGTTGACTGGACGGCTCGATGACAAGGCCCGACACCTTCAGGGCCTCCACCTCCTCGTCCGTCAGTTCCACCTCTGTCGGTGTGGTCGTGAACCTTGTCCTGAAGCCTTCGAACGTGCGGAACGTCTCCCGGAACGGGTCATCGTCCGCAAGCCTGGCCAGGTACTTCTTCGCCATTGCGCCCTCCCTATCCCTGCTGCCAGAACGTCCAGCCCTGCACGTACAGCAGCGCTCCCACCGGCATGTCGACCAGCAGGTCGTCTGCCGCCAGGAGCTGCACTTTCTGAGATCCGAGCGTGAACATCAGCCCCTCCAGTGCGGTGTCGCAGGTCTCGAGGAGCGAGAAAGCGTCCGTGCCAGTCGGCACTCCCACTGCCAGGCCGGGCGCGCAGACGTAGACCTCGAAGCTATACGCCGACACGTTCTGGCGCGTGGCGCCGATCGCCTTCATTCGCGGCTCGTGATGCTTGCCGGCATAGGCGACGCCCACCGTGGGCGGCTGGCGCAGCGTGACCTTGAAGTCCTCGAGGCTGTTGACGGGGACAAGCGCGACGCCAGCCGGAAGCGCCGACGTGAGGGCGGCAAGGATCGCTGTGCGAGCTGTGTCAATCTGACTCACGCGGCGTCCTCTGCCATCGTCTTGAGCGCGAAGGCGCGGATCGCTTCCACCCGCTCAGGCGAGAGGCCGATGTACGGGCGCGCCGGAAGGTGTGTGGCGTGGTGGCGCCCAGCGTCGCCGCCGAACTGGTGGATGGCCGCGTAGACGAGCGGCGTGACACCGCCCCAGGCAATGAGTCTGCCAAGGGCGCCGAGCTCGTATCCGCTGCGAACGCTCGCGCGCAGTCTTCCGGTGTCGACCAGCGTGGTGCCGCGCTGCGGGGACCGCTTCCTATTGCCAGCGAGGAACTTCCGGTAGGCCGCGACGTAGACCCCCAACGCGCGCTGGCTCGGCTTCCACGCGTCTCCGGTTGTAGGATCCGCCTGACGACGGAAGGACTGCGAGCTGTCGGCGAGGATCTGCGCGGCGCCAAACTCGCCGATCTTCACCAACGAGTCGGCGGTCCACCGCTGTCGGATCACCTCGAGCCGGTTCAGCATGCGGCGGACGTCGGCGTTGAACGTGAAGCCGGCCATCAGAACAACTCCGCGTCGGCCCAATCGAGGTCGGCATCCGATGAGATCGCGATGCCGCCCGGCCCGGTGGGCGAGCTCATGCGCAACGCTTCGGGCGGCTGAAACGTACCCTGTGCGATGAACTTGAGCTCGGCCTCCGCAGCCGCTGAGACTTCCGTGATCGTTGGCGGCGCCACGATGGCCGGCCGCCTGCCGTAGAGCGTGGCGAGCGCCAGACGCGCCGCAAGCGACCGCAGCGCAGCGCCTGGGGCAGCGACCGGAGTGGTGTAGCCGGCCGCTTTGAGCGCCGAATCAATGCGCGCCGTGACGTCACCCAGGATCGACGCGAGGATCGCCGGATCTGCGACGCCGTTCTTGTCGTCGTCGCAGAGCGCGATCAGCGTCGGGCCGTCGATGTACGCCGCGAGGTCCGCTGTGACTGCGTAGGCCACTACTGCCCCTTGGCCGTGTCAGCCTTGACCTGGGCTGCGTCCGCCTTCCCCTGCGCCACGTCGGCCTTGCCCTGCGCGACGTCTGCGACGTCTTGGGCCGTATCGGCCTTCGTCTCGGCCTCGTGGATCTTGTCGATCAGCACAGCCCTCGTGTCACCGTCTTCCGGAACGAGGCCGTACTGGCCGGCGAGCACCTGCAACTCCGCGAGCTTGAGGCGATCGATCTGCGGCCTGGGCACGTCGACATCGTCGGGAACGAGCTCGAAGCCGCGCACTGCGATGAGGTGATCGGCCTCGTCGGCCTCCACCTCGAAGACAGTTCCGGGCTCGATCGTTTTCCCGTCAGGGCCGACGCCGTACCCGATCGGTCCCTTGACTTTCACCTTTGCCATGGCTCCTCCAGCGAATCAGGCCAGGGGGGCCGAAGCCCCCCGGCCAATGGTTCACGCGTGGCTCACGCTTAGATCACACCCAAGGTGTCGAGCCAGAGGTAGCCGGCGAAGTTCATGGCCACCCAGGGCTTGTACATCTCGGTGTAGTAGGTCGACGTGAGCTTCCCGCCCTCCGTCACTTCCGTGGAGACGAAGCCGAACAGATCCGTCTCTCCCAGGGTGCCGAATTTCTCTTGCGCGAGCAGGCCGTACGTCGGGGCCTCGACGCTGGTGACGTCCTCGTTGAAGACCACGAGGCCGGCCGCATCGGACCAGATGTCCCCGCCGATGGTCGTACCGTCGGAGCTGTACACCCCCGAACCGATCTCGACCTTCTCGACGCCGATTGCCGCTGCAAACGCTTCGGGGGTCACCCACACCGGAGCGATCGCCGAAGGTGGCGCCAACTTCATCGCCGCCATGACGTTCGTGTTGTTCTGGAGCATGTCCCACACGTACGCTCCGCACCAGAACTTCGTCGGGCGCTGGCCGCACGCGGCGCGGACCTTGGCGGCCTTGATCTTGATGAGCGTGATCGGGTCCTGGTCCGACACCTTGCTGGTGATGGAGTCCCACTTGTTCGTGGTGCCACCCACGGTCTCGGAGTACCCGGAGGCGTAGTTGGACGTGTTCATCAGGTACTGCGCGATGTTGTACTCGCGCTGGGTTGCGACGAACCGCTTTGCCGTCCGTGCCGCACGAGCCGCAACGTCCCATCCCATGGTGTCGCCTGCGCGTGCCTCGCGCCAGTCGATCGGGACGTTGACGGTGTGCTCGTCCATCGTCACGTCGGTGTAGGTGATGGAGAAGTCCACGCGCTTTGCCTGAGCGCGCAGCGCGCGCAGATCGTCCATGACCCGCAAAGAGCTGGGGCTGTAGATCGGCAGACGCGCCCCACCTTCACCGCACGGGACCGGGGAGAGGAGTTTGTGGCCGATGAGGCCGCCGGGGGAGTAGCCCAGCACCTTCGCGCTGAGCACCGGCGACATCGACATCCGGAGTTCGCCAAGCCTTGAGAGAATTGCCATGTCTGTCTCCTCTTCCCGTTACAGAAGCAGACAGGAGACGATGTCGCCTGTCGCGACTGCGGCCTGACAACAGATCGCCATGACCGAGTGAGTGGCGTCGAGCACCGTGGCCGTGACGGCCTTGCCGTTGGCGTCGGACGTGACAATCGCGCCGATGGTGATCGCTGTGGACGCCTCGATCGGAACGATGTTGCCGGGGCCGTAGACGGTGATGGGGTCGCCTATCGCGGCGTCAAAGTACGAGACACCGGCGGCAAACCCGGCGGCACCGCAGTGCGCGCCGGCGTACGTGACGAAGCGGTACTTGGTCACGGCTGCCGACGCCTTGAGCGTCTTCGCCTCGGTGACGATCTGGATCATGTTGGGTAGAATCTGTGCCATCAGTTCCTCCCGCCCTTCTCAAGCCGCGCGAGGGCGGTCTCGAGTGGGATTTTCTCGGCGCGCGAAAGCGCGACGGCCTGGTTGACCAACTCGGTCTCCTCAGGATCCGCGCCCGCAAGCGAGAACGTGGAGGCGGCTTCCCGCGACGCCTGTTCCGCGGAGGTGTCCGGATTGAGCTTGCCCGTCGGCGCCGGCTTGCCGAAGGTCACCGAGTCGGTGTCCTTGAGCCATGCGCCGAAGAGTTCCTCGTCGCGCTCGGCGAGCTTGCGCGCGAAGGCCCGGACGGCCTTCTGCTCGTCGGTGAACGTCGCGCTCTCTGCCGGGATGCGGCCGAGTGCCTCCGCGTGCGCCATGGCGGCGTCGACTTTCGCCGTCTTGAGAGCGGCCTCAGCCGTCTCGGCGCGCTTGTTTGCCTCGGTGAGCTGTGCGGCCATCGTGTCCGCCTTGGCTGCGCACTCGCGCAGCGTAGGCAGCTCCGAGAGCGCTGACTTCAGCTCATCGACCGAGGCGTACCCGACTTCTTTGAGTACGTCCATGTTGTGCTCCTTCCCTTCCGCGCCGTCATCGGCGCCCTCGTCATCCTCACCGTCATCGGCAAGGCGTTGTTCGCTTGCTGCCACGGCCGCGAGGCCGTGAATTGCCGGCGTGTTTGTCAGTCCGCCGCCAAGGATCTGCGGCATGTACCCGCCGTCCTTGCTGCGCTTGATGACCGCCGACAGGTAGCGGTACTCGTGATCCTCGATCCGCTTACGCCCGGATGCGGTCCAGTCCACCGTGAGCCACACCCCGGGATCAAGTCCGGACGCGGCTGCATCGGCTGGGCGCACCACCTTTACCGCGGTGATCCAGCCCGCCGCCGGCGCGTCTTGGAAACCCATGAGAGAGCTGTGGTTGTAGTCCACCGGAAGATCGGTGGTGCGCTTCGCGTAGCCCTGCTCAATTCCAGCGGCGAACGCATCGTCGACGACAACCGGCTTGCGTCCGTCCACGGGCGCGTTCTCGCCCCACTTGAAAAGCTGCACCGGCTTCGGCTGAGCGAAGTCCGCCGCCGGGAACTGCAACAGGTCCACCGAGCGGAATGCGAACAGCTTCTCGAACTGTGCGAGTGCGGCGAGTCCTGGCGTGACCGCTGACGCGGCGGTGTGTTCGTCGATGAGGTCGAGCAGACTGCCGGCGGCGTCGGCGATCGAGGTCGCGCTCTGCTGCGCGGCGCGGCTCTTGATCGCGATGACCGCCCGGCGGTAGACCTTGCCGTCCTTGCCGAACGGGTACTTGTACCGGCCCTTGGTCTCGGCGTCCACCGAGTCGTCCGTCCCCAGGAACCAACTCGCGTAGCCCTTCCAGTCGGATGAGCCGCCGAGCAGCTTGTTCTCGTCCTCAGCCGACATCGACCAGGAGCTCGTGCGGTCGACCTTCCCCGCCTTGATAAGGCTCTTCGCGTGCGATTCGGCAGCGGTGTTGAGCTTCACGCTCATGGATTGCTCCCTGGAGCCATCGGGGGATTGCTCCCCCACCCGGCCGCGTGCAGACGCTCCACGAGAGACTGCTGCACGATCGTGTTGAGACCCCTGACGGACGGCGGTGCGTCGAAGCCTTCTGCGACGTGACCGAGCGGCGGCGGGCCTTCGTGCATCGTGGCGCCAAGGCCCTTGAGATCGCTCTCGTCGGCCGGGATCACATCGCAACGGCAATTGCTACAGAGGATGCCGGATGCTACAATATAACCAGAAGTAGCTTGGAGGTCATAGACATGACCGCTCCAATCGAACTCGGAAACCTTGACGACTTGATCGAGCACTACAACGCCGGGGTATCGCTCAAGCAGCTCTCGGTAGAGACCGGGGTCTCCCGCGCCTCGATCGCGCGTCAATTCCGAAAGCGCGGTATCGAGATCCGGGGTCGCTCCGAAGCGGAGCGAGTGAAGTGGAGTGCTGTTCGCGGCGACGATGCCATTGTGCGACGACAACTCGCTGCCGCTTGGGCAGCACGGCGGGGTGCCAAGGATCCCCTCGAGCGCAAGCTCCGTCGGGCCACAACTCTCATGCGAACACTCGGCCACGCTCACCGGTTCGAAGCAGAGATCGCGGATCGCCTGCGAACCTGCGGTCTCGATGTCGTGCAGCAGTTGGCCATCGGCCACCGCAACGTCGATCTCGCCCTGGAATCCCGCCGCGTCGTGGTGGAAGTGCTCGGGCACTACCTCGCAACGGGCCAACATGCCGCTTTCACCCAACGCGTTGAAGACCTGGTCGATCTCGGTTGGTCCGTGCTGATCGTCCTCTGTGGGCCGCGATGGGGGCACAGGATCTGGTTCGACCTGGCTGCGATAGGCGAGGAGATCATCGCCTTCGCTCAATTTGCAGGCGGGAACAAGACCAGCCGGCGTGGCTATCGGGTGATTCGGGGTGACGGAAAGTACATTACCCTGCCGGGTCTCGATCCGCATCATGCGGCCCTGGTATGAGGCCCGATATCCAAGTTCGAACGAGCCCTGCACCTGCGTATCAGGCGGGAAGCAATTGAAATGCAGCGGGGGCCACAGGTCACCAGGAAACTCGTCCCGGGGCCACGTCAGACCATCGAGCGCGAGGCACTCCTCGCAGATCACGTCGTCATCGACCGCGTCGAACACCAGGTAGTCGACGAACTCGGAGTCGGTGAGCAAGTCGTAGCGCTCGGCCTCGCTGACGCTGTGAAGCGTCGTGCGGAAGATCGTGTCCTCGTGCCAGGCGCCAAGCGGAGAGCGCCAGCCGATGTCGTCGAGCATGGCCTTCCAGTCGCGGATCGTGCCGCCGCTCTGGATGATCTCGAGCAGCGACTCGCGCAGGCTCTCGAGCAGCGTCATGTCCGTCACCGTGGCGACGGACCACGCGAGATCCCACACGCCGGCGCCGAGCTCCGCGGCAATCGCCTCGATCTCCGCGGCGGGGAGGAGCAGCTTCTCGGCGAGGATCCGCTTCATTTCGTCGGGCGATGCCGGCTGGAAGGTCGGAGAAAACGGCGGCGTCCGTGGATTCTTAGGCACCGCCGCCGCTCTCCTTGCGCCTGCGAAGGCGTGCGAGCTGAGCCGCGGCGAGCAGCCGGCCATTGAGCCGCGCCGCGAGGATCGCCTGCTGGAAGACGTCTGCAACCGGCTTCACGTGGGCTGCGGTGAGCGCACGTTGGAACACCTGGTCGATCTCGGCCTGGGTCATGTCGTCTCGGAGTTGTGCGCGGATCGACTCGATTAGGCCCTTGTCGAGCGCTGCGTGGAGCGGCTTCGAGGACGCCTGGGCGATCGCGTCGAGCGCCTTGTGCATCTCGCCGGCGCCGGACCGGAACGGTTCGGCGTCGGGCTCGCCTGAGAACACGGCCTTGACCGCCTTGAGTAGGCGCTGCGCGAGGGTTTGCTTCTCGGGTGGCGCCGGCTTGCCGGGTGCAGGTCGCACCCCGCCGGGCTCTTCCGGAGGAACGGTAGGGACGCCACCAGCCTTAGGCGTCGCGAGCGCCTTGGCGAGCTGCGCGTGCGTGTCCGCGGCATTCTTGGCATCGGCTGCGAGCTGCGCCTCGGACGGTGCGGTGAGGCCGAGCTCCTCGCGGGCGGCGTCTTTGTCGAATGGGATCCCCGCCTGCGTGGCTATGAGCATGACCTCGGCTCGGACCGCTTGCGGGTCGTCGCGCTCCCACGAGAACTCCAGGTCAACGAGCCTCTTGCCGTTGGCTCGGTGCGCTTCGACCTTCGAGAGGAGATCCCGCCTGAGGGTGCCTGCGATGATGCGGGCGTCAGCCTCGATCAGGGAATCGAGCACGCGCTCGCGCACTTCGTCGCTGGAGCGCGATCCGCTCCTGGCCTGGTAGACCGTGGAACTTTGGCCGAGCACGGAGTTGTAGATTGACTGGTTGCACCGATCCCACAGCTTGTCGAATGCGTTGCTGGCGTCGCCTCGCGCGTCGGCCAGGAGCGTGACTTCCATGCTCTTCGGGATCGCCGCGATAGCAGAGCCCTTGAGCTGCGTAAGGGCGGTGATGACGGCTTGCTGCGGGGAAACGCCGGCGTCGCTCGCCGGTGTGGCGTCGTCGTAGTGGCCGATGACAAGCGGATCACCAAAGCGCTCGAGGTACGCGCGCCAGTCGCGGGCAAGGTAGCTCTTCGTGAGCCACGGGCCGACGCAGCGCCGAAGGTGAGCGGCTCCCGCCGGGTCGTGCTGTGAGGCTTTCAGGATGATGAACTTGTCCGCGAATCGATGGTCGTCGACCGGCACTTGCATCCCGTCGACGTAGATCCGGACCTCGCCGTTGAGGATCTCCGTCGCTGCGAACGGCCAGTCGTGCAACGCGATCACGCGCCAGTCCCGCGCCCACTCGATCTCGATGACGGCGTACCCGAACTGGCGGAACAGCGCCGCGTGCTCGAGCACCTCCTGCGAAAGCAGCGTCTCTGGCAGGGCATCGAGCACCGGCTTCGCCTGGCGGTCCGTCACGTCCTCGGCTGGTCCGAATCGCCATCGCGCCCCAGCGAGAGCGAGGCAGCGTTGGTCGATCGCGTTGCCGAGGTCGGCGTCTCTCGCGATTATCGTCTCGAACAAACGCGTCTGAGCGGTTGCCGAGAACGACGCGGCGCGGACGCGCGCCGACGCGACCTCCGGCGTGATGCCGATGTCGTACGCTTTGAGCTTGTTCCAGGCAGCAATACGGGAGACGAGCAGGACGTCGCTGGCCGAACTCACGCCGAACACCCAATGTGCCAAAATGGCACCAACATCATGGTGACAGCGACTAAGTCCTCGGAGGGGTGATTGTCAAGGTTTTGCTACAACCGGTTGTGAAAAATACAACCGGTTGGGAAATTGCGACGGTTCTCAGAGAAAAACGCGACTCAGAGGTCCGTCGACTCTCGACCCCAGGAGCGCGCCCCCGAGACCGCGATCGAGACCGTCGGCGGGAGCGTCGGCAGGTACGCGAGCACGATAGCATCGCCACAATCGGGCGATCGGCCGATGCGTTTGCGGATCTCGTCCTTGTCCTCGATCGCGACGCCGGTGGCCGTGATTTCCCACCGCGCCGCCGTGAGGTCGGAGAGGAGCTCCTGGTCGGGTGCAATCGCCAGGCTGATACCCGTCTCAGGATCGAGCGCTTCGCGCATCGCCCAGTAGGCGTACGCCCGCACGTTGCGCATGAGCAGCTTGCGGCTGCGATCGGTGTGCGGCTGGCCATCGCTGCGGAGCGACCGTTGCGAGAAATTCACGGCGACGACAGGGATCCGAGCGTCGACCAGGTAGTCGAACGGCGATGAGCCGATGCTGATCACGTCGATGTTGACGTGCGCGCCCTGACCCAGAGCAGCGATCGCGAGAGCGGCTACCTTCGGCCCGTTCGGAGTCGTCTCGCCGGCGTGCTTGAGCAGCCCCGAGAACCACGTGCCGTGACGTCGCGAGAGAACGGTCTTGTCCTTCCCGCCGCGCGCCACGTCCACGCCCAAACACGTCATCGGGCCTGGATCGTCGCCTCGGTCTCGCCGTTCCAGCCAGCGCTCAAACGCAAGCCGCACCCAGGCCGTCGGGATCACCTGCCACGGGTTGTCGACGCCGCCTGCCTGGAAGTCGCCCTCGAGCATCTGCGATCGCAGCGGCTCCGGCAGCGCCTCGAGCACGCGCCGATAGCCGGAGGCGATCAGGAACGGGTTGTCCTCGACGCGCGCCGGAATGAACGACCTGCTCATCGGCGTGCAGAGCTTCCCGTCGATCTCGACTGGCCCCGGCCCCGCGACCTCGACGTCGCCGTCCTTGCCGGTGACGAACCACCGCAACTCCCCGGGCTTTGCTGGATTCGGGTGCTCCGGATCGAGCCATGGGGCGAAGAACTTGACAACCCACTGGCCCTCAGCATTCGTCGGCGGGTTGCCGGCCATCACCACTCGGCAACGCTGCCCAGGTACGACCGTGCGCAGCCAGCCGAGCAGGAAGCGGACCTGCAGCTCGCTGAACTGCGGCGCTTCATCGAACGCGACGAAGTCATGCGGCCGGCCCTGGTACTTGAACACGTCGTGCTCCCGCTCGACGCCGCCGAATTCGAGGCGCCGGCCATCCGCCAGTCGCCAGAGGTGCTCGGTCCCGTTGTAGGTCCCGGCCACGCCGATCACCTCGCGGGCGCGCTCTTCGAGGTGGCGGTGTTGCACGTACTCGCGCCGGTAGATGATCGAGTTCCGGTGCGCGGTCAGGGCGAGTCCGAGTGCGAGCTCAGTCTTTCCGCCCCCTGCACTCCCACCATAAAACAGCACGTCCGCGGGCGACGAGAACGCCTCCGTCTGCGGCCCCGGCAGTGGCTCCCAGCGCACGACCGGAGGCGTGTCAGGTGGCGCCATGTCCGACGTCGCCTCGAGCATGGCGCTGCGCAGTGTCGCGTCCGGGCCCGCGTCATGGGCGCCGACGAGCTCAGGCCACTCGGATGGCAAGCCAGGCATCGCGTATCCCCTGCAGCCTCGCCTCTGGCGTCAGGCTCTGATCCATGACGTAGCGCTCGACCACGCGGGCCATCTCGGTGAGCACGCGCGCGAGGTCCGGCCTGCTGATTGCGTTCGCTGCCCGGATCCGCTCGACCCGCTCCACGATCTTCGTGGCCTCGGCCAGGAGCTTTGCGGCGTCGCTGATGTCGAGTATCTGTCTCGGCCGATCGGAGTTGCCGCCACGGATCGAGTCTTCGTACCACGCCAGGAGCGCCGTGCTCCAAGTCGTGTAGCGGTCTACGAAATCCTGGAAGAGAGCGCGCATTGCGGCGAGCTCTGGCAGGATGTTGAGCGGATCCGGGTCAGCCTCGAACTGGGCGATGAGCTGGTGCAGGCTCTCATGCTTGACCGTGCTGTAGCGTCCGCTACGGGAGGGCGTGCAGCCGCCGTGGCGCCGACAGCGGCCGATCCCCGGGTGGTCGGTCCCGTGGCCGGCCCGGAGTTGGCAGAGGTGGTGGTCCTTGGCGTGCGTCCGGGCGTTGCAGCGCTCCCCGGGCGGCACTCTCAACGATCCGTCTGCCCTGCGCATCCTGCGCGACTTTGGGAAGGGTTCCGCCGTGGCCTTCGCGTCGTCGCTCACGAGGGCACAACCACCAGGTTCGGCTTTGCGGGCTCGCGCTTTTCGACCTTGTACGTGAGCGCATGCGTGGCGGGGTCTTCCTTGCGCTTCATCGAGAAGACGGCGCGCATTTCCTCCTGCGTGATCGTCGCCTCCCCGCCGAGCTGGAACACGAGCGCTGCGAATCCGAGGGTCGCGTTCGCGATCTGCTTTCGGAGTCGCTCGATGAGTTGGTCTGCCGCGAGGATGCCAGCGCGCAGTTCGTCGATCTCAGCCTGCGCCGTGCGCAGCAGCGTCTCGGTGGTCAGGATGCCTGCTCCCGGTGGTGGTGGTGCTAGTTCCATGATGCCTCCTATCCCAGGCGCACGGGAACGCCGTCCCTGCGCCACTTGATCAGCAACGCGCGAGCGAGGATCAGGCTCTTCGGCTTCGTGAGTCGGAGCTCGAGCGTCAGCGCCTCACGTTTGCAGCCGCACGTCACGACGCGAATCGTGCGGCCACCGTCAGGGTCGGATGCCACGTCCGTCACAAGCGTCCGGTACCTGCACTTCGGGCAGATCACGCGCCGCCCTCCGCGTCGGCGTCGTCGGGCCATCGGCGGGGCTCGCGGAGTTGCGGCCCGTGCGGTCGCGCAAACACGCGCGGGAGTAGGGCGATGACGCCGGAGATGGCGAGCAGGATCAGGACCACGCCGGAGATCCAGAGCGAAGTCGTGTCAGAGCCCACGCATACCTCCCGCACGACCCGACAACCTCTCGCACACCTCGCTTAGCAGCGTCAGGAAAATCGTCACCAGAGCGAACGCTACCGGGGCGGTCATGGCGCTTCCCGCTTCGCGAGCGTGAGCAGAATCGCCGGCCAGTCGGCCGGCCGCAGCACGTACGCCTCGACGCCTGGGCATGCCAGCAATGCCGACATCCACTGCGCCTGCTCCTGCGTCACCTTGCCCTTCTCGGTCTTGAGCTCCGCGAACAGCACCCGCGGCGGCTTGACCAGGCAGAGATCCGGGAAGCCTGGGTGGCTCCGACGCGAGTCCCCGGTGTGGTAGAAACGCCACCCAAGCCGCTGCGCCGCGTCGATGAGCTGCGCCTGGAAATCAGCCTCCGACTTGAACAGCGGCAGCGCGCTCATACCGCCGCCTCGAACATCTCCGTCTGAACCGGCTCACGCGGAACCGGCGCATCCTCGAGGCGGTCGGCTTCGGCGAAGATGCTGCGCGCCGTCTTGCGCATCCGCTCGGCCGCCTGGTGACGCTCGCCCGCGGTGCTGGCGAGCTTGAACCCGGCGCCGTTGCTCACGACGGCGAAGCCCTGCTGGCGCAACAGGTGCAGGGCATCCCGAACACGACGCGAGGACGTGCCCGGCTTCCATATCACGAACCGGTCTTCGGCCTCGTCAGCGACGATTTGCACGAGCCGGTCGCGCTTCACCCGCTTGTCGCCGGCGAGGCGGAGCGTGCCAAGGATCAGCTCGGCAACCCACGCCACGTCGGACTCGTCACGCTTTCGCAAGATCGCCTCCAAACTCCTGACGCACGGTCGGCCTGCGCACCGAGTCGGCGTGGATCCAGGCCATGAACCGAGGCCAGGGCGCCGGCGTCTTGAGCGCCATGTGAACCTCGACGTAGTCTTGCCAGCGCGGGTGCGGCTTGAGGTGGTTGCCGAACTGTGCCTCGTCTTCCGGATCCCATGGGCAGGCGTTCGCGTCTGGATTCGAGACGGCCTCTGGGTGAGGGGTGGGTGGCAGGTCCTCGTCGCCAGTCGGTTGTGCCGTTTTGGCACTTGTCGTGAGCTCTGGCTCTTCGGGAGGGAACTCGGGTTCTGAACTTGTCGCCGCCGCCGTAGTACCTACGGCTACGGTCTCTGGTTCTGGTACGGTTTCAGGTTCAGGTACGGTACTAGGTACGGTATAGGGAGATCCTGAAGTCGAAGATGGCCCTTCGATACCCTTTCGATACCCTCTCGATGCCCATTCCTGGGGAGAGGGTATGCCAAGGCTATCCACGAGTTCGTGGGCGATCCGCAGGTGTCCAAGTGCTGCCAGGTGTCGGTGGACGGAGATGAGCTGCTTCGCGTTCTTACCAGGCCGGAAGGTCGGCTCGTACCTCATCGCGTTCCGGATGAGCATGTATCCGTCTTCGATCTGCACCCAGTTCGCGCGACGGAGTTCCTTGAGGTGGGGGGCCATCGCCGTCTCGTCGGTCCGCATGCGCGAGTAGGTCAGGGCCGGGTACCACCGGAAGAGCCCCGTGGGACCGCATTCATGCGACAAGCGGAGGAAAAACCACAGGCGCTGCGCTTCCGGTGGCAGCCCCTGGAAGTCGGGGTCGTCGAGCAGGCGGCAGTAGACGGAGCGGTAGTCGTCGGAGCTTTGCACGCCTCACCCCCCACTCTTGGAGCTGGGCCGCCCCGTGGGGGCGGCAGTGCCAGTTGGAGGGCGCCCCGGAGCCCCCTCGCACCGCGGACACGGCTTGACCAGCAGGAGGTAGGACCCGTTGACCTGCATCGCCATGCCGACCGGGAGGTCGGCGCCACATCGCTCGCAGCGGACCTTGGCCGCGATCGCGGGGGTCATGAGGACTTCCCCTGGTTCGGAAACTCGCGGCGCTCGCGCCCGTCGTGCAGGTGATCCCACACCTCTCGGTGGATGATCCGCAGCACGTGCGACTTCGCGATCCCGTACTCCTTGCCGAGTTTCCGTGCTGTCGTCCCTCCCGCCGCGTAACGCTGGCGAATGGCAGACACGGTCTCGCCTGTCAACTTGGCGAAGCCGTTGGATTCCCCTCGGCTAACGCCCCAAGATGGCGGCTTCAGGCCCCTTGTGATCGCGTCGCGGACGTTGTCACTGCGCGAGCCGAGCGAGAGGTGGGCAGGGTTCGCGCAGCGCTTGTTGTCGCAGCCGTGGCACACGAACGCCACGCCTGGGTTGATGCCATTCGCCAAGAAAAAAGCCAGCCGGTGAGGTAGAACGGGGCTCACCGACCCGGGGCGGCAGATCCAAAACCGCCCGTATCCAGTCCGGTAGAACGGTCCCTTCCACTCCCAGCACGCTTCCGGGCCGCCAGAGCGATCGACGCGAGACCAGAAACGGGCGATCTCCTTATGCGTGACCGACAGAGAGGCGAGGTCAACGAGTTTCATTGCCTCACCTCAATTCGCCCATTCTCAAGCCACAAAACGGAGTCGGCTTGGCTCCAAAGTTCAGGTTGCTGGCAGATAAACAGGATTTGATGAGCACCCGCGAGCTCGCGGGCTCGCCTGAGCATGGCGATGTACTTGTGAGCGTTCTCAGGATCCAATGCGCCCGCAGTTTCGTCGCGAAAAAGTGTTTGATAGCGCCGGCCTGAGCTCTTCCCCACGAAGATGGCCAACGCGAGCGAGACGGCTTCGGAGATCACAACCTTCTCGCCACCGGAGAGCGAATCGACCGAGCCCTCCCGCCCACGCTCGTGATCGACGACCTTGAGATCGAAGATTTCCTTGGCGCCCTTGCCGTCCGCCTTCGGAGCCTGAGTCACGAACGCGACCTCAAAGCGGTCGGTGAACGATGAGTGCAGGAGGTCGTTGGTCAACCGGGAAAGTTCAGGTCCAGCCGCATCGATCATCAATGCCTGAATCCCATCGCGGCCGAGTGCGCGCTCGAGCGTCACCCAGTCGCCGAGGTCGGCTTCCAGCGCGGCGGCCTGCTGCCCAGTCTGCGCTGCTCGCTCCTCGAGCTCGGCTCGGTGCTGTGCCTCGACCTCTGCGCGCGCGATCGCCGCCTCGATGGATCGAAGGTGCAGTCGGTCCGTTTCGATGTCTCTGTCGATCCGGTACACCTCGTCAGCGCACGCGGTCATCTCGGACTTGAGCGCTCCCGTGTTGGCGTGCGCCATGCCCTCGAGGCCGGCCATCACCGCCGCGCGCTTGGCTTCGATACCGGCCATGTGCTCGCGGTAGTCCTGCTCGCGCTTGGCCAGCGTCAGCAGTGCATCCTCGAGCTGCTGGCCTATCTCGGCGGCGCGTACCTGTGCCGCCTGCGCGCCCGCTACGCGTGCTGCGAGCGGCTCCAGGCGTTCGACTTCGGCCTGTGCCGCAGCAAGGAGCTCCCGATCGGCCTTGACCGTCGCTTCGGCCTGGTCAACGTCGTGCTGGAACTGCGGAAGGGCAGCCTCGAGCGCTTCGATGTCGGCAACCTCGGCTTCGAGCCCGGTGATCGCATCCTTGGCAGTGCGTGCGTCAGCGAGGAGAGGACAGGTGCCCGACAGGTCGTGCGCGAAACCGGTCTGCGGACCCGGCGATCCGGCGGCGATCACGGCGTCGATCGCCTCCGCCCGGACCCACGCTCCCGCGACCGCACACGGCACTTCACCGAGTAGACCGGCCTGGCGTTGCGCAACCGCCATGCGCGTGCGGACGGTGGCACCCTTGCCCGTGGCGCGGGTCTGCTCCAAGAGCGCCTCACGGGCCTCCCTGACTGCGTGTTCGCGATTGGTCACCGATGATTGAGCGGTGGCGCGCCCGACGCGCGCCGCGGGTAGCGCGTCTGCCGCGGCCTGGTACTCCGGCAGTCGCACGGCCAACTCCTGCGCCGCCGCAATCGCTGCCGCTGCTCGCTCGCGACCGCGCTCCTGCTCGGCCGGGATCGTCTTCAGCTTGTCCAGCAGAGAGGTGGTGTCACGATCGAGCGCTGCGATCTCTTGCTGCTTCGCTGTGCGCTGCTTCTCGGCTTCCATGGCCAGCGCGTGGCGCGTCTGCAGGTCGGCGTGACGCGCCCGCGCCGATTCGAGGTCAGCCTGTGCGGTCGCGATCGCCGCCTCGAGGCGTGTCTGTTCGGCCGCGAGGTCTTCGGTTGGTCCGGATCCGGTGAGGCGCTGCAGCTCGCTCTCAGCTTCCGCGAGTTGGCCGCGCAGTCTCTCGAGCGCCAGCTCGCCGGCCTTCGCCTTCGCGCGCGCGGACTCGGCAAGCCGTTGCAGGCCGCCAGTGTCGAGGATCTCGCTGAGGAGGTCCTTGCGCTCGGCCTTGGAGAGGTCCAGAAACGAGCCGCGCTTCGTCTGGCAAGAGAGCGCCGCTGACAGCATGAGGCGAGCGCTGCCGAAGCGGCGCTCGATCTCAGCGTAGAACTCGCGCACCTTGCCGTTCGTGATCGGCTCGCCGGAGCCGTTGTAGAGGTACGCCTCCGTGCGCTGGTGGTCGGCGTCCACCGCGACCAGGGCGCGGTACGGCTGGCCGTTGTCGAACTCGAGCTCGAGCTGCGCGTCCTTGCCGTGAGTGACGCCGTACAGCGAACCTTGGCGCGTCGGGAACTCACCGTAGAGCGCGGCGAAGGGCGCCTCGAGGATGGTTGTCTTGCCGGCGCCGTTCGCGCCGGCGATCGCGACCAAGCCCTCGCCGAGAGCGGCGAAGTCCACCTCGGTCTGGTCGAAGCGGGTGATCCCTTTGAGCGCGAGCCTACGGAGTCGCATCGGCCGCCTCGCCGCCTGCTTCCGCGATCCCCAGGGGATCGGGATGCACGAAACGCTCGCAGCGACACGCGCTGACGCCGCAGTGGCCCTCGGGTCCGAGGTCATGCAGCGACTCGTAGTGCTCGCACGTCAGGCAGGCGACGTCCTCATCCTCTCCGGCGCCCTCCACCGCGGGCGCCGGGTCTTCGGATGTTCCTACTGGCGCTAGTGGCGGCTCCTCGGTGGCGTCGCTGCCCGTCTCCGCGCCCTGGGCGTCCTCGTCCTCTGCCAGCGTGATGTTCGGCTTGCGCCTGCGGCGTGGTTTCTCAGGCTCCGCGCTCGCAGGTGTCGTCTCAGGAGCGGCCGTCGGCTTGGGCTCCTCGAAGAGATTCCCCTGCGCCCGGCGCGCAGCTTCCGCCTTCTCCTCGCGGTTCATCTCGCGCTGCTCGACGACTTCGCCGGTGTCCTCACGGACCACCAACACCCGGCTCTCGACGAACACGTGCTCGACGCGGCACTCGACGGCGCGGAACTCGTACCCCTGTCGCAGCGTCATGGCGTCGCCGCGGAGTTCGGCCGTGAGGGTCTTGATCCGGTTGCTGTACTGCTGCGCGCAGCGGCTCTTCTCGCCCTCGAGCTGCTCGAGATCCGCGACAGCGCGTGCGACGGACTGCGCCTTTTCCTGGCGCTCGATCATGGTTAGGTCGCAACGGAGCGACCGGCTCTCCTTCCGGACGTAGTTGCTCGTCATTTCGCCACCTCACTTTCAAGGGTTGACAGCTTTTCGATGTGGGACTGCGTGATCTCCGTGCCGGTCGCGTTGCCCCAGGCCCGGAGTTTGTCCTCGACGGAGTGCGCCGCCGCCACTTCTGGCGCGCGCACGCGCTCGGCACTCGTCACAACGGGGACGATCTTGAGCGTGTGCGCCGCGGCGAAGCGGCGCTCAATGTCAGCGTGATCGAAGAGGTGCTGTTGCTCCTCGGAGCAGGTGTAGCGGTAGCGGACGTTTGCGTCGGCGAAGGAATCCGTCGAGAATGTGCCATCGCTGCAGGTCTCCTCGATGGCCCCGTGATGATCGGCCACGGTTTCGATCGTTACCCATCGACGGCACGGCGTCTCAAGCCACTCCCAGCTCGCCGTGCCGTCGTCCTCCACCGTCAGAATCCCGATGCGTTTCTGCTCGTCCTCCTCGCCGAAGTTGCAGCAGGTGAGCGAGCCGATGTACTCCACGCCCGGCGCGAGCTGCTGCGGCTTGTGAACGTGACCCAACACCACAGCCGCGGCGCCAAGGTCCTGAAGATCACCCAGGACAGCCTCAATGGCCTTGCCGATCAGAGGCTGCGCGCTCGAAGACTGCGCACCAAGCACCTGGAGATGACCGAGGATCACGAGCGGCCGCTTCGGGAACAAGCGCGCCGCGACCATGCCGCGTAGCATCGCGGCGAGCGCTGCGCTGCCAGCCTGGTCACCTGCCTCGCCCGTGTATCCGTTCGCAGCGAGGTAGGCGCGATCGGGCCAAGGGACGCACAGCACGTCGACACCGGCGGCGGGACCACGTTCAACCTGGCCGATCGCGTGAACCGTTTCGAGACACGGGATCTCAAACGCATCCACGAGGGCGTAACCGCAAAACACCGAGAGCTCCCGCGGTTGGTCGTGGTTGCCCTTGATTATGAGGACCGGACGATCGTCACCATGTGGCGTGATCGACAGGTTGTCGAGGACCGCCCCAAGTTCCGCGCGCTCGGTGGGGTTGCTCTTGCCCTCGAAGGCGTCGCCCGCGATCAGCACCGCGTCGACCTCGCGATGGTCGGCGAGTTGGCAAGCGAATCCGAGGCAGTTGACGATATCGTCGAAGTGCTCGCCGTCGCGGAGATGGCAGTCACCGATGAGGAGGAAGCGGGTGGTCATGGCGCCACTCCACTCTCGCCTGCCTGCCTCTTGGTCTCGACGAGCTCACCGAAAGCCACAATCCCGCCGGCGAGCTCGCCGCACGTGACGCGCCGCTCGTGATCCTTCGGCAATCGCCAGGAGCAAAGTCCGGCGAAGATCCTCAGACCGACGCGCAGCGCAGCGCAGCAAGTGATCGAGAGGCCGGCTTCGATGCCCGAGCCGGCTTCGATGCCCTCGCCGGCTTTGATGCCCCAGCCGGCTTTGATGCCCTCGCCGGCTTTGATGCCCCAGCCGGCTTTGATGCCCCAGCCGGCTTCGATGCCCTCGCCGGCTTCGATGCCCTCGCCGGCTTTGATGCCCTCGCCGGCTTTGATGCCCCAGCCGGCTTCGATGCCCTCGCCGGCTTCGATGCCCTCGCCGGCTTTGATGCCCCAGCCGGCTTTGATGCCCTCGCCGGCTTTGATGCCCCAGCCGGCTTTGATGCCCCAGCCGGCTTCGATGCCCTCGCCGGCTTTGATGCCCTCGCCGGCTTTGATGCCCCAGCCGGCTTTGATGCCCCAGCCGGCTTTGATGCCCCGGCCGGCTTTGATGCCCCAGCCGGCTTTGATGCCCCAGCCGGCTTTGATGCCCCGGCCGGCTTCGATGCCCGAGCCGGCTAGGGCCATGATTGACCCGCTAGCGCGCAGCGAGGCGCTAAACCTCACGCACCCGAGGCCAGCAGCGATCTCGATGCGGCCGTCGAAGTCGTCAACGGCTTCGGCACCGATGTATAAGCCGTCCTTCGACACCATTTTGGCTGTAATGAGCAGCTTCTTCATCGCCCGCCTCCGATCTCCGCCTTCATCGCCACCACCAGGCCGATGAGTTCTGGGATCGGCGCGGCGATCGGATCGAAGCCGGCACCAAGCTTCTGGAAGATGGCGCCAGCGCGGTCGGTGCCAAGGCGCTTCTGCGCGTGCTCACACCAGGCCATCACGGCGACGAGATGCTTGTAGCGGGGCTCGTCGTTGCTGGGGACCCGCGAGAGGATCTGCTCCGTGACCGGCAGTCCGCACGGAGGCGCAGCCGGCTCCTCGGGCGGGAGTTCGGGCTCGGGTTCGATCGGCAACTCCTGCTGCCCGGCGATCGCCGGATCGACCGGCTCCTCTTCCATGTCCGACACGTCGATCGCTTCCGGCTCGTCTTGCAGCGGTGTCTGGAGTCCAGCGGATAGCCGCTGCGGCCCGTAGAGTGCTTCCTGGCTTCCGAGGAGCGAGGCGGCCACCATCCGCTTGATCTCGGGGTCCGAGGTGTCAAGGTCCGGCACTAGGGCCAGCACCACGAAGGGCTTGGCCGCGTCGGCTGGAAGCATCGACACCGGCAGCCCGATCGCCGCGCGGATGCAGCGCAGTTTCGCCTTACTCTCGGCCATCGAGTGGATGTGCTGGCGCTGCTGGTAAATCTGCGGCCACGGGTCGCGCTGCTTCTTCGCCGCGATGCGCACGAACTCGCGCGCGTCACTGCCGAGATTCGACTCAGGCCAGCCGGGCTCGCCGCGGAGATCGACTTCCTTCTCCGCGTAGACCGTGTGCTGGCGTCCGTCGAAGTCCTTGATCGTGCAGGTGGCGCGATACTTCGCTCGGTGAGGTTCGTTCCAGGCGTCGACCTGGCCCGACCGTTCGGGGATCCAGGAGATTCCGGCCGCGGCCGCGATCTTGTCGAGCGCGGTCTTGCCGAGCCCAACCTTGTCGCCGCCGGGGATCGGGTAGGTCTCGGTGGCGGGATTGATCGTCACCACGCGGACCGAGACGCGGTGCATGGCGGGTACTCGGTCGAGCACCGTGATCGGCGTCGCGAAGTTGTACTTGGCTCGATCGTAGCCGGTGAGGGCTGCGGCGAGCGGGTCGTGGGCGGCCGGAACGGCAAGGGCACTGCCAGCGCCGGGGCGCGTGATTGCCACACTCTTGGGGGTAGCTGTGCTCATGGGATCCTCCTCAGTTACTTGGTGCCACGTCGTCAGGTGCATTTGCGGGCGAGGACTGGCCCTCTGGTGGGGGTGTCTTGCTCGCCGAATGGGGGGCTGCTGGCGTTTCTGGGACTTCTGCCCCGTCACCCGTATGGCGGCCGCGTCGAAGTCGGGAAACCGCTGCCTGCGTGGCATAGGGCATCCAGGGGTAGAGCGGGCACTCCGGTATGAGGCAATCCAGCCTGCCGTCCGCGTAGTCGCCGGAGCAGTCCGCACACTTGGCATGGATGGCTTGTCTCTGGGTGAGGCGCTTCCCTTCCAGGTGCTTGCGGAGGTTTGTCGAGCCTGCGGACCTCATGGCCTGCCTCAGTTCTGGAGCGCCGCGACGTTTGCCGCGTGCCAGCGCTCGGCCGCGTTGCACAACAGATGGCGCCAGCCGTCCGCGCACTTGATCGGCACGCCGAGCGTCGGGTGCCGACCGATCCCGCACACCGCGCAGGCGCCGATCTCCACCACTTCGGGGCGCGCCGCCTTGACAGCGCGGACCAGGGAGCCGATCATTTCCTTGAAAGTCACAGCATCTCCTTTCGGGCCGGTGCTAGCCGGCCCTCTTCGTTTCCGCTCATGCACGCGTCGAGTTCCGCGCGCAACCAGCGGCGTGGTTGGGTCAGTCTTGTGAGGCGGCCGAGCTGGCACCAGCGATACAGCGTCCTTGCCGAGAACTTCGGCACGTGGTACGCAGCCTTGATGTAGAGCACCGCCTCAACCGTTCGGAGGCGGTCCGGCCAGGGCGTTGGTGCCGTCGCATCCAGGCGCGCCGAGAGCTGGCGCAGCTCCGCGTGCATGTCCCGGAGCTCGATGAGGATCGCGGACTCGGTGCTCATCACCGTCTCCGGACCAGGGCAGCGCGCGCCTCGCGCGCGTGTCCCTCGAGTGTGGTGAGGTCGCGCTCGAGCTGCGAAACCTCTGCGAGCGTCAGTCGGCCTGCCTCTAGGTCGCGCATGAGATCGCCGGTGAAGGCGGCGCCGTCGGCTGCCATCTCGGCCCCCACCTCACCGAGGCTCTGCGTTGCTTTGACCTGCTTGTCCGGGAGCAATCGGTATAACGCGGCCTCTACCGCATCCGGGCGCAGGCCCGCGATCGCGAACAGATCCTCGATCGGCATCCCGTGCTCGCCGAGCAGCTCGTCACGCAGGTAGCGCGCCGTGCGACCGACAGACGGTGCCAGCGAGGCGAGCTCGCCGCGCAACTCCTCGTGCAGCAGCGCCAGTGCGTCAGCGGCCGCGTCGAGCGCCTGCGGATTCACGAGGTCGAGGCGCTGGCGCTTGAACGCGAGGCGATCACGAACCGGCGCCGCTAGCTCATCAAGCGGCACTTGCTCCTCGCGGGGCGGGGGTGCGACCTTGAGACGCGGGAGACGGCATGCTGTCATCCGGACCACCTTTGCGAGGGCGGACTGCCGGCTTTGTGGAGGAGCCACGCGATGAGGAGCGCGGCCAGGATGCCGAATGCGAGCAGGGGGGGCATGGGTCAGCTCTCGTTTACGGCGGCGGGGAGGGCGGGGCGCCCGTCGAACGCCTCTTCGTAGGTCACGGGGCGGTTCAGACGATGCGACAGGAAGGCGAGCAGGGCGTCGATCTTCTCCCGGGTGAGGTTCGCGTCGGGCTGATTGACCCACCGGCTAACCTGGGCCTTGTCGGCGTTCAATGCCGTAACTATCTCAGCCTGCTTGATTTCGTTCTCATCGAGGAAGGCTCGCAGCATTGTGGTTGTCTCCTACATCAACCAATATAGGGCGCGTTGTGCTACTTGTCAACCCCCCTCCAGGAAGCCGCCTAGACTTGACGCCTATGTCAACCGATCCGGGGAAAGTGTTTCCCCGTAAGCTCGCCTACTACATCCACGAGGGAGAGCGTTCTGCGTTTTGTCGGGAGCGCGGCATTGACAAGGGGCGCCTTTCGAGACTGATCAATGGCGAGGAGAACGTGACACTCGAGACGGTGTGGTGGTTCGCTCAGGCGATCGGCTGCGATCCCGCCGACCTGATCTCAGAGCGCGAGGGCAATCACCCTGCGGCTGTCTCTGAGGCTTCCCCCGAGTACCCGGCCGCCGCCCCAACCGAGTTGCAGCAAGTGACAGCCGAACTCAGGCGCCTTAGATTGGAACTGCACCGGATCACGAAGCTCCTGGGAGGGGGAAAGTCGTGAGGAATGGCTGCCTGGTCGTTGCCATTTTCGGGCTCGTGGCCTGTGCCCTTCTTGTCTACGTTGCGGTCATCGAACGCCCCGGAGAGGTGAAACAAGACCAGTTCAGGCCCACGGCAGCGCCTACGCCGGACCCGCGACAAGACACTGCCTGGCTCAAGACGCGCGGAGGCAGACTCTTCACGAGGTTGCACAAGAAGTACCCTCGGTGGGAGCAAGGGGTCTGGGATGCGGTCGCGGCGCATCGGGTGCTCGTCGGCATGGACGCTACGCAATGCGAGCTTTCATGGGGCATGCCGCATGCCATAAACCAGACCACAACCGCGTTCGGGATCCACTACCAGTGGTGCTATGGGGAGTTTTGTAAGCCTGCACTCTATTTCGACCACGGGCTGGTGACGGTCATCCAGGAGTGAAATGCCGGCCTTCTTCGCCGTCACCCTCGTTGACGTCTGCGGCGAGGGCCCATTCCAGGAACTCGTGTTCCTCGAGGGCGGTGGCCCGGAGATGCCGGTGAGCCTGCAACTGAACCTCGAGAAGCCAGCCGAGATCGGCACGCGGTTCGCCTACGGCGGCCTCACCTGGGAGTTGACCCGCGAGCTGCGCGCCAAGCCGGGCGCCGTAGAGGGCGGCGACAGCCTCTGGCAGGCGCGGCCAGTGCAGCAGTGACGGCACTTGTTTGACCCCGGGAACCGCCCCATGATCCCCGCATGGCAAGGCGCAGATCAGCCCCAACCTACCTCGTCAAACGCCGCGGCAAGTGGCACGGGCGCTTTCGCCACGTCGACAGCATCGGTCAGGTGCACTGGCCCTGCCATATCTCGCCGGCGCCTCTCGACTACCGCCGCTCGCTGCTGTGGGCGCAGACGTGGCGAGCCGAGTGGATCCACGCGCACGAGCTCGAGCTGCGCTGCGAAGACGAGGAGCGCCGGCGCCCACCGACGCTTGGCGAACTGCTCGACGCCTATGCGGCCGACTGCCAGGAGCGCGGTACGCGGTGGGATCGCGAGTGTAGCCGCGCGAAGTGGATCCAGGCAACGCTCGGCCGCGAGACACCCTACTCGGATCTCACCCCGGCTCGGATCGCATCGTGGCGGACTGCGCTGCGCAGCGGGCGCCACCTGTCACCGCGCAGCCTCAACGCCTACGCGACGCTGCTCCAGGCGGCGCTCAATCTCGCTGTGAGGTCCGGCGCTATCCCGGTGAACCCGATCCGCCACCTGGGAAAGTTGCCGGAACTGCGGGGCATGCCGGAGGCGCTCTCGCTGCGACAGGTGCATGGCCTGATCGGGGCGATCGAGGAGTACGAGGCTGCCGGCGCCACCGTGCCACTTCGCGGAATCGTGCTGACCTGCTACTACACCCTGGCGCGCACCGGGAACGTCCTGGCGCTTCGGTGGGAAGATGTTGACCTCGAGCGGGGCGAGATCACCTTCCCGCGGACCAAGACGGGCCGGCGCATCGTGGTGCCGATCCGCGCGCAGCTCGCTGCCTACCTGGCGACGCTCGTCCCTGCCAGCGGCTACCTGTGGCCCAGCCCGCGCACCGGGAAGCCGTACACTGACGTGGCGCGTCCTTGGCGCAGCCTGATCCGACTCGCCAACGCGAGACTCGGGCCAAGCGAGCAGATCCCGCCGGCGCAGCGCCTCTACTCCCTGCGCCACTCCGGGATCTCACACCTACTGCTCGCCGGCGTCCCGCCGCAAGTCGTGGCGCAACTCGCCGGCAACAGCGTCGCGGTGATCGACCGCCACTATGCGCACCTGCACGACGACGCGCTTCACCGCGCGCTCGCGATGGCTGACGCGAGCCCGATCCTCGAACCGCACGTGCCTGGTATATTTGTACCTGGAGGCGAGCATGAAAGCACAAACTGAAATTGGCCCGCGCGAGACCATTGAAGAGCATTCGCTCAGGGATCTTGGTCTTCCGATCCGGGACATTTTCACTTGTCCATTAGAGAACTGCTTCGACCCTCGGTTGGTCGTGCGTCCTACACGGTGCGGCTGCTGCGGATCTTCCAAACTTCTCGTCACCGGTAGGTTCCGAACCAGACAAGTAAGACCAGGGGTGCTGACTGGCGACCTCACATACGACGTGCACTGCGGCGAGGACCGATGCCACGCACATGCCTACCTCGATACCACAGGCACCTCCTCAGCGGAAGAGACGGTTGCGAGGGAGCGAGTAGGGTGGTCCGGCTAGGCTCGCGCATGGGGTCAAATTCAGGGTCAACGGACGGTCGCGCGCGGGCACAAATAGTGCGACGGCCTGAGATCACGCCGACAAACTAACCGGCGCCCGCTGTACAACTTACTTGCAGAGCACCGACTTACGCATGCCCCCGGTTTTGGCCTGTCACGCCGGAGGTCGCGAGTTCGAGTCTCGTCGGCCCCGCCAATAGAATCAAGCACTTAGGCCAGACGCGGCGAGAGTGCTGCGACGCAAGGGTCAACAAAAGGGTCAAACCAGGCGAACATCCGGCGCGCTCGGCCCGCGCGCCGCTCCTGCCGGGGGGAGGAAACTGGCCGGTGGCGGCGGCCAGGAATGCCGACCCGGGTGTGACCGTCAGGACGGGTTGTCGGTGTACCGGTAGTCGACCCAGTCGCAGGCGAGACCGGCGAGTAGCGCAACGCCGAGGCTACCGACGCCGACGAGGCCCTGCAACAGGATCACCCACGGCCCCGTTATGGTGATGTGAATGGCGGCGAGCGTCGCCGTGATCGCCCCGGAGCCGAGCATGACGATCGACTTCATGCGCGCCTTGTTCTTGCTCCACCAGATCGGCCACGTCCAGCCGGACGAGCTGGCGGGCGGCGAGGGCACGGGCGTCGGGTTGACCGGAGTCGGGGCCGGAGAACTCATGGCGCCACCGGCGCCGGGGCGACGATCGGCTCCGCGTACTTGGCGAAGATCGCCTCAGCGGCCGCGCGCCGAGCGGCGGTTTGGTCGGCCGTCTCGCCAACCGCCTGTGAGAGCGCGACGTTGGTGCTCGCGATCAGGGGCCCCAGGTGAGGCTCCCACTCCGGGTGCTTGGTGACGGCACCGATTGCAACGTCGAGCACCTGTGCCAGGATGGCGATGAGAAGCGGGCTCATGATGTACCTCCTGCCTTCGTCACGGCCGCGGCCTTGATGTCGGGACCGCCGGCCGACGTGACAAGCGCGGTGAGTTGACCGACAAGGTCCTGGAACTTCGTCAACGCGACGACGTAGTCCCCCGTCTTCCCCGCCTTGTACAGGTCGAGCGCAGTGTCGAGCGCGCGGTACGCCGGCGGGAAGTCAACGCGGAGCTTGTTGACCAGCACCAGGCCGGCCGGCGACAAGTTCGCCGCATTGGCCGTGCACCATGCCATTGCGCTGTCGTACACCGCCTGGCCGACGGCGAGCGTCTGCTGCGTGTGCACGACGACCGGGTCTTCCCCCTGGCCGACTGTCGCGCAGGCGCTCAGGCAGAGCACCATCGCGATGGCCAGGAGCATTGCTGTTGCGGTTGCTACTCGTCTCATAGTCCCTCCTTGCGGTTCTTGCAGCCGTTCACTGCGGATTCATGGGCGCTGGCCAGGCTGTCCTTCGCCTTAGTGTTCGCTGGCAGTGGGCTCTTCGGTGGGAAGCGGTGCACGTTCGGGACGGCAGATAGTGGCCGATCCTACTCCCCGCATCCGTCCTACTCCCCCAGCAGCGCCCTCGTTGTCCATCGCGTCAAGGTCCATGCGGAGTCGGAGCCGGGGTGTACGGCACCGGCTTCGTCTTCAGGTTCGGCGGCACCGTGGCGCCATTGACGAGTACGATCGCTTCGTGCCAGTTGCCATCGGTAGGACCACCGCCATCGCCCTCGGTGCAGGTCAGTCTCCACGGCTGCGCCGCTGCGCCACCGCTACTGTGGTCCCAGCCGCAACCGAACAACGTGCGTCCTTCCGGAGCATCGAACTTGATCCCCGTACGCGCCCAGGTGAGACCCTCGTCCCTCGACCTGTACACCCACACTGTCTTGTTCTGCTGAGACGGCCACCATCCGCTCGTCGCGATCAGCGAGCCGTCCTTGTCGATCGCGATGCCGGAAAACATCGGCAGCGAAGGATCGTCGCAGAGCTTGCTCCCTGACACCCACGAGGCCGCCGACGCCGACGGCCCTACACGGTTCCAGAGCAGCCGTGCGATCCCGAACTGGCCCTCCGTCCCCATGTACTGGACGTAGAGCCATCTCTCGCCGCCAAGGTCAAGGATGCCCTGCGGCCACATGTCCGTGTTGACTTCGCCCGCAGTCACCACCACGTCTTGCGGGAAGAACCAGCTCGGCGTGTTCAGAGCCGGGACGCCGAAGCTCCACACCTGCGAATCCTTCCAGCCATCCTTCAAGACTTCCACTGCCGGCCGGCTCGTCCACTGTCCCGTCACGACCCAATGGTCTCGATCGCTGTTCGCGGCTTGGATGCAGCCGGTCTCCCACAACTGCTCCGAGTTCAGGTACGTGCACCACCAGTACCTGACCTGCGGAATCGGGAGGTTGAAGCCGATGCTGATAGCGCACTCGCCCCCCGTCTGGTCTCCGATCGGCGGGCAGCAGTTGCCGACGTTGCACCACATCACTCCGGCAACCATCGTGCACGCCTGGATGTAGGTCTCGACTGTGCCGCCTAACGACCCCGGTGGCGCTGGCAGGTCCGCCGGGCTCAGGAAGTCGATGATGGTGTAACTCGGTTGCGGCTCGGTCGGTATGGGCGTCGGAGTAGGCACCGGAGTAGGCGTCGGACACGCCAGTACAATGACGCTAGGAGGCGCACAGGTCGTTCCTCCAAAGACCGGGCCGAAGGCGTGGCAGTTGGAACCGTCGAAGTCCGTACAGAGCCCGGCGCCGGTCGGCGGTGACGTCGGAATCGGAGTAGCCGTGGGCGTGACGCCGTCGCAGGATGCGACCACCACGTTCGGCGCGTTGCAGGGGCCCGCGATGGTGCCCGGCGTCCAGGCGTAACACTGAGTCGGCGTCTTGCAGAACTGCGCCGAGGCGGGAAGCGCCAGCAGCGCGAGTAGGATCGCCATTCTCCTAGCGGCCATGGTTGCTCCTCCAGATCCTTGCCGAGTCGCCCACGCGCTCGCCGTAGGCGCTGAACACGTGAAGACCCTGGGCGAGCGCCGCCAGGCCGAGCGACGCCTCAGCGGTGCACTGCTCCCCCGGCGCCAACAGCCGCCCCATGAACCGGACGCCGCGCTTGTACGTGCCTGGGCAGATCACCGTGATGCGTTGCTCAGGGCGCCCGGCCGGGATCGCGTTCACGTCGCCCGCCCCGCCCTGTCGGCATCGAAGGCGCACTGCCCGAACTCGGCCACGGCGTTGTAGATCGTCCTGGCGGTGAACTCCGGCACGCCAAGCGCCAGCATGGCCTCCCAGAGGACGAGATCGCACTCGAACCGCGACCGCGTCGTGCACCGGTAGAGGTAGTCGTGGAGGACCGCTGCTAGCCAGTAGACCCCGAATGGCGGCAGGATTGACCACGCCTCGCGCGGGATGCTTGCGCCGTCCGTCTTCGCCCCGACCGGCACGGTGATGGTCTCGCCGCCGATCTCCTTCGGCCTGGTGAAGTAGAGCTCCTCGCAGAGCGTGAAGTTGCGGCCGTCTGCCGTGCGGACCAAGAGGGCGCCGGCACTCGCAGACTGCGTGGAGAACCCGCTCATTCCTTCACCTCGTAGCCCCAGACAGCCGGGCGCGGGGCGGTGGAGCGTTCGTCCGTCTCGACGTGCACGAAGTTGCGGCCGATGCCCAGGCCGCGGAGCGTGTTGCGGACCTCCTGGCAGACGGCCGCGAAGTCCAGCCCGGGGATGTTGTGGGTCTTCTCGATCGCCGCAACGACGGCCGCGACGATCAGCTCGTACCGCGCCAGGCCGCCGATGCTCTCCACGTCCGCGGCTCCGCCGTGCGTGTGGGCAGAGTTCGGCACGCCACCGGCGATCTTGTTCTGAGTCTCGCAGCGGCACCCGCCGTCGTGACCGATCACGAGGCCGCGGCCGAGTAGCGTGCGCATCGCCTCGAGGTGCTCCAGCAAGCCGGGCTGCACGTCGCCGGGGCGCGTGCCGAAACCGCACCCGCAGCCGCACGCGAACTCGGACGCGTCGAAGTGTGGAGAGAGGTCGCCCATCACCTCTTCCCGTCCAAGCGCAGTAGGAGTTCATGCTCGACGCGGATCGCCTCGGTGATCTGCACCGAAAGGACCGCCATGTTCGTTTGAAGCATCGCGACGCTAGTCTGGACGTTCTCGACCGTTGTTCTGTCGCCCTCGCGTATCTTCCGGTCCATGTCGACAGCGAGTTGAGCGATAGCTGATTCCTGAGCGGAGAGCTGGCGGATCTCCGGAGCCATTTCCGCGCGCACGATCTTCGGCACGATCGCTTTGGCTGAGAACTGCACCCCGCCCCACGCCGCGGCGAAACAGGAGGTGAGCAAACCCACGACCGAGAGGATCAGTTGACCGCGCTTGAGCACGAGGAAGACCCCTCGGGAGTCGTCTCTGTTGCCGATCTTGATATTCATCGTCACCTCGTCGTGCTCGTGGCGTACTTGACGTCATCAATGGCGATGGCGCCGCGCCCATCGAGACCAGCGAACGACCAGTTCTCAGTTGGCGACGTGGCACCCCCCGTCAATGTCCATTGCGCGGTACTCCCACCAGCCACCGAGACCTTGCACGTCACGCCGCCCGCACCGTTACCCCATATCTCGAGGGTGACGAAGGCGTCCGCCGCGCCGAACCCGAGCGACACCCAACCGCCTCCGGAAAATTTGTAGAGGAGGTCCGCAGCCCGATCGAACTTCAGAAGGTTGTTGCTGGTGCAACCGATCGTAAAGCCGTAGTTACCCGACTTGCACCGCACAATCCAACGGTAGTAGTTCAGGCCGCCGGAGGCGATCAATGGCGGAGTTGACACAGCCGACTGTGTCCCAATGCGTGCCGCGTTATATGGGTACACGTACTGACCGGCGAAGGTGAAGATTCCGGAGTGGTTGGCCTCAGAGGTGTACGCCTGGCCCGAGATGTAACCGCCGCCTCCCCAACCCTGCTCGCCGATGTATCCGTCAGTCAGCAGCCCATTGCGGAAGTCGTCTTCGATTATCTGGTACTGCTCGGCGCTCACCGCGGAGGGGATCGTGAAGGCCACCGCCGTGTAGGTCTCGTCTCGGCTGAAGTCGGAGTAGACGTACGGGTAGAGTTCGAGCGTGTAGCCGGCATCCGACGTCGAGATCGAGCGCACGCGGAACCACGACGAGGCGGCGACTCCGGGCGTCGGAAAGAGGCTCACCACGTCGCCGGGTGCGAGGCAGGCGCCGTGCAGCATCACGTCAATGTTGCCGGTGAGCGTCTTCTGCGCCACCATCGCCCACTGCTTCACCAGGCGGTAGAGCTGGTCGCTATTGGCGACGGGGAGCGTGCCCATTGTCAGCGCGCGCCGGGCCTGCGAGCCGCCCTGGATGCCCGGCAGTTCGTAGGAGATCGGCGTCTCGGCCCAGGAGGTGACGTCGAGGTAGTTGGCGGTGACGACGTTCGGTGCGTCGAGGTGCGAGCGCGACCACCGGAGCGAACTCTTTCCGGGCGAGCCGATGGCGGGGATCTGGCCGGCGGCGCGATCCTTCCAGCGCACGATCTCTGCGTCGCAGTAGTGGACCTGGAACCAGAAGTCGTACGTGGGCTGCTGGAGCCAACTGCCGCTGTAGTACCAGGAGCTTCCGTAGGCGTATTGGTCGGTCAGGTTCACGTACCACGAGATGTTTGCGGTCGCGTTGATGACAAGGTAGTAGGTCGCACCGGGCGTGAGCCCCGCGAACTCATCGAACAGCGTTTCCTGGTTGGTCCCGACCTGCACGGTCTTGGTGGAGGTGGCAAGATCGGACCCGGCCAATGTCGAGCGCAGGCGCACCGTGACCGCGGTCGGTGCGGTAACACAGTGCAATAGGAGCGCAACCCTGATTCGTGGTCCCGGAGCGAGAAAGGACTGAGCCCGGTTGAAGTTCCAATCGCCCTCGGTGTCCGGCGTGGCGCGGTTGCCGATCACGTGCTGGTCGTCGAAGGTGATGTGCCACTGGCCGTCGGCGGCGTACATCCGCGCCCCGCACGTGTGCGCCAGGAAGTCCTTGATGACGCTCACTGGCGGCGTGCGCTGCTGCAAGATGAAGTTGGCCTGCCAGCGCGGCAGGGCGTTGACGAGTTCGTCGCAACGGGCCGCGGCGTCATACCAGTCCGGCACGGAGATGAACGCATCCGGCACGCTCGCCCCGTACTCGACGTTGGTGAGCATGTCGTAGGCGATCACGACGGGGTTCTGCGTGTAGGCGACCGTGCGCGAGGTGCCGCCGAGCGTCCAGCGGGTAGCGGTGGCGTTCGCTTCGATCTGCCAGCACTGGGTCAGGATGGTGAACGGCGCAACGTAGCTCGCGCAGCGCACGCCCATGTCGATCGACGTCGCACCAGCGGTCGCCGCCACGCTGACGGATGCCAACTGCCACCCGCCCGTCGCTGTGACTGGAGTTGAAGCGGTCTGCGCAGACCCATTGATGTAGGCCGCGACCTCCAGCAACGATCCCGCAGGCGCTTTGAAGGTCGCCTGACAGGAGTAAGTGACCCCTGACGTCGCGGCGGGACACGTCCCGGCCGCGAGCTCCGCGCCGCCGTTGACGGCCGTCACCGCTGCGGACAGGCACGCGCGGCCGTGGAACGAGTCCGTCGTGATCCGAGTCAGCGCCGTAGCCACCGTGAGCTGCACGCCCGAATCAACTCCGGTCGTGTCTGCCTGGAAGTCGCTTTGGTTTGCCGTCAGCAGGTTCGTCGTCGCCGGTCCTAGCGACGCGAGCAGGCCCTTGCACTCCACCATGATGTCGGGCTGCCCGCCGGACATCGGCGCCACGGCGGTGTTCACCTCGACGCAGATGAGCGCCTTGCCGGGGTGGTTGGAGATCCAGTCGGCCGCCGCGCATTCCGTGATCTTGGCCTGCGCGTTCGTGCCCGTGCGCGTCTCCACGACGGTCACGCCGCTCACGGTCGCGGTGGGGTAGATCTCCTGGTTCTCGTAGTAGATGTGGGTGTAGCTGTCGATCGGCCCTTCGCTCACAAGGAAGACGAAGCGGAACACCGGCGGCGCGGACTCGACCATCACCACCCACGGCCGCAGCCGGGTGAAGCCGTAGACCACGTAGCAGGTCTTGTCCTCGGCGGTGTCGGTGACGTCCACCGCGCTTTGCCGGGTGATGTATGAGCCGGGGTCTTGGTAGGACGGCGTTGTGTCCGGGGTCTTCTGCACTTCCGGCGGAGGGGGAACCACGGCTGTCAGGACTCTGCGCGGGGTATGGCCGATCGGCGTCTCGGGGGCGGCTTCTCCCGGGTCGTAGTGAATCCCCCCGCCGATGTCGACCCACATCTGCCTAGACCTCTTCGCCGGAGAGCTTCACGGCGCAGGTGGACTGCATGTAGTCGATGAGGTTCCATGACGGCGTCGCGAGCAGCGAGCCGAGCAGGAGACGTTTCCCGGTGAAGGAGATCAGGATCGCGGCGGCCGCGCCCGGTGCGTGGCCGGAGTAGAAGACGAGGTTCTCCTTGCCGAGCGTCGTGTCGGCGGGGATCGCGGCGGCGACGGTCGGGATGTAGCCCCAGTTGCTCATCGGGTAGTAGGCGAACGCGTTGCTCCAGGCGATCCACGGGTGCCACACCTGGAAGTCGAGCGAGTCGCCGGATGTCGGCGCGTCGAAGTGCGGCTGGTGGAGGGTCGCGCCCGGCGACGCGGTCTGAAGCGTCACGTGCGTCCACCCCGCGCCGGCGGCAATGACCTGCGAACCTCCGAGGCCGTCGTTGACCGTGACTGCCTTCGCGGGGTGGAC
>Ga0209777_10001211_pt1:5000-38520 | contig 38520 bp, 35 predicted proteins | sample FrelakmetHBP12HB_FD_187147 | JGI IMG/M metagenome (GOLD analysis project Ga0209777, IMG submission 187147) | Freshwater lake sediment microbial communities from the University of Notre Dame, USA, for methane emissions studies -HBP12 HB (SPAdes)... | ecosystem: Environmental > Aquatic...
GATCAAAGCCGGCATAGCACGTCACAGACCCTTTGAGCGCATCAAGAAGTCCCTGCTCATTGGTCACCTGCTCAACAAACCCGCGTTCTTTCAAAATTTCAAAAACTGAGATGCTCATACAGACCACTGATCTCTTGTATACAAACAATAAAGCACTCGCAAATGCTGCGTAGACTCGTCCATGCAGTTTTATTTTGCATACTCTATCGCGCGGGTTTCACGAATGACGGTCACCTTTATCTGGCCAGGATAGGTAAGTGACTCTTCAATTTTTTTGGCAAGATCCTTTGAAAGAACCACCGCACCATCATCATTTATATCGCCGCTTTCCACCATGACGCGAATTTCTCGCCCTGCCTGCACAGCATAGGACTTGTTGACGCCCTTGAATGCATTGGCAATTTCCTCAAGATCCCGGAGATGCTTGACATAGGTCACAAGCATTTCGCGCCGCGCCCCGGGCCGTGCAGCAGAAAGCGCATCGGCTGCCTGCACAAGAACAGCAAGCACGGTCTGCGCCTTGACATCATCATGATGTGCCGCTATGGCATGAATAATCTCCTCAGCCTCGCCGTGCTTCTTTGCCAGATCAGCACCGATAAGAGCATGTGAGCCCTCCACCTCGTGATCAACGGCTTTGCCGATATCATGCAGCAGCCCGGCACGCTTGGCAGACTTGACATTGACGCCGAGCTCGGATGCCATCATGCCGCACAGGTAGGAGACCTCCAGAGAGTGCTGCAGCACATTCTGATCATAGCTGGTACGGAATTTCAATCTTCCCAGGAGTCGCAGCAACTCAGGATTAATCTTCTGTATGCCCACATCAAAGGTTACCTGCTCGCCGGCCTCTCGAATGGTGTTGTCAACCTCGCCCCTGACTTTCTCAACGATCTCTTCAATCCTCGATGGATGGATGCGGCCATCGGTAATAAGTTTTTCTAGTGCAATGCGTGCAACCTCACGACGAATGGGGTCAAACGACGATATCAGGATTGTTTCAGGTGTATCGTCGATGATCAGGTCAACACCGGTAATCTGCTCTATGGCCCGGATATTGCGGCCCTCACGGCCAATAATTCGGCCCTTCATTTCGTCATTAGGCAACGCCACTACCGATACGGTTTTTTCTGCGACATAATCTGCGCTGTAGCGCTGAATAGCAATGGCAATAATATTGCGGGCAATCTTATCGGCATTTTCTTTGGTTTCTTCCTCAATCCTGCGTATGGTCCGGGCCGACTCATGTTTAGCCTCATTTTCAAGGCTCTGCATAAGCAGTTTCTTTGCCTCCTCAGAGGTCATGCCGGATATGCGCTCAAGCTTACGCTTTTGCTCATCAAGGGACTGCGTATACTGGTCCTCCAACTCTTTCACGGTTTTTTCTTGTGCCGCCAGAGCCTTTTCACGCTTGGCAATGACGATTTCCTTCTGGTCGACCAGTCCGACCTTCTTTTCAAGGTTTTCCTCCCTCTGAACAAGTCGCTTTTCCAGTTTCTGCATTTCAAATTTCTTGTTACGCGACTCCTTTTCAAACTCGGCTTTTGTCCGGTACAGTTCCTCCTTGGCCTGAAGTTTGGCCTCCTTCACAATCGAATCAGCTTCTTTTTTTGCTTCATTTATCAGTTTACCAACCGTTTCTTCGGCAGAAGATATTTTACTTTCTACAACTTTTTTCCTTAAAAAAAATCCTGCCACGATACCGGATATGGTGCCGGCTAATATATAATATATATATATCGAGTCCAAAATTTTTCCTCCTTTATCTGATTATTTATATTACAGCATGATGTAGGATTTTGTCCGATTAGCGAAAAAATAATACAGGTATTCTTTCACTGGTCTATCCATCAACATCCCGCCGGTTTAAACGTCAAGAAAACAAAAATTTCACATTGAACCACCCCGCCGCAAACAGCGGGGGATCAAGTACATTAGAAGTTTTATAGACCATTCGCAGCAGGCTGTGGGAAATTGACCTGTAGCGATTAAAAATTAATAAAATACAGACAGTTAATGAATTGAAAGGCAGGCTACAGAGGATCTACTAAAAATACTTCTATTGTTGATTATGGCAGCTAAACATTACAAAGCATGTTGGAAGAACAGGTCATAAAAAAAACCATGTGTGCCATGTGTTTACTTTTTATAAAAAGCTTAAAAGTTTAATAAACCTTTTCAATTGTGCTCTGTTGCCCAGATATACTTTCATTTGCAGTTCTGTCTGAAACTCTATACATAAGGACCGCTTTAACGCCCTTTATTAAAAACCTTAAATTCCTCCAAAAAAAATTTTATATAAAATAACTATGTTTGCCTTTCAGGCAAATCAACTATACATAATTTATAATCGGGAATCAATAAGTTTTATCAGGCGCTCAGAATCAGCTTCGACGTTTATGATCAGCCTTTTTATTTCATCGTCTTTTTTTATACAATCATCAGCAAGATTCAAAGCAACAAGCACCATTAGGTTGAAGGTGTCTGCTGTGGCGCCTGTTTTGCGAGCCTGCTCTATCTGCTCATTGAGAAAGTTTTCAACACGCGACACATATTCTTTGTCATGTGTTCCTTTGAGCAAATAGGTCTGCCCCATTACTGTTATTTGAAAACTTTCCCCCATCTATGTCTACCTTTTTATATGCCGAGCTCCTCGATTTTAGTCAGCATTGCGTCTATCCGCTGCATGACTGCAACGCGTTCACTTGAAAACTCATCTATTTTGGTCATCATCTGTTCACGCTCATGCGCATGCACGGACATCTGACGCTCAATTACCTCTTTATCTTCCAACATGGTTTCATACTTTTCAAGAATCCGCTCCACCTTTTGCGCAAGAGCTTCAAAAGCATTCAAAGTATCCATTCAATACCTCAAGATAATTTTGTTTAATTTGACAGCTAATTTAGATGGTTATACGACAAAAGTCAAGCCGTTTCTAAAAAAATAATCTATCTTAAAGCACAGCTTTTTTGTTGCGTTGCTGACAAGTATTCGAGCAATCCCTATGCCCCGGAAAGAGCTATCCCCACCTAATTTGTATGTATGCCATAGCCAGACAAAGACATACAGGGCCATGTATTCATAAAGCAACTCTTCTAATGACGAAAAACCTGCCAGGTAGCCGAATGTATTTTTTTTACTCTCTCAATAATTCGAAGAGTTGCCGGAAGCGCTCTGCGATCCTCCACCAAACCTATATCATAATTGGCTTGCGCGCTGTCACTATCGCTCAATGCCAAAAGTGTTTGCTTAACTGATTCTGCAATTCCCTGAACATGATAGCCGCCCTCAAGTGTGCACAACAACCTACCACCACATATATTTTCAGCTATCTGCCTGAGTGTTTTGGTCATGATGTAAAAACCCTGTGGCGTTACCTTCATTGTACCAAGCGGATCATGCTGGTAAATGTCGTAACCAGCCGACACCAGCACAAATTCAGGCTGATACTCACTTACAAGAGGTAGCAGTATCTCACTGAAAATACTTGCATAATCGCTGTCACCCTGACCGCCGGGCAAGGGCACATTCACCGTAAAACCTTGACCTGCAGCCTGCCCTGTCTCTTCTAACGCACCTGTTCCAGGATAATAAGGGTATTGATGCACGGAAAAATATAGCACTTGGGAACTATTATAAAATGCATGCTGTGTACCGTTCCCGTGATGGATATCCCAGTCTATGACAAGCACCCGCTCAAGTTTATGTTTGCTGATCAAATAACGGGCACCGATCGCGACATTATTAAAAAGGCAAAACCCCATGGCTCGGTCGCTTTCAGCATGGTGCCCCGGAGGGCGCACAAGCGCAAAACCATTATCGGCTTGGCCTGACAGTATCATATCTATACCGTCAAGCACTGCACCTACAGCACATGTGGCTGCATCCCATGATCCTTCAGACGTGGACGTATCCGGATCAAGACTGAGGGGAGGCCTGCCTGCCGTGGCGGCTATACGCTCAATATATGCACTTGAATGATTTAGGGCAATCTCAACTTTTGTTGCCCTGCGCGGTGAAATCTCTTCAAAGCATCCTGCCATATCCGCACCCTCAAGCATGGCATAGATCGCTTCCAGACGCTCAGGACTCTCCGGATGGCCATGCTGCGTCGCATGGCCCAAAAAACATTTGTCCTTCAAAACAACAGTTCTGCCCATGGCACTTCCCCTTAATATTTTATTCCTGATGTTATGTTGACAATACTGTAAAAAGGGGCTACAAAACAACAAAAAGATTTGAAATTACCAAACGCAAAAACAGAGTTAAATTGTTATGTTCGGAATTGGATTCCAAGAAATAATTGTAGTTCTCATAATCGCGCTGCTGGTTATTGGGCCCCGCAAGCTGCCCGATCTTGCAAAATCCCTGGGGAAGGCATTCCGCGAATTCAAGAATGCTACAGATGATATCAAACAGAATTTTGACCTTGAATCGCTGACCCGCGAAGAGCCGCCGCCTATCCCCCAAAAGTCTTCCACTGATGCTGCCGAAGCCCCGAAATCGGATACTAAAGCAAACACCTGATGGAAGAAGAAAAACTCCCCCTGACCTCGCATCTTGAAGAACTGCGCAAGCGTCTCATTATCAGCCTGATTGCAACAGCTGTCGGCTTCTGCGCCTGTTATGGTTTTTCGGAGCAGATATTTCTGCTCTTGTCAGACCCGCTTATCAAATCAATGCCGGAGGGCAGCTCTTTTATTTTTACCGGCGTTACTGAAGCATTTTTCACCTACATGAAGCTTGCCTTTTTTGCAGGGATTTTTGTATCAAGCCCAGTGATTATTTATCAGATATGGGCCTTTGTAGCACCCGGCCTTTATCAAAATGAGCGGCGCAACATCCTGCCGTTTGTCTTTCTGGCTGTAGTCTTTTTCATCGGAGGTACTGCATTCGCCTATTTCATCGTTTTCCCTTCGGCATTCAAATTTTTCCTCACCTATAACACGCAGTATGTAAAAATCATGCCCTCAATCGGTGAATACCTCTCGTTCAGCTGCATCTTTCTGCTGGCATTCGGCGTGGTATTTGAAATGCCGGTCTTCATAATCTGTCTGGCCCGTCTCGGAATCATCAACCATAATCATCTTCGAAAATACCGCAAACTGGTCATTATCGGTATATTCATCGCGGCGGCAATACTGACGCCAACGCCGGATGCAGTTAATCAATTGCTTATGGCTGTGCCAATGCTGATTTTATACGAACTGAGTATTATTGCAGTACGGTTTTTTGAAAAAAAAAAGGGATCTCGAATTGATTAGCTGAGTTTCTGCAGTTTTTTTCTGAATGCTGCAATAAGCGGATATCCATCATGAACCGGTTGTTCGGCAAGCTGCTGCAAAATTTTTTTTTCCACACGCGAAATCTTTTTGGGCATTTCGATATGGAAACGGTACACCATATCACCATATTTGTTATTCTTCTCTGACACAGCCCCCTTCCCTTTAAGCCGAATCTCAGCCCCGCTCTTTACCCCTCTTAAAATCTTTATTTTTCTCATCCCGTCAAGGGAAGGCACCGACACATATCCGCCCAGCAAGGCAAGATAGACTGAAATTGGAACGCCGCAGATAATATCAAGCCCATCGCGCTCAAAAAAAGGATGCTTTTCCACATGCACCACAATCATAAAATCACCGGCCGAACCACCATCTTTGCCCTGCAGCCCCATACCCCGAACCTGCAGCCTGGTTCCTGTTTCAACACCATTCGGAATACGGATAGAAACCGTACGCTCAGACCACGCAGTACCTTTCCCTTTGCAGCCAAGGCAGTGGGCTGTCGCAATTTTCCCCGAACCCTTGCAGGCTGTGCAACGCTGAAAAAAACCGCGCCTGTCCTTTTCTTCACCCGTGCCACGACACTGCAGGCAGATAACCATTTTTGCTCCAGCCCTTATTCCCGTACCCCTGCATTGCGGGCATGTACCCAAAAAAGGGATATGAATCTCAGTATCGACTCCGAGCGCTGCATCTCTAAAGCTCACTTTTAGATTCTGACGCAGATCCCGCCCCTTTTTGCCACGATTTTTACTCACATCCTTTCGGAAATAAAACCCTTCGTAAAAATCACGCAGCACTTCGTCCTGGGGCATGTAAAAATCGTTTTGTGGCGGTGGAGTGGTTTCTCGGCGTTTTGACTCTGCTGCCTGACGCCACAGCGCCATGTCATAATCGACGCGTTTATCCATATTGCCAATCGTTTCATAGGCCTCATTCACAAGCTTGAATTTTTCCTCAGCAAGCTCATCGCCCGGATTTCTATCGGGGTGATACTTCAGTGCAAGGCTGCGATAGGCTTTCTTTATTACGGCGGCACTTGCCGTTCGGTCAACACCAAGAACCCTGTAATAATCAGATTTCATGTGCCGCCAGCACCATCATGCAGAACTTCGGGATAATAGCACATATGGGATCTGCACTGACGTTTGTAGGTTTCCTGATAGAGCATGCGGGCGGTCCGGCGAAAAGCGGTTCTTGAAGGATCTTCCCGAAGAATATCCAAAAGGCGCTTCAGAAAATGCACATCACGAACCTTGCGCTCAAGCGGATTTCCACGGCCAACCACCTTGAGACTGCCGATTCCAAGCTTTACAAACTCAAACAAAGCGCATGCGCCACACGGATGGTCATCCACATGCACTCGCTCCCATATCCGTTGCCGCTCAATCATGCATGCCTGCCGCATGAACGGCAGGCTCACGTCGCTGGAACATACCTGTACCTCAAAAGGCAGCATACAGGCATTTCTGAACATGGAGGGTATTTCTTTGCGTGCAAGGCCGTGGTGGAATGTGCAAAAGCCATCAATATTAATACAACGTGAGTTCAAAACGAAAGCCGTTGTTTCCATGGGCGGCATCGCTGCCGTTATTTCACCTATTTCATCAATGCTCAAATGCCGAGGAAAGGTGATATTGTCAGCACCCTGCAACTTAAAAAATGCCACTGAGCGCCAGTTGAAGACCGTGCCGCCAGTGCTTATATGGATATGAACCGGATACCCCTGTTCTTTTACAAACTGCAGAAGCCCAAAATCAGTAATAATAAAAGCATCAACACCCGCATCGACTGCTCCTTCCAGATACCGGGCAATCAGTTCATACTGTGCATGAGTATAATAATGCTCGTTAACCGTAAAATATAGAGGAATACCACGTGCATGGGCCAGGCTGACTGCTTCTTTCAGGTCTTCAAAACGCCTGAAATGCCCCTTGCCAGCAGGGCGACGATTTATTGAAATAATAGGGTATTTCTCATGCCACTGGTCTTCCAGAAGGCCACAAAAAAACTCGCCTGCACCCGCATCAACAAGTGCGTCGACTTCTTCCATACTGTCTAGAGGTGATAAAATCTTCATCATGTGCACGTATGATGGCAAAACTCAGAACGGCGGTTCGGGCTGCACGACAATACGGTCCACAAGCCGTTTATCGACAGCATCGGGGATGTTTTCATTAATAAAAAAAATGGCGTTGCCCCGTCTTATGAGCGGCAGCTTCATAACGGGATTATACAAATTAAAGCTGTACCTCAGGCATTCTCTGCAGCAGGGAAATATGCCAACATAATCCATCTTTGTGGGGTCATCACAGTTTGCCGTGAGGCAAAAGCGCGTAACCGAGACAAAGGCAAAAGGCATATAGAGCGATTTATGAATTCCCGGATCCGTGCCGTCAAGGTTGAGGCCCTGCAGCACATTGTCAAACTCAACGCGGTGTATGCCCTGCTCTTTCAGAAAATAAACGGCAGAGGGCACATCGAGGTTTGAGCCCCGCAAATAGTCGCGCGTCTCGGTGGGAATCTGGTCGATGATATTCATGATGCGCGGTCCGCGTTTGCTCTTGTTGAGCAGCCGCCCCAGCACGGGCGTGAGCTCAGGATACTGGCTGCGCAGCAGATGGAGAACTCCCCAGTCATTCACAACAACTTCTGAATCAGGCCTGGTGTGCGCAAGCACGTTCGCCAGCTCATCGAGTTGCGCAAGCCCCCTATTGGTCACAAACGGGGTCATGAAGGTAAAATCGAGCGCTCTTTCGCGGGAAATGCGCAGCGCCGTTTCGAGATCTTGCCGCGACGGCATAAGTCGCTCGCAGAATTCGGCTCCGAAATACAGTCGCGTAAAATCATCGCTCGGGTGGCGCAGCTGTTCAATGCTGCTTATATAAAAAGCCTGCTCCATATAATGCTCAAAGTTGCTGCCGGAAGCACCTACGGCTGCACAGCCACGACAGTCAACCTGTCACCCGGCATACCATGACAGAACGTCCGAAGTCACTCAAAAGGCGTTTCATTCATCAGGCGCACAACTGGAGCGCCCTCAAAAAAATCTATGATATTAAGACACCCATAGGCCTGATCAATACGCGATATCATTTTCAGATCAAGCCCGAGGGCATGACAAAGAATAACGCGATTTACACCGCCATGGGCAACCAGCAGCAAATTCCCGCCCGGTGACTGCTCAAGGCAGGCGGTAAGCCTGGGTATGACACGGTCGCTCAGATCGGCAAAGCTTTCTCCACCCTGTATCCTATAGTTAGCTATGTCCAGTGAACGAAGGTCAAACTCCTGGGGATAACGCTCAATGATCTCGTCGCGTGTCAAGCCCTCCCACCGTCCAAGATGTATCTCCCTGAAAGCAGCGTCAGCAGCAGGCTCAAGTCCGATAGTTTTGCCGATAATCCAGGCAGACTCTACCGTGCGCATTAGGTCGCTTGACACCAGCGCATCTATCTTTTCCATGCTCAGCCTTCGGGCAAGCCGGGAAATCTGTGCTCTGCCTTTCTCATTGATATCCACATCCATGTGCCCCACATAACGCCATTCATGCGATGTGACAAGCTCGCCATGCCGCGCAAGATACAGCCGGGTACGGCCGGTACTCATGTGCGCGGGCATACGGTCGAGGGTAAAGCCGTGACTCAAGGGATTGCTCTGCTGGGAATTAGATGATTGACTAGCCATAACACACCATGCATCCAGATATAATGTAAACTGTTAAGCGGACGAATGCGGTAAAGCTCTGGCCGGGCACCTCTACGAACAAACATCAAAGATGCATCCGGTCGCGAATCATGCGAACAAGTGTTGTATTATCGGTATGCCCGGTCATGTTTGCAGTAATCCGTGCGCGAATGGGGCGCCCCAGCAAATAAAGATCTCCGATCATGTCAAGAATCTTGTGCCGCACGAATTCATCTGGAAACCGAAGCTCGGTATTCACAATCTTTTCATTGTCGATAAGAATAAAGTTATTGAGTTTCCCGCCGCTTGCCAGCCCCCGCTTCTGCAGGGCTTCAATATCCCGCAAAAAGCCGAATGTGCGAGCAGGTGCTATCTCCTTTTTAAAGGATTCTTCATCGTCCATAATAAAGGTGTATTCCTGCCGACCGACCGGCTTAGGATACTGCAGCATATAGTGAATTGCTAGTTGTTCCGCAGGCTCGACAATCATGTATTTTTTGGCGCCATCAACTTCACCAATAACAAATTTTTCTGTCAGCACGATATCCTCGGCAGGCGCGTCCTGTTCTTCAATGCCGGCATCCGCGATCATCTTGCAAAAATCCACGGCAGAGCCGTCCATGATAGGTACTTCATTATTGATCTTGATCATGAGATTTGTGATGCGGTAGGCATGAAGCGTTGCAAGGCAATGCTCTATCGTGCGCGCTGTTGAGTTGGTATTCTGCAGGCACGTGGCATAGTCGGTAGACACCACATAATCGATGGAAGCAGGAATTGTATCATCGCTTGAAATATTCCCAAATACTATGCCGCTGCCGGGGGGCATGGGGGTCATAATAAGGCCTGTTTTATCACCTGAGTGCAGCCCTTGACCGCTTAAAACCATGGAGCGTTTAAGCGTTCTCTGAAATCGCTTGCCTGACGGATTTTCCTTCGCCAGAAGAATGCCGTATTCTTTAATTAATTTTTTCAGCTCTTTCTCCCTGACATGTATTGCAGCTGCCGTTTTAGGCAAATTGCGTTGGTTCTTGCGCAAATGATACAGCAGGTAATTTTTGCGCCATAACGCTTCCGCCTCTGCCATGCTGGAAAATTGATCGTAATACCGGAATGTTGTGTGCTGGGCTTCTTCGCGAAACGAGGAGGGGATATCCTGAACAGAAATCGTTTTTGTCGGCACGGATACAACGATTTTTTCGATAAGATTCTTCATTTCCTTTACATTTCCCGACCAGTCGTAATTCACCAGTAAATCAAGAGACTCGTCATCGAAGTATTTTTCCCTGAAACCATATTCTTTGCAAAACTGAGCCAAAAAAGCATTGAGCATAACCGGTATATCGCTTCGGCGCTCGCGTAAGGGCGGCAGCAGTATGGTATGTTGAAAGCTGGCTATAAGAACTTTTTGAAAAACACCCTCGTGACCCGTTTTGATCGTCGCACCAACGACACGCAAAAATCCATCTTTGCGCAGCAGTTGGCCAAGCTGGTCGGCAAGCCGCTTTTGAAGCTCCGGCGAAAGCGTATCAAGGGCCTGAAGGAAAAGCACGCACTGACCATTCCCTGTCAGCAGACCATGTTTGTCGGATTGATTGTCGCCGAACAGTTTTAACGAAAGTTCCTCTTGTGTCAAAAAAGCACAGTTAATTTTTATAAAGGTTTTTTTCTTGAACCCGGCTCCGCTATGAATCAGCTGTGCGGCATGCTCCTTGCCCGTCCCGAGTTCACCCAAAAGCAAAACATGCCCCTTGCCGGATGCAGCGCTTTTGATCTGGTCCATAACCTTAACAATAGCAAGACTTTCTCCAGACAACGCAGGCAGTTCATCACGGCTTTCTGATGCTTTCGTCCCTGCAGCTCCTTTGACGGCCATCTGCTGCTTTTCCTTGATTTTTCGGATGATATCGATGACGGCATCAAGCGAAAAAGGTTTTTCGAGAAAATCAAAGGCGCCGTGCTTTATAGCCTGAACCGCCGTATTAACCGTGCCGTGCCCGGTCATAATGACAACCTCAACAGCATTGTCAAAATCCTTGACGGCTTTCAAGGTCTGAATACCGTCCATTCCGGGAAGCCAGATATCAAGAAAAATGATGTCCACGGGATGAGATTTTACGATCTCAAGGGCACGGTTGCCGTCTGAAGCCGTAAGCAGAATATGACCCTCATCCTCAAGACTGCCGCGCAGCGAATTTACAATGGATGGTTCGTCGTCAACCAGCAGTATTGCTAAATTTTTCATTATATGCTTCCCTTCTGAAACTTATGATCGGCGTCACCGGCAGCTGAATGATGAAACAGGCGCCTTTCGGCTGATTGTCGCGCACGCGAATAAACCCGTTGTGGTCCGATACAATCGTATTGACGATAGCCAGCCCCAACCCGGTTCCGGCCTGTTTTGTGGAAAAATAAGGATCAAAGATTTTGGTTTTGAGCAAAGGCGGGATGCCGCAGCCGGTGTCCGCAACCTCAATGATTACCACGTCAAGGGACTGATTGTATGCTGTTTTCACTGTTATCGTACCGTCATTTTCCATAGAGTGCACCGCATTGTCAAGCAGATTGATAAGCACACGCTTGATCTGGTCTCGATCGAAACTGAAACGAATCATCTCCATCTCGCGCACCGCGCTGAACACAATGGTTTTATGAGCTTCACGGTACAGTTTCAGCGTCTCATCAACTACCTCATTGAGCTCATTTGGCAGGGGATTAGTCGCAGGCATTCGGGCAAAACTTGAAAATTCATTAACCATGGTTTTGAGTTCATCGACCTGATTGATGATAATAGTTGTGCATTCATCAAAAACATCCACATCAAACTTAATCTGCGGCTGAAATTTCTTCTTCAGGCGCTGGGCTGAAAGCCTGATCGGTGTAAGCGGATTTTTTACCTCATGGGCTATCCTGCGGGCAACCTCTTTCCATGCAAATGCGCGCTGCGCCTGCTGCAGCTGTGTGAGGTCTTCGGCAACAAGAACAAGGCCCATGTTTGTGCCATCAGCGTCAAAAAACATGTTTGAACGAACGTATAGAAACACCATCCTGTCGGCAAGCGACAATGCTATCTGCTGCTCTACAGATCGAAGCCGGCTGAAAATAATCTCGCTTATGAAATCCCGCAGCGGCGCAAGCTCTTCATGCGCAAACACATCACTGTAAGAACGGTTTACGACCTGTACAAAGGTGGTATTGAACATTCGTTCCGCTGAATTATTGAATGCAGTTATGATACCGTCCTGATCGGTTGAAACAACAACCGAGGCGACATTATCAAGCAAAATCTCCATATACAGCCTCCGGTGCTCAAGCTCCCGAATGGTTTCCCGCAGGTTGCTGGTCGTTGATTCAACCTGCTGCGTGCTTGCTTTGAGATCATGGGTCATTTTATTGAATGAATTTATCAGGCTGCCGATCTCGTCATCCGACGACGGCTCTATCTCAACATCCAGATTCCCCTGAGCTATCTGTTCTGTCGCAGTGGCAAGTGAGCTGATGGGTACGGATATCACCTTTGAAAGGTGAAATCCGAACCACGTTGCAGAAAAAATAATCAGCAGCGTCACAGCAGACAGCAAAATAATATAAATACCCTTGATGGGGCCCTTGGATATTTTAAGCTGTTTGTATTCCTGATAAGCCCGGTTGATCTCGTCCATCTTGATGACAAGACTCTTTGGATTATAAAAATTCACAATCACCGCGCCAATTATCTCCTGCTTGCCACCCACAGCCCGCATCGGAACAACGCCTCGAATGATATCACCGTCGTCTGCAGGCTGAATGCGGGTAACCTCCTTGCCTTCAAGGGCCAGCTGCACAAGCGACGGATCAGTGCCTATAAAATCCTTATCCGGCACATCGGCTCGTGCTACCTTGACCAGCAACTCGCCGCTTACTGAAAATATCTCGACCACACCGAGGTCGTACTCGGACTGTTTTTCAGCAACAAGAGTCCATAATGACTCTGAGGCACGCTCTGCGAGAAGTTTCTTGTCTGCGATTCGGCCTGCGATCTGGCGGGAGTAATGCAGCGCTTTTGCCGATGAATTCCGGTAATATGCATCTACAACATTTAAGGACTCTTCAAGGGAATTCTCAACTTTAAAGCTGAACCAGTTTTCAATCGTATTGGTTATAAAGCTGATGGATACCCAGAACAGAAGCATGGTCGGCACAAGCGACAAACCCACAAAAGCTATAACGAGTTTTGTACGCAGCTTTGAGCCGAGAAGTCCTCGCCTTCGCTCGAAAAAAAGTTTGACAATATTGCGAACCACGAGAAAAAGCAGCAGAAGAAGCAGAATGGCATTGAGGTTTATGAGGCTGAATACAAGAATATTCTGGGGCAGCAAAGCCTCGCCGGTGCGTCCTGTCTCATACAGCAAAAGCGATGTCAGTGCGAGCACGACCGGTATGGCAATAAAAATAATAACCTGCTCCCGCTTGCGTCGCTTCTGCTCCTCCCGCATCTGGCGCTGCAGCGTATCCTTGTCGATTGCCATCTAGCGATATCCTCTTATTGCTGAAATTATTACCACCATAGCACAAATCGGGGTTGAGTTGCAGGGGGTTAATAAATTATTTTAGAGTGCCTGCATACTATAAAATAAGTTGAACATCCCTTACAATAAATGCTATTTTTTATTGCAAATTTATATGCTACCTCAATATGTCATCCAAATAACCTGTCATCCAAATAACCTGTCATCCAAATAACCTTGACAATCCAGATGAATTGTGTTTTTTTATTTATTTGTTTGACATAAGGCCAATACAATTCTTATGAATAAGCCCCCAGCGTAAGGCATATTCAAAAGCACTAATCAGGAGATAGGGAGACACCATTGAAACAGACATTTCAGCCAAGCATATTAAAACGCAAAAGAACGCACGGATTCCTTGAGCGCATGAGCACAAAGTCAGGGCAGAACGTCATTAAAAGAAGACGCCGTAAAGGCAGAAAAACTCTGAGCGCATAAACGGCACTGTATGCCCCGATTTTACTTAAAGCGCAAGGAGAAGATAAAAAAAAGTGCTGATTACATAAGGGTATATCAAAAAGGAATAAAAAAAGAGTCTCGGCACTGCAAGGTTGCTATTTTGGCAAACAACCTTCCTTGGAGCCGTATAGGGATAACCGTAAGCAAAAAAATAGGCCGTTCTGTACAACGCAACCACGTAAAACGGCGTATTAAGGAATACTTCAGGCTGCATAAAGCAATGCTTCCGTTATCAAGTGATATTGTTTTTACGGCAAAACACGGGGCTGCCCATCTGCAGTATGCAGAAATTGCCACAGAATTCAGCAGGCTGTTTAGCGCAGACGTCCATGAGTCTCAACCAGATATAAATGAATAAACAAACAGTCTGTTCAGATGTCGAACCTCGCAGTTGGATAAACAGGACTGCCATAGTTTTTATACGCTGTTACCAGGTTTTGATATCCCCCATTCTGGGCTCTCACTGCCGTTTTATCCCCACATGCTCCAATTATGCCATAGCGGCCTTTGCAAAATATCCTTTTTTTAAAGCATTCGGCCTTACATGCTGTCGTCTGCTTAAATGCCATCCGCTGCATCCGGGTGGTTATGATCCGGTGTGAACCATTCAGTTGCTGCACTACGCAGTTAAGCAACTCCGGACGCAGCATGTCGCCTTAATCCGTCCCATAAAATCCTTATAAAAAGGAACTGACTATGGACAATGAAAAAAGAATTCTCCTGGCTGTTGCGCTGTCGATAGCCGTACTTTTCAGCTATCAGTACCTGTTCACCCCCCCCCAAAAAAAGGTCATATCAAATCCCGCACCGACAGCTGAACACCCGCAGGCCCCGGCGGTAGTTACGCAGCCTCAAACAAAAATTGAGACTACTCAGCCTGCACTGCCGATCCAGACGCCGCTTTCTGCGGTCGATCATGACATCACCGTGGATACGGCCTTGTTCACCACACGCTTTTCAAAAACAACTGCCGGCCCTGCAAGCTTTTTGCTGCATAATTACAAGGGCTACCTCGATCCATCGGCAGCAGAGCGCCTGGTAAAAAAATTCTTTCCCGAGCAGTCCGCAGCACCCGCAGACACCGATCAGCAATACAAGGAACTCATCCACGCGCGCACAGCCCAGGAACTGCCCTTGCGCACACTTTTTATAGATACAAGCTCAGCCATCTCCGGAACAGATCCGTGGCAAGTCAACCAGAACACACTTCAGCTGAACGACAAATCACAGGAAGGCGCCATCACGTTTTCCCAGCAGGATCCGCAGGGCCTGAAGCTCTCAAAACAGTTCACGTTCAGACAGCAAGACTATAAAATCGGCATCCTGCTTACCCTGAAAAACGATGCTGTATCGGCCCGCACGGGCTCGCCTGTCATTGAATGGAAAGCCCATGTGCCCAACCAGCAAAGCGGCGGTTTTTTCAGCAACAAATCCACCGATGTGGCGCAGTTCAGCTATTTGCTGAAAGACAAGGTGGTTAAACAGGATCTCGCTAAGATCAAGGAGGAAATCCCCATCGAAGGGGACATTCACTGGACCGCTATCGAGGAAAAATATTTCATTTCCGCACTGCTCATGCAGGAGCAGAAGCCAGCGCAGGTGCGGGTAAGCAGAACCCCGGAGGGCATGGTGGCCTACCAGATATTCTTTCCTGCCATTGTACTCCAACCCGGACAGGAGGCGCAATTTCGACTGCAGCTGTATATTGGCCCAAAAGACATGGACATCATGGCCCAGCAGAACGCACAGCTTGAAAAGACCCTTGATTTCGGTTGGTTTGATATCATAGCAAAGCCGCTGCTCATGTGCCTTAAATTCTTCCATGGGTTTCTTGGCAACTACGGCCTTGCAATCATCCTACTGACAATCATCATAAAAATTCTCTTCTGGCCCCTTACCCATAAAAGCTTCGAGTCCATGAAGGGCATGCAAAAAATTCAGCCCGAGCTGACTGCTCTTAAGGAAAAATATAAAGACAACAAGGAAGAATTCGCGCGGCAGCAGCTCACGCTCTACCGCAAATACAATGTAAACCCACTGAGCGGATGCCTGCCCATATTTATTCAGATTCCGGTCTTCATCGCCCTCTACAATGCCCTTATGTACTCAATCGAGCTGCGGCATGCAAACTTCGTTTCATTCTGGATCAACGACCTCTCGGCAAAGGATCCCACATATATCGCGCCAATTATCATGGGCCTCTCGCAGTTTCTGCAGCAAAAAATGACGCCGTCGACAAGCATGGATCCTATGCAGGCAAAAATGATGCTTTTCATGCCCCTTGTATTTACGTTCATGTTTCTCAGTTTCCCTTCGGGGCTTGTCATCTACTGGCTTGTCAATAATGTCATATCAATTGTTCAGCAGTACTACATCAACAACAAAATCAGTGCCGCAGGAGGAAAAGAATGCAGTCCATCGAAGTTGAAGCCAAAACAGTTGCAGAAGCAATCGCGCTAGCCTGTAAGCAACTGCAGACCACTGAAGACAATCTCGGCATTGAAGTGCTTGAACAGAACCCCGGCAAATTTCTTTCCATCTTCTCCGGGAGAAAGGCGAAAATTCGTGTTGCCCTGAAAAAAGCAGATTTTGACTCAGCGCGACGCGGCACGTCAGATGAGGCTCTTGATGCCTTAATAATTCTTTTTGATCGTATTGTCCAGTATATAGACCCGGCGGCACGTATCGAAACAGCACATCGCCATAACGAAGTTATTTTTAACATCATCGGTGATGGCAGCGGTATTTTTATCGGTAAAAAAGGGCAAACGATTGAGGCTCTGCAGTACCTGCTGAATAAAATACGCGCCAGGCAAGCAGGAGACACTCCGCACATTCTCGTCGATTCAGAAGGGTATCGTTCCCGGCATATAGAAAACCTCGAGAGCCTTGCCATACGCCTTAGTGAAAAAGCAAAGACGAAAGGCGGTACGGTCACCACGCCCCCACTCAATGCTGCAGATCGCCGCATCATTCATATGACGCTAAAACATGATGCCGCACTGACCACATGGAGCAAAGGAGATGGCGTCATGCGCAAGGTTATCATTGCGCCCCGGCAGTAAGCTCAGACCATCCAAACACGGCGGGAAGTATAGAAATATCTGCCGTGTTTGGATCAGCATGTCAATTGACCAATATGTTCTTATTGGTACATGCTTAATAGAGCCGTGCACGCATAACTCACCGGCACATCAGATCATTAACCCCGGCAACGCTGCTGTAATTAAACATCCGACCCTTAGACCGATCTGCGCATCTAACCTAATAACCCCATAAAATAATTCATTGTAAAAGTCTTTTTTTTTTGTTTAAATAATAAAAACTTATTATGCATACGGCTATGGCACTTGAAGGCAATCTAGAAACTTTTTATCTTTCCAGTCTTTTTCAGCTTCTGTCTAATGATAAAAAGACGGGGAAACTGCGCATTACACTTGACGAAGATGTAGTCACTGTACACTTCTGCGACGGCACAATAGTATCCGCCACAAGCACAGACAATGAAAAAAAACTTGGGTACCTCCTTCGCAGTGAAGGCGTCATCGGCGACATAGAACTGCAAAAGCATCTGCTGATTGCCAGAAACCGCAAGGAGCGGCTTGGTAAAGTGCTTGTTGATGAATATTTTATCTCAAAAGAAGAGCTCGACAAGTTCATCCGCATGCAGGCCGAAAATATTCTCTTTGGCCTTTTCCACTGGACCAAAGGCAAATTCCGGTTTGAGGAATGCCCGATAGCACCTCCGGAGGATACAGACACACAGTTTGATACCATGGAATTGATCCTTGAAGCTTCCCGAAGGGTGGATGAAATGTCGGAGATTGAAAAGAAAATCCCGGCAAAAGATCAAATACTGCGCTACACCCCAGAGGCGGCTTCAACAAACAAACAAGCAAAACTCAACTACCAGGAAAATGCCGTCCTGCGCCTGGTAAACGGCATGCGCACTATAAAGGAAATCATATACCAGAGCGGTTATGATGAATTTACCGCAGTCAAAGCACTCTATACCCTCTTATCCGCCCAAATAATAGATGTTAAGGAAAAAGTCGAGTTATCGTTTCAAACAGATGCGTCACAGCCCACACCTGATGAGCCATCGGACAGACAGGCGCAGCAAAAACACGACTCTGACTCCGCCGGACAGCATCCCAAAAAAACTCTGCGTAGACACACAGCGCAGGATCAAATTCTCAGAGGAATCCCCCGGGGGAAAAATAGATTTTTTGGCATCGCCTTCGCAATCATAGTCATTTCCATAGCATCAGGAGCTGCTCTGCTTATAAAAATGGGGGGCTTAAATACCCTTTTCGGCACAACCGACTCCAATCCTGTTCAAACACCGTCATCAACGCTTCAACCGAAAGAAAAAACCTCACAGACTGCAAAGAACTTAACTGAAACACAGTCCATACAGGACAAAAATTCATTCTTTTTTCTCAACCTTCCTGCGGGATTTACGTATGGAGATACAACAACGCCCCGCAAATCAGTTATTACAGCAGTGTACGCAGCAAATGTTACCGTCGAAATCGAGGCTAAGCAATGGTCCGGGCAGTGGAATGCTGAAGATGAAATGTATAAAAAAATTGCTGGATTTCAGAATGTGCAATCAGGCAGGGCTCGAGCTGCAATTGAGTCCCATGCTCTTCTAAGCATTGGTGGCGGACAGGGATATAAAATAACATCAGCTGAAACAATAAATGCCGCCTTGCGCATGATGCATCTCTATACGCTGGTTGGGCACCAGAAAATGATTTCAATTCAGATTATGTGCGAAAACTGCAAACAGCCGCAAACCAGCACTTTGTTCAGCAAAGTTGATGAAGCAATAAAAAAATCCCTGCTCATATATCCATAGCTTAACTGCAACTACCCTTCCATCTCTTCTTTGGCCTAATAAATGATTCAAAACGATACAATTGCAGCCATTGCAACACCCATAGGCAGCGCCGGCATCGGCATCATTCGATTGAGCGGTCCTGGGGCACGTCACATTGTCGCAAACTTTTTCAAGTCGAACACTTTCAGCTCTGATGCTTCGCACTCACATCGCCTTCATTTTGGCATCATTATTGACCCTCAGGACGGCAGTGACCTTGACGAAGCTCTCGTTGCCTACATGAAAGCCCCGCGTTCCTACACAGGCGAAGATGTCGTCGAAATTAACTGCCACAGCGGTATCGTGCTTATTGACAAAATACTGCGTATGGCGCTTGAGGCCGGAGCACGCCTTGCCGAAGCTGGTGAGTTCACCCGTCGTGCCTTTCTCAACGGTCGAATGGATCTCACACGCGCAGAAGCAGTCATCGATGTAATTGAAGCAAAATCAGAGCTTGGGCTCAAAATTGCATCGCGCCAGCTGACAGGCAAACTCGCTCAACGGATTGAACAGCTGCACGGCAATCTCATGCGAGTCATAGCCACGGTTGAAGCAGCAATTGACTTTCCTGAGGATGACATTCTGTTTGATGCATCATCAGCGCTGACCGCCCAGACACAGACGATCGCGGAATCTGCCAGCGGACTGATCGCGACCTTTCATGACGGGTGCCTCTACGCAAGCGGTGTCCAGACGGTTATTACGGGCAAGCCCAATGTGGGCAAATCAAGCATACTCAATGCGCTACTGGGAGACGAGCGTGCCATCGTTACGCCCGTTCCCGGCACAACCAGAGATATCATCCAGGAAACCATCACCATCGGCGGGCTGCCGGTGCGCCTTATCGATACAGCAGGCCTCTGCGACAGCGATGAGGAAATCGAGCTCGCGGGTATGGAGCGGGCCCGTGGGAAAATAAAGCATGCCGACATTGTGCTGATGGTTCTTGACGCAAGCCGGCCTCTTGATCATGCCGATCGCGCGGTGGCAGATCTACTTGCGGATAAAAAACCCGTCATAGTCATAAACAAAATAGATAAGCCTCGCGTCTGGAAATATGATGATATTGCTGCTTTCCTGCCCTTTAATACAATCGTCGATGTTTCGGCTCTTCACCATAAAGGAATCGATGAGCTCAAACAAATCATTGCACGCATAATCGGCACGCACCATAGCATATCGCCATCCGATATCCTCATCGCCAATGCGCGCCACAGGGGCGCCCTTGAAAAAACCCGGGCAGCACTCGATCAGGCCATCACCGGTTTCATCTGTGACCGTACCCCAGAGCTGATCGCCCTCGACCTGCATGCAGCGTTGGATGCTCTCGGGGAGATAACCGGCAGGACCAGCAGCGAAGACATTCTTGACATCATCTTCAGCCGTTTCTGCGTAGGTAAATAATATGCGCTCCTGGCTGTTAACGATGGCATGCCAAATCAGATCACACATGAATACAGCAGCACTGTCGCCGCCTTAAATTCTCTTGACACCCTCTTCGCGCAGGGTTATTTTTTGTATACTACAGGGGTCTCAATGCAAAACACTGCAGACATACTTACACGCATAATTAACATCGGCCAGGAAATCACGCAGATAAAAGACGTCGATATTCTGCTTGAAAAAATACTTACTGAATCGCGCGGGATCGTCAATGCAGATGCCGGCTCAATTTATGTAAAAAAAGATGCATCCCTGCTGTTCAGATATGCCCAGAATGCTACGCTGCAGCTCCTGCTGCAGCCGGGCAAACATCTACTATATTCTACATTTTCTCTGCCCATCGACAACCAATCGATTGCCGGATATGTGGCCGCTACCGGCATGACCGTCAACATTCCCGATGCCTATAGCATCGGAACGGACCTGCCCTTTTCGTTTGACAAAAAATTTGACGATTTAAGCGGCTACAAAACCCGCTCCATTCTTGCCTTTCCGCTAAAAACACCGCAAAATCAGGTTCTTGGCCTACTGCAGCTCATCAATGCAAAAAACAGTCGAAACGATGTAACATCATTTTCTGCAGAAGACGAGCCATTCATCATGCATTTTGCCAACACCGCCGCGATTGCTCTTGAACGGGCTCAAATGACCCGCGAGATCATTCTCAGGATGCTTCGCATGGCTGAAATGCGCGACCCAAAAGAGACCGGTGCGCATGTCAATCGCGTGGGAGCATATGCAGCGGTCATTTATGAAGCATGGGCGGGAAATAAGGGCGTACCACAACCGGAAATCGAAAAGACAAAAGACATTCTGCGAATTGCGGCCATGCTGCACGATGTCGGCAAAGTTGCCATATCCGACACGATTCTCAAAAAGCCTGCGCGCCTTGATGCCGATGAGATTGTCTGCATGAGGCAGCACACGAATCTCGGGGCACGGCTCTTTGCCGATGCGAAGTCCGAGCTGGACAAAGCGGCCTATTATATCGCGCTGGAACATCATGAACGGTGGGACGGTCAGGGTTATCCGAGTTGCACAGCCCATGATGCCGACCCCGCACACACGGACAATGATACAACCAGAGATATATCCACGCCCAAAAAAGGGCAGGCAATTCACCCTTTCGGCCGCATCGTGGCTGTGGCCGACGTCTACGACGCTCTCTCATCAAAGCGATGCTATAAGGAGCCGTGGGATGAAGAAAAAGTGCTTGAAAACATACGGCAGGAGGCAGGCAAGCAGTTCGATCCAGAAATAGTTGAAGCATTTTTTCAGGTTTCTGACATTGTCCGCAACATACGCGAGCAATATCCTGACGAAAGCTGAAAGCACGGCAACTGCACCTCGTTCAATCCTGCTCCTATGATTCATACAACATCAACACCACCTGCTCTGAGGCATGTATACGTGCCGCGGGATAGTGTTCGCCTGCGGTGTCACCTTCCCGTACAATATTCTCCATAATCCTCTTTTTTTCTTTCCCTGCAACGAGAAAAAGCACATAACGGGTTCGGTTCAGTATCGGCAATGTCAGCGTGATGCGTTTCCGGATGCCTATGCCAATGGGTGCCTCAACTGCTGCAGCCCAGTGGACGTGCTCATCAAGAGCCGGGCTTCCGAGAAAAAGAGATGCCGTATGCCCGTCCGTGCCCAAACCGAGAAGCACTATATCAAACAACACTGCTTCATCAACCGCATATCTTCCGCGTTTTTCAAAAAACCTCTTTAACTCATCCTCATATGCAACTGCGGACTCCTGCCAGCCAAGCTCGGTTTGTATACGATGGATATTGCACGGCGGTACTGACACCCGGGAAAAAAACGTGTCAATAGCCATTTTGTAATTACTGCCTGGATTCCCGGACGGCACGCAGCGCTCATCTCCCCAAAAAAAATCTACAGCATGCCATGGCACTAGATCTACGAATTTCGCTGTCGTTAGCACATGATAGAGGCGTCGAGGTGTTGTGCCTCCCGAGAGGACAAGGGTGGCAAATCCCTTTTGGCGAACAGCCGATAAAAGGACATCAGAGACATACCGTGCAGCTTCACGTGTCATGGCTTCTGGATCGAAAAAACGCATGATTGTCATCTGGTTCTTCATACCATGGCGGCTTTTTCAAAAGATTTTATAAGACAAGTCAGCATGCTGTTCACCGGCGTTGCAACGCCAAGACTCTTGCCGTATGCCTCTACAATACCGTTGATGCTGTCGATCTCGGTACGCCGACCGGAACGGATGTCCTGAAGCATTGAGGAAATATTCTCTGCGGTGGCTCGGCTGACATCAGCGGTGCGGGCAACAGGGTCGGAATATGGCGGCGCAATTCCAAGCCGGCCAGCCACAGCAGCCCCCTCGACAACAGCCCTGCCCATGACGGCATACAGATGCTGCATATTTCCAACCCTGCCATTTTTGACGCCCATGCAAGCGGTCAGAGCATTTATGCCAACATTCACAAGAAGTTTACCCCAGATAACTGAGTGTATGTCTCCTGTCACCATCGTCTGAATCCCAGCGCTCTGAAACACGTCCTGAACAGCATATGCTCGCATGCCACCTTCCGGCAACAGTGCGCCAATCACCGTATCACCCCAGCCAGCATGCCTGACCCTGCCATTGCCAAGCAGCGTTGCACCATGGGCCGTGATCCCGGCAAGTATCATATCCTGCGGCACATGGCCAGCGATTGCCTCGATATTGCCCAGTCCGTTCTGCAGCGTCAGCACCATGGTATGAGAACCAATTGCTGGCAGACATGCTTGTATGGCATGTTCGGTATCATAGGCTTTCACGAGCAGTACAAGCAAATCTGCAATCCCAGCATCGCCTACATTTGAAGTGATAGCAGGCCTGGTGGCTGGAAGTTCAACGCCGTCGCGCTCTATACTAAGCCCGAAGCACTGTATCGCATTAACCCGTCCGGCATCCTTTTCAAGTAGACACAGCTCATGGCCAGCCTCGGCAAGCATGCCTGCAAACAAAGAACCCATGGCGCCTGCGCCAGCAATAAAAATCTTCATACAAACAGCATCCAGAAAAATTTTATCATACTCATTCAATCAGGGGCACAAATGGTCGCCGGTGGTGCAAAACCGGCCAAAAATGGCTTGACAATTAAGATGGTTAAATATAAGCTTGCAATCTAAATATATAACTGCACATAGCTTTTTATCAACTATAAATTTGTTCAATTTCAAATAAAATCGCAAAGGAGACCCAAACTTGATCAGCAAAACATTCAAGCAGGAAAAAGTGGGCTGTCAATTGCTGGAAGCAGGCCATGCGCAGCCCTACGCGCCGGGGACAAAACCGCAGATGGGCCCCGTATGGGACAAGTCATTGTGCGTGCGCTGCGCACTGTGCTATATTTACTGCCCCGATGCAGCCATCAGCCGTCAGGAAGATGGCTATTTTGATGCCGATATCAAGCTGTGCAAAGGCTGCGGTATCTGTCATCGCGAGTGCTGGTTCGGCGCCGTCAGCATGCAGGAGGTTGAATAATGGATACATACACACTCTACGCAGGTCAATTCCTACCATTCAAAGAACATTTCAACCCCAAAGGCCACAATGCCTGCAAAGGCTGCGGCGTGGCCCTGGCTGTCCGTCAGGTCTATAAAGCGCTGGAAGGCAGCGGTGCACATATCGACAATGCTCACTGGCAGATACCGTGGCAGGAAAGCGTCATTGTAAAATCCGGGGCTATTGCTGCGGGCACACAGCCTGCTCTGCTGACCATTGCAAAAAAAGATGGCGCCCTGTATATCTGCTTCGACAACGAAAGCACGGAAGGCAAAGTAGAGGCCGATATTCTTTTAAAAAAGCTCCCGGCTATGGCCAGCGCCAGTGGCTGCGACTATGCTGCCACGGCTTGCCCGAGCCACCCCTTTGACCTCATAGAAAAAATAAAAAAAGCCTGGAGCTGCGCCGGGTCAGCCTTTGTGCATATCCTGTGCCCCTGCCCTGTCGGCTGGGGCTTTGAAGCTGAAAACACGGTCAAGGTTGGCAGGAGGGCTGTTGAAAGCCTTGTGTTCCCGCTCTACGAAATAGCCCAGGGGTACTACAAAATTACCTGTGAGGAGACAAAGCCGCAGGCGGTTGCAGTCTACTTGAAGGCGCAGAATCGCTTTGCCGGCTGGAGCGCAAAAAAAACCGCGGCTCTGCAGGAACAAGCCAGTGAAAACCTTGCACACTTGAAAAGCAAAGCACAGTAGGCAGTATAAGCGCAGCAGCACAAGGGCAGGAATTTAATTTATTCTACTTCAAGGGAGTTCTATAATGTCAGAGGCAACTGCTATAACCTGGTCAGGCAAAAGCGAAGCCATGTTTGAAATAATGCTCGACGAAGTGCCTGAGGCCATGAGAGACATGTTCCGCGGAAAGCTCTCTGCCGTGATCGCCCAGAAAGCCCAGGGCGGCCCTGCATCAGAGGACCATGTGACCGCCGTGGTCATGGAAATCGTTCCCGAGCCGTTCAAAAGCAGCATTATCAAAAAATTCAAGGAACAGGGCGACTTCGACATCAAAGTCATCGATACAATCATTAAAAAGCACGGAACGTCGCAGGATAAGCTCATGTACATTCTGCACAACATACAGGATGAAGTCGGGTACTTGCCTGTTGAGGCCCTGCGTGCCGTGAGCAATAAAACCGGCATCATTTTGAGCACCATCTATAATGTAGCGACCTTCTATAAAACATTCAGGCTCACCAAACCTGGCAGCCATCATGTAAAGGTCTGTTGCGGCACGGCCTGCCATCTGAGCGACAAAAACGGCTTAGCTAAACAGATTGAAGACAAAGTGAATGCTTCGGCAGCCGTCAGCATGGAAAAAACCCTGTGCATGGGCTGTTGCGACTGCTCCCCGGCCGTTGAAATCGACGGCAGAATCTACAAGGGCGAAGAGGCAAAAGCCAGGATAGCAACACTTGCATAAGAGCATTAACCGCGTTACGACGAGGGATACAATGAAACTACAAACAGCAAAAGATTTACATAAGGCAAAGGAACAGGGCAATAAAACCCTCTTTCCAGGCAAAGTGAGAATCAATGTCGGCATGTCTTCCTGCTGCATTGCAAAAGGCGCCGACCTGGTGCTGAGCGCTCTTGAGTACGGCCTCAAATCACGGGCTATGGACGCTGAGGTTGCAAAAGTCGGATGCAGCGGTCTGTGCCATATGGAGCCAACCGTTGAAATTCAGCAGCCTGGCAAACCCAAAATCATCTATGGCAATGTAAAAGGACAGGATGTGCCCCGTCTACTTGAAGCCATAACATCAGGCAGCGTGGTTGAAGATATGGCATTTGCCCGTATCGATAGTGAAGACCATGCCTTGGTGGGTGAAATAAAGTATCAGTATAGCGATGATGCCGGGGCCTATGCTTCAATCAAGTCCGTCAATGATATCGATTTCCTGAAGGCGCAGCACAAAGTTATCCTGCGTAATGCAGGCAGCATAAATCCTGAAAACATTTACGAATACATAGCACGCGGCGGTTATGATGCGCTTGCCAAGGCTCTTCTCATGAAGCCTGAAGCCATCATCAAGGACGTAATTGACGCAGAACTGCGCGGCCGGGGCGGCGGCGGATTTCCTGCTGGACTGAAATGGAAGGCCTGTCGCGATGCCACCGGCACGGAAAAATATCTTATCTGCAATGTCAGCGAAGGCGAGCCCGACATCGGCATGCACCTCAGTTTTCTTGAATCCGATCCGCACTCGGTGCTGGAAGGTCTTGTTATCGGAGGCTATGCCATTGGAGCCAAGACCGCCTATGTCTATCTCCGCAACAATTACCGCATCGCTCTCAAGCGCTTTCAGAAGGCGATAGACGATGCAACAGAGCTCGGCCTGTTGGGAGATAAAATTCTCGGAAGCCCCTTCAGCATGACGGTTAAAGTGAAGGAAGGCGGCGGACGGTATATATGCGGAGAAGAGACAGCACTTATCGCCTGCATTGAAGGCCACATCGGTGAACCCGCACAAAGACCGCCCTTCCCCGTTGAGAAAGGCCTTTTCGGCATGCCCACGTGCATAAACAATGTTGAGACATGGGCAAATGTCCCCTTAATTATAGCAAAGGGAAGTTCCTGGTACAATGCAATCGGCACCCAGAAGACAAAAGGCACAAAAGTGCTTTCCCTGTCTGGCAATATATCCCGCTCAGGCATGATTGAGGTGGATATGGGTACATCAATTAAGGATGTAGTCTACACCATCGGTGGCGGCGTTGCGGACGGTAAAAAGCTGAAAGGCATACAGACTGGCGGCCCATCAGGAGGTATTCTCCCCTCAAATTTGGACAATTTGACAGTTGATTACGATACGCTCAAAAAAGCAGGATCCATACTTGGCTCAGGCGGCATGGTCATTATGGATGACGAAACCGATATGGTTAAGGTTGCCAGGTATTTAACCAATTTCTTCGTACAGGAGTCTTGCGGGAAATGTGTGCCCTGCAGAGAAGGCGTCTGCCGCATGGGCTCTATTATCGATGAGATCATCGCAGGCCGCGGAAAGGCTCATGACCTTACGCTCTTACAGGAAATGTCTGAGCCTATCATGAGCGCATCGGCCTGTGCACTCGGTAAGACGGCTCCCACACCTATCCTGTCAACACTCAAGCATTTTCGTGACGACTACATTGCCTATATTAAATAAAAAAGCATAATGTCCCTAAAGCCCCTGCTTGATTGTAGGGGCTTTTTTTTGCCCCCGTCTACTAGTGCTACAAAATTTCACAGGCATAGCTCATCATAACCAGCCCTTCTATACATTTAAGCAATAAAAAATGCTGCTGAAAAACAAGGGGCGTTTATTCCAAAACAAAACACCTATATTCCTTTTTGGAATAACAGCTCTTCAACACCCCATTTCTATTAACAAAAAAACAATGCTATTACAAATTGTTACGTTTTTTTTATAAAAAAAAACTATGGCATGTTGTTTGCTTTCTATACATATTAAGAAATGAAAAGAAGGGGCATAATATGAACGCAAAAAGCGCTGCTACTAACGATGAGGTCTTTGAAGAATTGTTGATAGATTCAACTGAATGTTTTGAAAACTCAGAGTGCCTTGAAATAGAAAAAGGAAATTCAGAGGATTATGTCGAACCAGAAGTTCGAGATAAAAGCTCAAATGGAAATATTATAACGGCCTATCTAAATGAAATAAAAAAATGGCCTATTCTGTCGAGAGAGAAAGAGATGTCACTTGCAACAGCCTACTCTGAAGCTGAGAAAAAAAAGCTGGAATTAAAAAGGCATTGGGTAATTATTTTTTCTGCAATCATAGACTGGAAAAAAACACCAGCCAAATTGAAACAGGCACTGTGTGACAAGCAAACTTTTAAAATTCTTGAATCACTGCAAAAAATCAAAACAGCGCACCGTACCATATTGGCAATAGAAGCCACCTTAAAAAAAGAAAAGCCCAGCTACCATGCAAGCAAAAAACTATGCAGGGAAAAAGCTGAAGCAATACTAGAGACACAAGATATTTGCATACATCTGGATTTACTGCGTACATACAAATATGGCATCATAAAAAATCTATACCCTTTTCTGAATCCTGTAAAAGCGTATAAAGCCCGAAAAGATATTTTGGTGCTTCTGCGCGAGTATCGAAAGGCTGACCGGTATTCAAAGAAAATTAAAAATGAACTGGTAGGCTCGAATCTTCGTCTTGTTGTAGGTATTGCGAAAAAATACGCTGCCCGCGGCCTCCCCCTTTCGGATTTGATTCAGGAAGGCAATATAGGGCTTATTAGGGCTGTTGAGAAATTCGATTACCGCCTTGGTAACCGCATGAGCACATATGCAAGCTGGTGGATACGCCAGACCATAATACGCGCGATAGAAGACAAGTCATCAACGATCAGAATTCCTGTATACATAAACGATAAAATCAAAAAACTTTTGCAGGAATCAAAAAACAATTCTCAAATATTGCCTTCTGAGATTGTTCTTGATGGTACCGGCAATGAGGCTATTAACGTGCATTTTGCCCTGCAGATTACAAAAGATCCGCTTTCTCTGGAAACACCATTCGGAGAAGACGGGAGCAACCTTCATGAGTGTATTGCTGCAACCATGCCCCCGTCTCCGATTGAACATGTACTGCAGTATCAGCTTGTGCATGAAACAGAAGAAATGCTTAAATGCCTGCCGCCTCGGGACGAACGCATTCTTCGCATGAGGTTTGGGCTGGGCGTCGACGGTGAGCATACGCTTGAAGAGATTGGAGAGAAATTCGGCATTTCGCGCGAAAGGGTCAGACAGATAGAAACTACGGCACTTCAGCGAATCAAGGCCTCGACAAGCTCTGAAGTACTAAAACCATTTATGGTAAACTGACTACAGCGCTGAACGCTCAAGGCCGTATTGTTTTATTTTTCGCCAAAGCGTATTATAGCCGATTTTTAGTCTTTTAGCAGCCTCGCTCTGGTTCCAATCGCAATGAACAAGCATTTCCTCTATGTGGTGGCGCTCAAGATCACGTAAGGTCATCTGCGAAAAATTATATACCTGCGTCTCCTTTAAATCATAGCTTTCAAGCAGTATATCTTCAGCCGTCAAATCATCGCTCTCCACGAGGATCATGGCACGCTCCATGGCATTCTCGAGTTCGCGGACATTGCCTGGCCAGTCGTACACCTCCATTTTTCGTATTGCGTCTTTTGAAAGACCCACGAGTTTCCTGTCCGTTCGTTTGCAGTAGCGCTCGACAAAGAAACGCGCAAGCGGGATAATATCTTCACGGCGCTGAGCAATAGGGGGAATATACACCGGTATCACCTTGAGCCTGAAATAGAGGTCCTGACGAAACCGCCCATCTTCAACCAATTGCTTGATAGGTATATTGCTTGAAGCAAGCACACGCACATCAATTGCTATATCCCTGGTATCACCCACGCGCCGAATTTCATTCTCCTGCAGGACGCGCAAGAGTTTCACCTGAAACGCAGGACTGGTCTCCCCTATTTCATCAAGAAATATTGTGCCGCCATTTGCCTCCTCGAAAAGCCCTTTTTTTGTAAGATTGGCGCCTGTAAATGCGCCTTTGACATAGCCGAAAAGCTCACTTTCAAGCAGGGTTTCAGGAAGCGCCCCGCAATTGATTGCCACAAAAGGTCCGTCGCTGCGAAGGCTGTAATTGTGAATTGCATGGGCAATAACCTCTTTGCCCGTGCCGCTTTCTCCTTCAATAAGTACAGTTGCTGTTGACTTGGCAACGCGTCTTACCAGGTCAAGAATTTTCTGCATCCCCGGACTTGTGGCCACAATATTGTCGAATTTAAAAAAATCCTTGACCTGGCTTCTCAAATTTTTCACCTCGTCGACAAGGCGCTGCCGCTCATATGCCTTTTGTACAACCAGATTGAGTTCAGTCAGGTCTATTGGTTTCGTTATATAATCAAATGCGCCCTGCTTCATTGCCTGAACAGCGGTATCAACCGAACTGTTGCCTGTTATTATAATCACCTCGGTGCGAGGAGCAACCTCCTTGACTTTTTTCAGAATGTCAATACCGGTAACCGTATCAAGCATGAGATCAGTTATAACAACATCAAAAATCTCCTCCTGAAGCATTTGCAGAGCATGCTGGCCATCGCTCTCTTCCCGCACGTATGCCACCCCCTGTCTGGCGAAAAATTTAGAAAGCATACCAAGCGTTGACTCATCATCATCGATCAAAAAAATATGTTGTTTTTTCATTGCATTAACAACGTAATAGAATATATTTTTCTCATATTGCTCGTCATGCGCGAAACAATTATAACTTTTAAGCATCTTACTTCTAGCACAACCGCTCTACGCCGTGCAAGATGGAATTAAAAAAAGAAGGGCTTGCAGAGGTTTGAGCCTTTTTGTAAAAATTAATTGCTTGACAAAAAGAAAAGAATAAACTAAATTTAGCTTCTTTAATTAACCTAGATGTCTTCTTCCCCATTATTACAACACTGGTCAGTGGAAGAAGTATTAGAGCCTCCTATAAAAAAACGTCGGTAGAACAAACAGGCTCAACACGTAACATGCAAGGGAGTTTATTTATGTACGCCATTGTTAAAACGGGTGGTAAGCAGTATCGGGTCGCCCCTGGCGATACCTTAAAAATTGAAAAACTTGAAGGTGAACCCGGATCAAACGTCGAGTTTACCGAAGTGCTTATGGTTGCCGGAGAAAACGGGAAAAGCATTCAGATTGGCGCCCCAATTGTTACGAACGCTAAAGTATCAGCCGAAATCAAACGCCAGACAAAAGGCAAAAAGGTTATTATCTTCAAGTCAAAGCGGCGCAAGGGCTATCGTAAAAAAACCGGCCACCGTCAACTGCTTACCGAAGTGACCATAAAAGATATTAGTCTGTAATATCCAAACCACTCTTATCAGGAGGATGTATTTTGAAAGGATACGAGCTCTGCATAATCTTCCAGCCTGACGCAAGCGATGCCGTCATGGATGAATTGCTTAGTGCCCTAGGGGTTGCTGTTGCTAAATATAGCGGCTCAATGCTTAAAACCGAAAAATGGGGTAAGCGCAACTTGAAATATGCCATCAAAAAGCATACAAAAGGTAATTTCTGCTTCATGTTCTTTACCGGAACGGCTGAAACGCTGAAAGAAATTGACCGCGTTGTACGTTATAATGAGCAAATTATGCGCTATACCGTCATAAAGCTCGCTAAAAACTTACCCCCTGTTGCTATAGAAGGCGCGGCCTGTGCTGCAGGGGACGCAGTAACTGCTGAAATTCCAGAAGAAGCTGCTGAAGCAGTTGCAACGACAGCAGGGGCGTTATAGAGTCGTAACTATACAGCCAAACCGTTCACAGCGTTTGAACATACAGTCACCGGTAGGAGGTCAAGTTGATTAAACGGAGAACCCAAAAAAGAAAACCATTCTATACCAAGCGTAAAATCTGCCGATTTTGCTCGGACAGTAACCTTGATATAGCGTATAAAGACTATAATACTTTGCGGCATTTCATCACCGAGCGCGGCAAAATAATCCCCCGTAGAATCTCCGGCACATGCGCCAAGCATCAACGGGAACTTGCAAGGGCTATAAAGCGCGCCCGCGTGCTTTCAATCATGCCTTTTGCCGTAACAACCTTTTAAAACATTTTACTGCACTATAAAGGGGCGTCAATAATGAATGTTATTTTAACTGAAGATGTAGCGCATCTTGGTTCCGCAGGCGATATGTTGAAAGTTAAGGATGGTTATGCCCGGAATTATTTAATTCCTAAATGCTCGGCAATCGTCGCGACAACAGAGAATGTCAAACAACTTGAGCACCAGAAGCGTCAGGTTCAGGCAAAGCTGAATAAACTCAAAAAAGACTCTGAAGGCATTGCAAAGAAAATCGAGAGCATATCCTGTACGATAGCCAGGGCTGCAGGAGAAGAGGATAAACTCTTCGGCTCGGTTACCTCTGCCGATATTTACACCAGCCTGAAAAATGAAGGCATTGAAGTTGATAAAAAGAAGATACTTCTTGAAGAGCCGATCAAAAGCCTTGGTATTTTCACGGTTCCAATTAAAATACAATCCGAGGTAACCGCAAATCTGAAAGTGTGGGTTGTCAAGGAATAGGGAGCCTCGGGGCAACTTCATGGGCAGCAACGCTCTCCAGAATGTACCCCCTCAGAATCTAGAAGCAGAACAATCGCTTCTAGGCTCAGTGCTGCTGGAAAATGAAGCGCTGTTCAAGGCTCTAGAAATCATAAAAACAGATGACTTCTACCGCGAGTCACATCGCCAAATATATCAGGCGATGATAGACCTGTATGAGAAAAACGAGCCTGCCGATCTTATCACTGTAACAGAAGTACTAAAAAGAAAAAATAAACTTGATGAGGTCGGAGGAGCTTCCTATCTCGCCGACCTGCTTGAAAAAATCCCCACAGCCGCCAATATTGAGTACTACGCAAAGATTATTCGGCAAAAGTCAATACTGCGCAATCTTATCCACTCTGCAACTGAAATAGTATCAAAGGCAACCAGTGCTGAAGAAAATGTAGAGGATATTCTAGACTTCTCGGAAAAAACAATCTTCCAAATTTCCGAGGAGCAGACAAAACAGTCATTTTTCCCCCTGAAAACGATACTTAAGTCGACCTTTAAAGATATTGAACGGCTATATGAAAAAAAACAGCTTATCACCGGCGTGCCATCTGGATTTGCTGACCTTGATGCAAAAACATCAGGCTTCCAGCCATCAGATCTTATTATTATTGCCGGACGTCCCAGCATGGGCAAAACCGCATTCTGCCTCAATGTCGCCCAGCATGCATCACATGAGCTGCACATGCCCATAGCTATTTTCTCGCTGGAAATGTCAAAAGAACAGCTGGCACTGCGCATGCTCTGCAGTGAAGCCCGCGTCGATAACCATAAACTGCGCACCGGAAACATTGCAGAAACTGACTGGGGGAAACTGTCCATGGCTGCGGGCAAGTTAGCCGAATCAAAAATGCATATAGATGACACACCCGGCATAACGGTGTTTGAGATGCGCACCAAAGCCCGAAGACTCAAATCCCAAGAAGGTGGTCTGGGCATGGTCATTGTTGACTATCTTCAGCTTATGGCCGGCTCTAAAAACCGCTCTGACAGCAGAGAACAGGAGATTTCCGAAATTTCCCGCTCTCTCAAAGGGCTTGCCAAGGAGCTCCATGTGCCGGTTATCGCTCTTTCTCAACTGAACCGCAAAGTTGAGGACAGAGTCGATAAGCGCCCTCATATGGCCGATCTTCGTGAATCAGGAGCAATTGAGCAGGATGCTGACGTTATCCTGTTCATCTACCGCGATGAGGTCTACCATCCCGATTCAGAAGAATCCAAGGGCAAGGCTGAGGTAATTATAGGCAAGCAGCGCAACGGGCCGACCGGCGAAGTACAACTTGCTTTCATCAATGAGTATACGAGGTTTGAAAACTATTCCTATAGGGAAATAATGCCCATCTAGGTCAACTCTGCCTTCCTGCTACCCTTAAAACTCCTTTAATACCCACACACACTTTTATACGAAATTGCAGTGTGCCTTTTAAACACTGCGTTTGTGTTGCAAACCAGTAGTGTCCGGTTAAAAATCAAACAAAGTTAGCTGGTTAGCCGGACGGTTATCAATTTTCATATAGTTGCAATCAGAAAAGGCCTGTAAAACGGGCATTTTGTGCAAAATGGTGATGCTCAATAT
>Ga0209777_10001212_pt1 | contig 38516 bp, 63 predicted proteins | sample FrelakmetHBP12HB_FD_187147 | JGI IMG/M metagenome (GOLD analysis project Ga0209777, IMG submission 187147) | Freshwater lake sediment microbial communities from the University of Notre Dame, USA, for methane emissions studies -HBP12 HB (SPAdes)... | ecosystem: Environmental > Aquatic >...
CACCGATTCTGAGTTTGATAATAACCGGGTGCTAATAATTTGATAGAATCTATTGATTCATTATCTATTCCATTAGCACTAGTAGATACCTCTAAAGAACTCATAATAAGAACACCTGAGGTGCCAGATGTTAGCCCAACAATGGCTTCATTAATATTGAATATTCCATTAGCGGGAATGATAACAAGCTGCATCAATACATTATCCCAATCTACAACAATACCTGTTGCTTTAGAAGAAGATCCTATAACTGTTTCACTTAATGTATAGTTAGCAGAGTAGCTTTGGTTGAGATATAATGTTCTAAAGCTTACTGCAGTAGCAGAGGCGATTTTATTTTCAACTATATCTTCAGAAAGAGTCCATGTATAAATTAAACTCTCCGGACTAAATACTCTACAACCATTAGCAGCAGCTCCATTAGTAGAGATATAATCTAGATTGACAAGATTCCCTATATCGACATTTTTTCCTATGATTTGTCCATCACCAAATTTAATTTCATATTGCTGATTTTCTATCTCCTGCAACCAATATACAGGTTCTAGTGAGCTAGTTGTTTGTAATGTTCCGGCCTTATTAAAAACTACACTATCTAAAACAGAAGAAGATGTTTGAACAGTAACTATAAGCGAATCAGTATCTATTGAGCTATCAGGAATAATAAATTTATTTCCTATAGGATTTCCTGTAGCATAAATATTATTTTCTTGTACTTCATATTGATAAGATAAATGAGTTCCTTCATATAACATCACAGTATTTGCTGCATAAATCCAGTTATCAACTCCGTTTGATGTTAGAGTTAACATATAATCAAGAACATAATCTTCTTTTGTTATAAATGTATATTGATTATTTCCAACATAAGAACTAAATTGCGCATACGCTTTTAGTGTTATAGTGCTAGGAGGTGTTTTACCATTAACAGCAGTTATATATGAAGTTAAATTAACATACGCCAGTGAAGATTTCTTAGAAAATGGCGTATATCCTAACATTTTTGCTCTAGATACAACAGACTCTCTGAGAGTCGCCGTATCAAGAAACATCTCATTCGCTATCATATTAGCGTAAAAAGCATTATAATGTGTATTATATGCCAATATATCTAAAAGTATAGTGATATTAGGTCCTTCAAAATTATAATCCTTAAAAATATTTTGAGAAGATAAATATTTCTTCAAATTAGATTTAATTTGATCGAAATCTAAATCAGCTATATTTAATGTTGGTGAAGCCATAAATTTTTACCGTATTCTTTCTAAAAAGACTGTTATATTTTGAATCAATACATTGTTAATAATCTCAAACGTAATAGTTACATAATAACCATTATTATCATAATCAGGTGTTGCTATTATATCTGTAACTGTTATTCTAGGTTCCCAGTTACGAAGAACTGTTTTTATATGTTCCTCTATAGCAACTGCAGCACCGAACGATAAGTTTTCAAATAGAAGAAAATAAACTCCACAACCTTTTCCTGGATAAAATGGTCTCTCATTATAACCAGTAAGCACTAAATTTTTAATCGATGTCTTTATTGCTTCCTCTTCTGTTATACGAGAAATATCACCAGTAAGAGGATGAGCAGTAAACGATAATTGAAAATCAGAAAAACGTATCGTTGGTAATGATGATTTATTTGAAATTGTCATTTTCTAGTGATAAATGATTTCATTGTTAATTGTTAATAAATGTATTAGGTGAACCTTGCACCATTTTATCACCACAAGGTGAATCAGTATCACCAACTCTCACTGCGTTTCTATTATTAGTAAATACATTAGGTGAACCTTCAATCATATGATCAATATGCAATGGACAATCATCTAAATCGCCTAATCTCGTTTCGGGGAGATTATTAATAAAAACATTTGGCGATCCAGTTGTTATACTATCTCCCATTGAATCTTTATCGTGTAATCTACAAGCTGGTCTCATACTTCATTATTTGTTTTGACTGCAATTCATCATAATCGAAAAAGGAATATTTTTCTCTGAATCCCACTCCTCTTTATTGCTCATTAGTAAAATATGCTTATCAGTTTCTAATTCATAATTCCCTTCTACCTTAAATTTAATATCACCCTTAAAAATAATAGTTTTAGTTTTTAAATCGAAATCGATATAATCCAATAACTCTAATAATCGATAGAATTTTTCTGAAACTTCAGGATCGACTGTTTCTTTTTCTATTAACATAAAGTTTTTATTTTTTTAATATATTTATGAATATCTCTCTTATGGTGGAAGTGTTCCATTATTAATCATTTGCTGATATTGACCGGCAGTATATTTGCCTGTACTTGTTGTAACTGTATCTGTCGGTTGAATAACAGCTCCTGTTCTTGGATCAGTAAACGGCGCTGTTGGTGTTGGTGCGGTTGCAGGTGTAGTAGGACTTTCAGGTACAGTTGTCGAGGTAGGTGCAACAGGAACACCATTTGTTGTTGACGTTGAATCAGGAATAGTCGTCGTTGTACTCGTTCCATCAGGAGATGTTTTTGTTACACTTGTAGAGCCATCTGTGTTTAAGGTTCTTGTTGTACTACCGCCACCGGTCGTCGTAGTTGTTGTTGTTGTATCACCAGTCGTTGTCGTTGTCGTATCACCAGTCGTTGTCGTTGTCGTATCACCAGTCGTTGTCGTTGTATTAGCTTGCGGTGTTGTTGTTAGGGGACCTTTAGGTGTACTACTATTCGTATCATTATTTGCAGCAGGAGCTGTAGATTGACCAGTTGGCATTCCATGAGGATGAGCTGTTGGTGGTATTGGATTAATAAATTTACCTTCCCGCGGTCTTCTATTTGGTCTTGGTGGATCAACTGATAAACCACAATTCAGATTTATTGATGTAGCGTCTATGTTAACTGAACCAGTACCATCAACTTTTATATTAATATCTCCATTAACACAAGAAATATATATTGTAGGCCATGACCAGATAGCATAATAATTACTTCCTTCACAAATTTGATTCTGATCTTCCATTACTAATCTAAAACAAGAGCCACCAACAGTATTCCTCTCTGTATTAATAGTATATTCTTTACGATCGAGATGATTAATAAAGAGACTATCACCTACGGTTTTATGCATCTTCGTGCCGTTTGCTTGAACTTCATCATAAGTCCCAGAACGATGAAAATTGTGTAATCTCTCGAAATATTCTGTATCATCAACTTCATGAACATGACCAGATTCCGATTCTTCTACTTTATTGAATGGATAAAGAGCGTTATAAACAGTAGTAGGATCAGGTTCTCTCCAAATATACTCCACAATAGAAGTTCTCACTTTCTTAATTGCATTCTGTATTTTCCATAATAATTGTTGATCTTTTCTTGGATCAAATTCACCTTCATCTCTTGCTAGTCTATGAGTATCCGGCTCCTGAACATGCTTTGGATATACATTTACCGGGCGCAAATCTTCTTCGTGGGGAATATCTCTTGTTGATGTTGAACTATTATCTATCGGTGCTAATATGAATCCTTTCTCAATATTAAGAGGTCTTGTTGGTAGAAGATCATTTGCTGATTTGACTCCAACAGGATCATAAAACCCTTTTTGAGCTGGCGGAGCGACACTAAGATTTGGTGTTCCTTCTTCTATAACAGCCGGCATACAGCCGACTATAACAGGATCCTGACAATTATCACCATCTCTGAAAAAACCAAAAACCCAAGTTCCTTCTTTTGGTGGAACAATACGTTCTTCTTGATTAACAGGAATGATTGGATAGGCCCAATACATTTCTGTTGTAGGAATCCCTTTACCGCCTTTATCATTTGTATGCGCCCCAAGCACCCTTACTTTACATCTACCAGAAAATAATGGATCCATTCTATCTTCAACAACGCCCTGCCACCAATAGAATCCATCCTTCCCCATAAAATTTTTCGTACCATTCATTCCGCTATCGTTTTATGTGAAATTTGTTCAATAAAATTATCTTTCATTAGATCAAGCGACATTGTATATCTAGTTTCACCATCTCCTGCAGTTGCTCTAAAGTTATGAGAAAGACGAGTTACAAGGAAATTACCTGAAATATACCTATCATCAAGTCTTCCTGATTGTTCGTTATACATATCATTATTATAACTTAAATGTGGTTTGTTAAATTCAATAATCCCTCCTAATTGAATCCTATCATTTCCAGGTATAGAAGAAATACTTGCAATAAAATTATTATTTTTTTGTAATTCGAATGCTCTCTTATAAAGATGTCGCATCATAGAGTCACATTGTAATTCTAAAGGTGTTTCTCGTTTAGCGATATAACCGAAATCAAGTCTTCGCGGTCTTGGCTCAGCAATCTTATTCATGTTATTACTAATTCCACGATCGGCATCTATTTCAACTGGAAAATTATTGACAGCTCCCGGCATTCTAAAAAATTGTAGTGGTTTTGTTTCTTCTTGTAATTTATCTGTATAGAAACGATTAGATCCTAATGGACTCGGCTTCCAATAATCTTCTTTATGTATAGGTTTTTTAACAACAAACTTTTTTCTTAATGGATCATGTATAATCCAACTCTGATTATACATCCCATTCATTGTATTGCCTGCGACATCTCCTGTTTTGCCGAAAGTAAATCCTTCTATATTATTTGCAGACGATACCATATCAATTTTTGTATCAACTCCCGGACTATTTTCAGCAACATTCTGCGGATTAAAATTTATGGTGAATGTAGGAGGTTGCTTCATTAAAATTGAAAGAGACTTAAAATTGTATTTTGGTCCATTAATTTTATCAGTAGATTCATAAAATATAAAATCAGATAAACCTTCTATATTAATCGCTTTATCAGTTGCAAGCCAATTCATAATTTTAAACGGTTTCCAGTTCGGTATTATCATTCTAAGAAGCCCCTGCGTTTCATGAAACTCAAATGGCTTATCTTTTTTGATATAATCATCGTAAACTAATTTCGCTATATCAGAAGCTTTTTTCATAGTAAACGATCTTGATACTGCAATATTAAGATTCGTCGAGGATTCTCCTGACATGAAATAGAGTTTATATTTTTGAGATTTAGCAGACATATTACCATCGCCCGCTCTATCGCCTATTTTATATATTCTTAAATCTTTAATAACTATAGCACGATCTTCTGATGCTGTAGGAATTCTCCATCGTAATGTAAGAGTCTCCTCACCAACAATAGGGAAAAATTGTATTAACTCTAATGAGTCCTCAATAGTAATATCGCCTGTGATCTGACTCTGAAACATATCTTCATATACATCAAGAGCTATTAGCATAGCTCTAATATCTATTGTCTTACTTTTATCAAAATTTGTAAGTTCTATTTGATCTATTATTACCGATCGAGGTTTATATACTTCTTCACTCACTTGTTAAATATTTTACTCATTTCTTTAATGATCTGATTTAAATAATCTTTTTTAATAATATTAATAAATCGTTTCTTTTCATTTAACTCCCACTCATAATCATAAAGTGACTTCTCTGTTACAGGTGAACCATTCCAATCCTTTTTCATAATATAATTACCATTTGTATCCTCATAATGATGAATTGTTTGAGTTGCTTTTTCTATGCTACTATACTTAGAATTGATAAAATTTTCAAACACTCTAATACTTCGCGGCCATTGCGCATAAAGATTAACAATATTATTGGCGTAAAGAATAAGCCAGTAATACTTAGTATTCCCATAATATCTTTGTGCAATATCTTCTGGTCTTTCACCATCAGCAATTGTATATTGATAAAACACAGCACTTTTTAATAAAGTATCAATATCTTTTAAACGAGCACGTTTTAAGATATCTACTGCAATAGTATTATTATATTGTAGAGTAGGAAAGTAGCTAAAATAATTAGTTGAACTCAAAATAGTTATATTTTACGTTAAGGGGTCGGTATACCATACTTGCCACTAGGATAAGCTTCACCAAAACTATTTTGTGTAAGGATAACCATCTCGGTAAATGAAATAGTTAATCTAACACCGTTTGGCGCATATTCTCCATCTCCTTCAAGATCAGGTCTATGGAAAGCAATACCTTTATTAGTATAATCTACATCGATAGCTGTAATAGCGCAATCCTCTACCTGAAATAAAAATCTATTACCAGAAGTAGATGTATCAATAGAAGAATTAAATTTTATACGCCATAGTGGCGGTTGCTTTAAAACAATATCACCTGCATTTGATGGTGTATGAATATATCTTTTGAACCAGTATATAATTTGATTTAATGACTCCGCTTCTGCTCCATTTTTAGCAGTTAATTCATACGTGAAAGTAAATTGTCTAAAGTCAGGTGCTTTCCACATCAATACCTTCATAGGGTTGATAACTGATTTTGTCACCATTTGAGCTAATTTATTCATCTCAGACTCACCATCTAATATCTTTTGTGCTGCAACATAAGCTCCACCTTTAATAACATCATCTGTTATAGCTCCTTCATTTCCTTTATGTGCTTGTAGAGCAGCTGCAACTGCTCCCATATCTTGTGATTGCCAATTTGATCTATATGGAACTGTTAACTCGGCCGGCAATGGTAAATACACTTCCCCTAGATTAACCTCCTCTTGTCTTCCATGCTCATCCATTACATTCAAATCAAAACAATGAAAATGTGTGTATTGTTTTAGATCTGATCTGTTTAATAGATCGGATGGAAATTGTGTATATCCACCAAATATCGGTACAGATTTTGATATTGCGTAAATAAGTTTTACTAAATCTTTTCCTGTAGATCCTAATAATGTTTGAGCACCTGATGCAACAGCACCCGCTGTTGCTGTTCCTGTTTGCGCTATTGCCATAAATCGATTGTATGTAAAGTGTTATATGTCTTATTTATGCAAAAAAGACATAAATACTTTAAAAAGAAGTAAATGGCGAAAGGGTACCCGAAGAAGAAGAAATTTGTTCCGCAGAATAAAGAAAAGTATGTCGGGAATGTGGATTTAATAATCGCGAGATCTAATTTAGAATTAAGATTTATGAGATGGTGTGATACACATTCTAGTGTCATACGTTATAGTAGCGAAGAAGTTATAATCCCATATATAAAGCCAACAGATAAAATGTATCATCGTTATTTCGTCGACTTCTTGTTAACAATTCGTGATAAAGATGATGTTGAACATACTTATTTAGTGGAGATAAAACCGAAAAGTCAAACCAAACCACCTAGAAAAAGTAAAAATAAAACAAATAGAGCGTATTTAACAGAAACAGCAACTTTTTTAGTTAATAAAGCTAAGTTTGCTGCAGCTGAAAAATATTGCGAACAGAGAGGGTGGAAGTGGAAAGTATTAACGGAGGATCAATTGAAAACATTATAAGATTAGATGGCAATAATTAAAGGTACAGAATTTAAAGCCTCTGATGGTAATAAGTATAAGTTTTTAGGGAAACAGTGGGCTTTAGTCGATCCAAAAACAGGAAAGACTACGAGAATGGCTTCCACTAAAATAACATTAGAGTTAGAACGGTTAGCAGCCGCTAACCATATGATAACTCCATCTACTTCTGTTTTTGATACGTTATTATTGCGTGGTATTAGATCAGGAGAAGTGCCAGCAAGAACGCAAGCGGCAAGGGATTGGTTTAGAAATACAGCGAAAGGAACAACAATATCAAGGCATGAAATATTAGCTGAGAAAACGAGATTTGTGAATAAAGTTGAGCCAGGGAAAATGTACATGTTTCAATATTACGCCAAACTTCGTAACAAACTTCCTTATTGGGATGCTTTCCCTTTGATATTTCCTATAGAAAAATATGAAGATGGATTTTTAGGGATCAACTTCCACTATTTACCATACGATTTGCGAGCAAAATTAATGGATGCTCTTTATAAAATCTCAAGCGATAAACGATATGATGAGAAAACAAAATTGATTGCTAATTATAGGCTTTTAAAAGGTGCATCACAATATAAGTATTTCATACCGACAATTCACAGATATTTGTCAGAGCAAGTACAAAGTAAGTTCATTGAAGTTGCATCATCAGAATGGGATGTAGCTTTATTTTTACAAGTGCAGAATTGGAAAGGTTCGTCTCAGGATAAGATCTGGAGAGATTCAAGAAATAAAATTTAAAATAATTCAATGGGAGCCGCATTTTCAGTTGACGATTTTAGATCGTCTTTTTCAGCAGGACTTGCAAGTCCTGCTCTATTTAGATTCAGACTCTTAAGACTTCCTAAATTCATGACAGCAGGTGGTGCATCAATTTCTATTGGTGGCATTTCAGCATCAATAGGGGGTGCATCTAGCAATGCATATAGTAATATTGAAGCATATGGTAACTCTGTTATAGGTTCTTTATCATCTAAAGCAATCACTGAATTACCAATGCATGTGAAAGCTGCGTCTATTATGGATCAAAATATTCAATGGGCACCGACTGCTTATTATGGAAAGCCGGTTAAATATCCAACACAAAATTCTACTGGTGATCTTACTTTAGAAATAGTTTCTTCTGGTGACTTCTGGGAAAGAGATTTTTTTAATATTTGGCAAAACTATATCATTGATTTTGGTATTAGAGCAAACAATCCAACATTCACTATTGGTTATTATGATGATTATACAACAGAAGCTCTTGTTGAGGTATATAATGAAGAAGGAAAAATTGTATATTCAATCACAATGGATGGTGTTTGGCCAGTTCAAGTAGCAAGTATTGGTCTTGATTGGGCATCTAAAGATACAGCCTTAACATTCTCTGTCGATCTAGAAGTAGCATACTGGAGTGCTGTTAGTTCTAGTTATAATAATTCAGCCTCCTTCTCAATTGGTGGTATAAATGGTAGTGTTAATCTACCGAATAGCTTTATTCTTTAAAATAATAATACACTATAACATAACATTTACAATTATGGCTTTACCGATTCTAGTAGCTCCGAAATATGAATTAGTTTTACCTTCAACTGGCAAAACATACTCTTATAGACCTTTCCTTGTAAAAGAAGAAAAAGTACTTCTTATGGCAATGGAAGGGAATGATGAAAAAGAAATGATTAGTGCAATCAAGCAAATTATTTCTTCTTGTGTCGAAAATATTGATGTCAATATACTGCCGACATTTGATCTCGAATACGTCTTCTTAAAACTAAGAGCAAAATCAGTCAATGATAAAGTGACTTTTAATGTTAAACATGCAAATAATATTAATTCTAAAGGTGAAGATTGTGATGGCGGTAGAGCTGTGACGATCGATTTAAATAAAGTTGAGGTTGTTAAGACACCCGGTCACACGAATAAGATTCAATTGAATGATCAAGTAGGATTAATAATGAAGTATCCTAATATTGAAATTTCAGAAACCGCTAAGAATACAGATAGCGATACTGAGAATGTATTTGATATGATCAAGAAATGTATTGAATCAGTTTTTGATACTGAAAGAACATATAGTCCATCTGATTATACACCGAAAGAAATGGACACTTTTATCGATTCGCTAACAAATCAACAGTTAGAAGATATACAGAAGTTTTTTGAGACAATGCCGAAACTTAAATATGAAATGAAATGGAAATGTGAAAAATGTGGTTGCGAGGAAGTTGTATTATTAGAAGGATTAAACAATTTTTTTACTTAAGCATGAATCATACTTCTCTTAATTCATATTACACACTAAACTTCCAATTAATGAAGCATTGTAATTGGAGTTTAGATGAGATGGATGGATTAATTCCATGGGAGAAGGATATATACGTGATTCAGCTAGAGGAGTGGATCAAAGAAGAAGAAAAACGTAACAACAAAAAATGACGAAAGCAGAGAAAGATAAAAGGAAACAGATATTATCGCAAATTGATTCAAATCTTAAAAGCACTATTATCATAACTGATAAAGTGAGTGTTGGGAATTTGAATTATGTAGATCATAAAAAAGGTACTAAAAAATATGATATGCCTGAAAAGCAGGCTGTTTCTAAGTCTTCTTTCTTAAATCATAAAGAGAGATTAATAAAAGGATCTCCTGCCCATAAGATAGAGACGAAATTAGGAACAATTGCTACTCTTCTAAGAGATATTTATAAAGATCTTAGTAGAGCGTTACGAGTAGGTATTAATCGAAGAGTATCAGTGTTTAATCCTATACGTCTTATTGAATCTGCTTTTACACTTTATGCTGTTAAGGTCGGTTTCGTTAAGATGATTTATAAAGAGAATCAAAAATTTATTGATAATCAATATAAAAAATTTTTAAACTTACCCTTCTTTAAAGGCGCTTGGTATGAGAAGTTTATGGGTAGCAAGATTTTTGATAAAAAAGGTTTCGGTTGGATTAAAAAGATTCTTGATGTTGATACTCATCGTAAGAATTTAGATGAACGCTTACAACATGAACAAGAAGCGAGAGAATGGAAACCTAATCTTCTTAGGGCTGTTTATGAAATACGTGATATTCTTAAAGATGCTTTTCATGGACCATCTGCTGCTCCACCAATAGAGCCTAGCCCATCTGGACCTTCTCCTGTTGAACCAATTTCTCCGGCTACACCTCCGATCAAGCCAATTTCTCCTGATACTCCCCTATCAGAACCCCCTGCTCCCAAGAAAAAAGTAATAATACCGGTCAAGGGTAAAGATGAAGGTGAAGTTAAGATGCCGGTGCATGCCTCAGATGCTATCGTTAAGTTAGCAGAGCATGGAACTAAACCAGGATCTATTTTTACTCATGATATTCGTCTTGTTTCTCTCTTCAAGACAATGGTAGGATATTTTCACGATTTGCTCACTCATCTTAAAATAAAGATTACAACACCGAAAGTTACGAAAGTAAGTGCTGAGAAAAAAAGTAGCAGATTTAACTCTCTTAATATCTTTAGCAAAAAAGATAAAAAAGAAGGTGATAAAACAGAAGAAGAGAAAAAAGATCAAGAGAAAGAACCAAAAAAGAAGAAATCATTCATAAGCTCATTCGCTAAATTTCTTAGTCTCGACTTCTTAGGAATAGGTGTTTTAGTAGAGGGATTAGTTAAAGCATTCGGTGTGTTTAGTACAATGGCAGGGCATGTATTAGGAGTGGTTAGTTCTGTATTCTCTGGTATCAGTGGATTGCTTGCTTCAACTGGTATTACTGGCCTTATTATGAACATTCCTGTAGTGGGTACTATGCTATCCTCTATCGGTACTTTCTTTGGTGGAATAGCAGGATGGTCTATTGGTTTAAGCGGACTTGCAGCAGCAATAGGTTCTGTAGTACTCGTCGGTGGGATAATAGTCGGCATTGCTGGACTATTTGGTGCAATCACCGGATTTTTCAGAGCAGGTGAAATAGAAGAATTCAAGAAACAAGGGGTTACGCTTTCTAATAGAATTTCTGCTATGATTGGTGGATTCTTCTCTGGTATCACTTTTGGTTTGATAAAATTTGAGGATGCAGCGTTAGTTGTTGATAACATCCTTAACTTTTTTGATTTCAAGGGCACGTTGATGGGAATAGGTGATGCATTTAAAGATCTTTGGGATGCTCTGAAAGATCTCTGGATAGCAGTAAAACCTATCGTTAAACTCATTGTTAATATACTTAAGCCGATAATAATAATTATTGGTGGTGTGTTATTATTTGTCTTAAAAGCTATAGGTGAGTTTATTAAATTACTTGTAGGTGGATTGAAGAGTGTAATAAATACAATCACACTACTTCTTATACCTATTAGTATGATAGCTGATTTATTGAATAAGGCTTTTGATTATATTTGGATTTATTTCAAGGAGCTATTCAAACTCTTTCACGGTATATTTACTCGTAATCCAAAAGAAATAGTAGATGCTGCGAAAGTTATCTGGGATAATCTACTGACGCTTATAAAGAATATAATCACAATACCATTCAAGTGGTTATTTAGATTCTTTAAGAAGATGGGCACTATCCTGATGGATTATATTACTATTCCATTCGATTTTATAATTAATTCTGTACTGAAGAATAAGAATAAACAATTCAAGCTTAAAGATTTCTTCAAAGAGGTAGTTGATAAAGCGTGGCAGTGGATTAAAGATCAATTTACTGTTAGTTTCCCTAAGACGACTCAATTCATAGAAAATCTATTAGAAGTATCTTCTCAAATTCTAAGATTTCTTGGATTTAGATTGAATCCATTGAATATGTTGAAGAGTAATGATGAGTTATGGGCAATGGCAAAGAAGAAAGAAGAGCCACCAGAAGATAAAATAGGTGATGATAAGAAAAATGATAAGAAAAATGATAATCAACCAAATAATGTTAAAGATGTATCAAAAAATGCAACAGTAATAGCGCAAAAAGATGCACAAGCACAAAATGATGCAGCAGCTAACATTGATCCATTAAAACAGGAACAATCACGTAAAGCTGAATTTAGAGCACAAAGAGGTGATACTAGCCCAACAGTTATTGATAATAAAGGACAGATAGTTCCCGCAACAAGAGATGCTAGCGGCAATCTAATTCCTACCGCTAATGGCAAGCCTGCTTCTCCACAAGATTCATACACAGGAAAACCATCAGAGTCATCTGGAACTATAGCTGTTTCTGGAAAAGGAAAAGAGGCTGCTGAGCAATATTATGGAAAGAAGATGAGTGATAAAGAATATGATATGTTGGTGAGAGCAACTCATGCTGAATCTAGTAGTAAGAGTGATCCTAAAGAACAAGCTATGATAATGGGATCTATTTTGAATAGAGCTAAAACTAATAAGAATGGAATTGAAGGTGCTTTAACTGCAAAAAATCAATTCCAATCTGTAACAGGCACTAAAGCTAATGGTAATCAAGCAAGCTCTAATTATATTAATGGTCCTAAAGATAAAGAACGTCGTGAATCTATTGAGAATGCAGCAGGTATGTTAGGAGGAGTTCCTACTGATCAAAAAAACTTCACAGCAGCAAACTCTAAAGCATATGGTGCTGGTACGAATATAGGTTATAGAGATAAAATGATCGCTAATGGTGGTCACGTATATGCTAGTAGTGTTTTTGATAAAACGTTTGATGAGAAAAAAGTAACACTAAAAGACGCATACGCTGGTACCGATAATACAGATACAAAAAAAGTATCAGCAATAAAGACAAATCAGAAAAGTATTGACGATATAAAGGCACAGAACGCTCAGGCTTCGAATTCTAATACTAACAATATAAGCAAGGCATCAACTACAGTTCAAAATAATGTAAATTATAATGTAACACAAAAGAGGAGCGCATCACGCTCAGATGTTGACGATCAAAGACTAAGAGGAGCTAATGATGATCTAGCATACATTTAAAAAATTATAAATAACATAAAAAGTATTTCCTCGTAAAAATCATTAATAATAATTCAATTATGGCAGACGAAGATATCTCTAGAGCGTGGATTCTCGAACAATTCACGAAAATTTATACCTCTATAAGAGAAGACGTTGACAAAATAAAACAATCTTTAAACGTATACGTAACTCACTCTCAATGCCAAGATCGTAGATTGCTTGAATCACAAGAGATCCGCACTATTAACGAACGTTTACTTAATATCGATGTAGAAGTAGAAAAGATTAAAGATTCTTTCGACAAGAAATTCTCATCTATTAGGATGTGGATTTGGGTTCTGATGGGAGGAATCATAGGCGAGCTCGTTATGCTCCTTATTAAAGTCTCAGCACAAATTAAATTATAATTTTTATGAAAATTGATACGCTTGATTTTATTTCAGAATGTCATTTATTCGAAAAAAAATTAGATCAAATAATTGATACACTCAATGAGCTAGCAGCACACCTTAAATCAAAACATCAACAATTAGATTTTTATGTGCGTTTACTAGCTCTAGCTGCAGGTTTAAATACAGCAATAACATTAACACTTATATTCAAATGAAAACTTTTAAAGATTTTAAAGATGAAATGCTTGCTTCTTTAACAGAGAAAATAATAGAAAAATTAGAGATAGAAAAGCAATCTCTGGCGAATGCATTGTTTAATGATGATTCATACGATTCTGAAAATGAGGAGTATATTTCTGAAGTAGATACTTTAACATCATTAAATTAAGTTTTGTTGTTCAAAAACTTAAAAAAATTTATGCTATTATCATTTAAATCATTTCTTAGAGAAGAGCGACTTCTTCTAGAAAATCGTCTTGATTTTTTAAAGAAGAAATATAAAGATCTTGATTTTCGGTGGGATACACACGACTGGGATTCATGTGACCCTTCTACTGTTAGAGGTATGGTTATTGATTTTTTTGCTAAAAACGTTGATCCAACAACGAATAAAAAATATCTAGATTGGATTCTTAGACAGTATTCGAAACATAATTTTAGACAAGAGGATGGATATCGAGTAAAATTAACACTTTTAGATTTTGAACATTATAAAAACCATATCCAACAAAAAGATATCAATCAATATCAAAGTCTATCAGATCTAGAAGATGCTATAGAAGCAGTAGCTGGAACTAAATCAAAACGTGAAGAAATACGAGATATTAAACATGAAGGTGCCGATAAAATATTTGATAAAGGTGGTGTAACTGTTTATAGGATAAAAACGGAAGCTGCAGCTAAGTTTTATGGTGCTGGAACAAAATGGTGCACAGCAGCTGAAAATCACTGTCAGTTCAATAATTATAATAGCCGAGGTCCATTATACGTTGTATTTTGTAAAGATTTAGAAGGTAAGCAAGCTAAGTTTCAATTTCATTTTGAGGATGATCAGTTTATGGATGTTAGAGATGAAGAAGTAAATTTAACAAAATTATTAAAGAAAAATCCTGAATTAAAAGAGGTTCCAGCTTGGCAAGGTAAAAATATATTATTAACAACAGATAAAAATTTTAGTAAATATTTTAATCAATTTCTTACATTGAATAACTCTTTAAGTGTATTGAAAGATCCGAGAGTAACTGATGAAATGATTCAAAATGCTTTAAATTCACCAATATCTGAAGTTAGAAAACGAATTTTAATTTATCCAAATATAACAAGAGAACAATTAGCAAAAGCTTTAAATGATTCTCATGAAGATGTTAGATATAATGCTATAGTTCATCCTAATGCAACAGAAGCACATCTTAAGAGAGCTTCTGAGGATTTTATTAAGCGTAATAAAGAAAAAGCAAAAGAAAGATTAACTAGAGAATTTCATAAGTAATAACCAATTAACAAAACATGAAAAATTTTTCAACATTATTAAAAGAACTTAGGCTTTCTATTACACAAGAACAACTCGAAGAAGATCGTTACTTTGTTTTTGATTTAGAAGAAGATATATATAATTATTTTAATGATGAATCTCTAGAAGAAGGTATTGGTAATTTACACGGAGTTCCTCCTGGGCTAAGAAATACTATTGTAGGTCATGGTGAAAATATAAAATCAAAAATAGAAGGTAATAAATTTAATGATGGTATTGCAAAAGAAAGTGAAGGTTATTATCGTGCTCCAAATACAATTCATGGCGGTGAACATTCAAAGAGGGAAGAGTCAGCGGTTGCAAAATCAAAAACTCAATTGAAAAGTATGATTAATAATGCTGTTGGAGAAGGAAAGATGGCAATTATTCATAAAAATGGTAAACCAATCGCAGCGATAGCTCATAAATCTGGATCAGCTGAATGGAGTGAACGTCCAAGATACTCTGTACATACAGCTGATTCTTCTGATGTAGATTTTGATTCTAGTGTAGAAAAAGCGAGACATGGTTATGCATATAGTAGAACACATAGTGTCTCAGATTTCCCTAAGAATGTTGCTATTGAAAGAGCAATAAGTAAAGTCAACCAACATATAGATTATGAAGAGCCAGAGAATGAACACTTCAAGAAAAATAAATATCACATCGTTACAGTCGGTCCTGATAAAAGACGAGAAGCAGTAAGACAAGCAAGACAGGAAGGAAGAAGAGTGGATGATATGTTAGATGCTAACACTAAAATAGCAGCAAAGAAACTCGCTCATGAAAAATTAGGTGATACAGGTAGCCCGTATTATGTAGCAGCAAGTCTTCATAAGAGATTAGGTGATGCAATAGATAGTGGTAATAAAGAAGAAGCAGAAAAATTCGCTAAAGAATTATCTGATCATATTAAGGATTATTATGGTGGTTTATCAAGAGATAATAAAGATATAGATAAGTATGCTGATTTATTAGTAGATATAAAGCATAATAATAAATATCATACAAGTGATTATATAAAAATATATAAAGAAGGACTTAAAAAATTAAGAGATTTAAGGAAGTAATGTCAACTAGAGCAACAATATCATTAGTAGCAGCTGACCAAAGAGTGAAAAGCATTCTTCTTTTTGAGAATAATTCTCCAGATCAATTAATAAAGATGTTAGTAAGAGATTATAATACTTATAACAAAGTAAACAACCTTATCAGCTTAGGTAATATTACTTCATTTAGTAATGATAAAGTTAAGCGTTCGTTTAGTATATATGACAAAACACAGAGACCGAAGTTTTATAATGATTTAGATAAATTTATTTCTTCAAGTCATACTGAAGAATATAACTATATTTTTTGGGAAGGGGCATGGTTTATTATAAGAGGGAATAGTTATAAGTTGAAAAGTTACAGTAGCCATATAACTAAAAATTACACTAAAGAGTATAGTAGTAACTAACAAAAAAGGCCCAATTAAGGACCTTTTTGCTGTTAAAAAATAATTCTTCCTTAGAAAGAAATATTTGCACCAACGAGTGGAACAATAACATTAGGGTTACCGGCACCTCTTGTACCTAGATAGGTAACTCGACCATCTATATCAACATTTTTTGCGATGTTAACCTTAACACCAGCACCAGCTTGATATTCAGCTGAACCTGCTGCTCCAAGATTTTTCAATGGAGTTCCAACACCAACAATTACATACGGGCGAACTGATCCAGAAAGCACATCATATGTACCGTTAACAAATCCAGTAACTGTTGATGCCGCTTTTTTACCACTAAGCAACTGTCCTTCAACACCAACTTGACCGAATTGATATCCTGCCTCTACTGAACCTACGAAGGATGTATCACCCTTTAAATTCGCCCAAGGGAAGGTGGTACTTTTCGATTGTGCGATCGTAACACCTCCTTTCGCACTAACAAAAGGTTCTGCTTGTGCTGTGCCTGATATACTAAAAATTACTGCAGTTATTGCAGTAGCGATGATAGCTGTTTTGATTGTTTTCATATTCATTTTAGTTTAGTTTAGTTTAGTTTATGTTTTACAATAACGAGAGCTTTCTTCTTGTGATGCTTCTTTATATGATGTTCTTTTGAAGAAACTACTATGGTTTTCGCTTCATGTTTTATAGTAGGAGCATTTTCTGCTAATGCAACTGCTGAAAATGAAGTAGCAAAAATAATTGCAATAAGTATAAGATTTTTCATTGTTCGACTTTTATATATTTTGAGCAAAAATTACTCGATTGATTTTAACTATAACCTATAACCTGTTGGAGTTAGACCACCTTCTATTAAACAATTCGCACGATAAAGGTGATAACAATAAACTCCAGCCATAATATAATTTTTATAACCTAATCTTCTCAGTTGATAATCCATTTCATTATCTACACTAAGAAATCCATTCATAAACCCATTCGTTTGCTTCCATACATTCTTCGATATTAAAACTACAACGCCACTAATAGGATCTGAAACTTCTACTAACCTCAACCTATCTTCTTGTTGTAATTTACGACCTATTTTCCTGTGAAACAACATATCATGGTTATATGCTTCAGCAGAATCTTTTCGAAAAACGATTTGTTCTACATTTCCTACACGATTTGTAACAGCTGTTAACATTCCGAATGTATCGGCATTGGGAAGAGAAATTATCTCCTCAAGCTGATGATACCAATCCGGTGTTGTAAAAGATGCATCGTGATCAACGAAACACGCCCAATCTTCTTCTCCAAGTAAATTCATGAAACTATTATAAGCGGCACCAAGATTTTTATTAGTATTAATAGGTGCATAAGGAATATTTGTATAAATCATCAAGCGTGTTTATTTTTGTAAAATGGGGAGGATTTCCTCCCATTACATTTTTAATCTTCATCCGAAACTAGTCTTTTAAAATAGTCATCATCTGGTTCATCATCTGCTGAATATATTGGTTTGCCTTTGATAGCATCATCAATAGACAATCTAGTTGATGTTGATGTTACAGAAGCAACCGCATTTCTCAGCTGACGTTCTGGTTCATCAAGACAAAGCACCCTTCTTAATTTAGCCTCTAATTCATCAGAAGACTTATACTTTTTCGGATCAAGAAATTCCTGTAGAGAATATTCTTTGTCATATATCTTCTGCAACTCTTCATCTTTTGTTAAAAGCGGAGAAGCCGCATCAAATTCTGACTTATCATAATTCCTATACCCTTCAACATTACGAATCTTCATCTTGAAATTTGCACCTTCCCACAAATCAAATGGTGAGTATGCTGTTTCATCCTCAAATGAAGGATTCATTACATCGTTTATTCTTTCAAATATTTTCTTACCATACTTGAACAAGAACACTTTCCCGTTATTATCCGGATTAACCGGATCGTTGATCATGTAGATGTTCGAGATATAGCTCAACTTTCTTTTTTGTTTTCTTGCTTGATCTTTGTTGTCATCAACTCCAGAGTTCCATAGTTTACCGTTTGAAGTACAGATTGAACATTGTTCTCCGATCGACGTTGGGCAAAGATCAATCAACCATCCACCAGGTCCCTGAAAAGCATGTTCATATTGAATCACCCAAGGATAATCCTCTCCTTTTGGTTGCGGTAAAAAGCGAAATACTGCGAAACCGTTTCCTACTTTATCTACTTGCGGTCTCCAGAATCTATCATCCCCGTAACTAGCTTTTGTAGATAGCTCCTCTATTTTTTTCGTTAGTGTTTCGAGAGAAGCTGTTCTATTCTTCTTGAGATCAGCAAATGTGTTTGCTTTAGCTGCTGTAGCCATGTTATTTTATCCATTCTTGTCCACATAGCTCATTATATAATTGTTATTGTAAATTATCCACAAATCTCATCTTCTAATATCCTTAATATATAAGAAGTATTTTTAAAAAAACAACCTCTTATTTAAAATGGTAAAATATTTGTATGTGATTCTACATTTTCCTTCACCATTTTTCTAAATACTTTAATCCTCTCCTCATCAAAATTATTATATCTCAAGAAGAACTCTTCATATCCTTTAACAGTATAATATACATTTTCAAAGATGAAGTCATTACCATAGTGAATTTTTAATGGCTTCATAAATTTTAATATATGTTCTAATATAACAATTGTTTCAATAGTTATAATATTTTGAAAATATAATTGAATTATTCTCGGGAACTCCTTTCCCTGTGGTTTAAAATAGCAATTAAATGCTTTTATCTCCTCAAATAATATTTTAAGATCTTTCTTAAAATTATAGGTTAAAGACTCTTGTCTCCCTTTCCATTTCTCGTACACTGATTTAGAATATTCAGATAGAAGATCGCCTATCCAAACATCTCTTGTATCAATAACGTTTGCTAGAAGAAAGCATATAATATCTTCTTTCGACATTTCTTTACCAAGATGACAAGCAAAACTATATTCTTTTAATTCACGAAAATCTGTAACACGATCACTATTAAGTACTTTTCCTTTATACATGAAGAAATTATACTTTTTTAATTTAAAATGTTCTTTGATCGCGATGAGTGATTCGTGAACAAAAAAACCTTTACGTTCATAATCCGATAAAACTGCTACCATCTTTTTCACCTTTCATCATATGTCGCGATTCAGCCTCAAGAAGAATTTGATCTTTAAATGTAACATTAATATACGGAACTAATTTTTCATACTCTAATTCATACTTAGCTGCAAAAATGCAAATTGAATCAATAATTCCGTCACCTTCTGTTCTATATATCTCATTCACCTCATTTTTAAACTCCTCAACTGTTTTAACTTTTAACATCTGTATATTTTAGTTGTGTAAAAAATATTTAATACTAATTATATACAAAAATTTAGTTGTAAATCAAGAACCTCTTTCTTTAAGAAATCTATGAGCACCGATAACAGTGACGACCTCTTGATTTTTACTTTGTATCTTGATATGTCGTTCATGAAACCAAAGCGAATTCTTTAGTTTCTTTTGCATTTCATTATAAAGAGTACCACGTTCTTCTAAGATATTTCTAGCAATTTCTTCAGCTTGTGCAAAAGATGTATTATCAGTTATTTTAAAGTTTTTTCTTGCTTTAAACCAAGCAAATTGACCTTGTTGTTTAACAACCTTTTCGATTGTATCTGGATAATTTTTGTGTCGTAGTCTATTAACAGTAACAATACCTACCCCGTATTGACCTTCAAGACATTGTCCTCTCGACTCAAAGTATATATTATGAGCAAGCCATTTTACATCATCTAGATTCGCTGGTTTAATATTAATTTTTTGTGGTATTTTTGGTCCTATATTTTCAATAGGGTTTTGATGTGTTTGAAAAGAAGTATCTACTGATGTGATATCAGCGTGGGCTCTCGACCCGATTAAAGCTGAGAAAATAATAAGTAAAAGGGTTTTTGAAACATTCATTTTTCGATATTTCGTTGAAAAAATAAGCGTTCCTTTCGGAACGCCTTTTAATATCAATGAGATTCTAATTTGAATCTATTTGTATTTATGAATCATCATCGTTCACATAGAATATAAGTAAATCATATCACTTCACAAACATATTAAAATATTATTAAATTAATTCACATTGCCCTCCTGAACAGGCTACAGCACTATATTTATCTACATCATTATAAGATGGTTTCGTTAAAATTTGTTCAAAATCTACCTCTTTGAATGTTTTTGAGATTTTATTCCACTTGTACCAAAGATGGACATCCTTCAAACAATAAACAGTTTTATCAAGATCGTTCTTAAAATAGTTTTTTGCAAACTGTTTTGCTCTTCTTACCCAATCCTTTTTCAAGAGAACTTCAGTTCGTGTGCCCTCGAATTTCTTATCTCTATTAAGCACAGAACTACATGCTTCCCAAAGATTATTATCATAATAGTGAAGACCATCAACTATAAGACCTGATGCAAACATTACCCCATCTCCATACTTATCTAACAACTCTTGAGAAGTTAGAACGCTTGTATAGGGTGCTTGTGAATAATCCTTATCAACAGCGTTTGAAACAAAGCTAACAGCTGTGAAAGCGTATTGATTATCAAAGATATATTTCGCAACTTCATCATAATCTTCAACTATAACAGTACAGGAAATATTATGACTTGTCTCTGGTCTAATACAGCGTTCTATTACTTTACCTTTATTCACCCAATGTTCTTGTGCGAACTTAATTTTCTCTAAGTGAGTAACACCAATCATATCTGACTTAAATAATGTAGTATCATCATTTGTTATAGGTGTGTAAACAACATAATCTGAATTGGTAGATGACCAGGCTGATTCTTCAATCATATCAGGAACATTTTCTAAAAGCCATTGTGCAGTTTCAAGACCTTTATTCACCTGCATAATCCTAAAGTATCTCTTTGAGTGTTCTGGATGAATACCAGGAGCACACATAAGAATAGTAGAACTGTTACCATCTGGTTTTGTGCAGAGCATTCTAGCAGCTGGATTTATACCTATAATCGAGGATATTTCCTCATTCACTTGCTTAACAATCTCTGCTCCTTTCTTAAGAATCTCTTCATTAAATAGTTCAGGGCTATTCATCCACCCAGCTATAGAAACACCAATCAATGCTTCTCTCTTAACAATTTCTTCTGTAACTGAACCAAGGAAAGGTAAATCAGTATAACCTGCCTGTAGTGTACCTAAAACAGCTGCATCTCTACATGCTCTATAAAACTTTTTCTCATCAAATTTTCCATTTGTACGACAAGCATTTGCATTCACACTAGTAAGATTACAGAGCGATATTCCTGTGATTTCATTTTCAAAATCAAGGATAGGAGACATGCCAATTTCATAACAAGGGTTAAATATCGTATAGATAGAATCCATGAATACGAATCCAATATCAGATAATTCATTGTTCATCTTTACGATATCGAGAAATTGTTGGTATGTAAACTGTCCTCGTATTAACCCTATACTATTATTTGATCTACTTCTTTGTTTATTGTGTGTTCTCCAGTCACCAATCTTTGCATTGATCATTTCAGTATCATTCTGATCAACAATAATAGAAAGAGCAGCTCTTCTAATACCACCAGAAAGCACTGCATCAGCTAAATGCATGAAAACATCGTACGCGACGATCGATCTAAATTTAGTGCATCCATCTTGTGTTTCTTTTTCTAGTAAATCCTCTATTCTTTCTAGTGACTGCTTTAATCCCTTTGGCCCTGGTGCTTTAAATCCACCACTTATAAACGATCCTTTTAGTCGTATTTGAGAGTAATCAAACCTTACTATTGCACCTTGATATTCTGGTGACGGCACAACACCGGCACAGAAAGATGAAAGAAGCACATTAGCTGCCTCTGCCCAACCTTCTACAGAATCAGGAATAATAAAATTTTTAACTATTATGGCATCTCTTGGTATTAATATTGGCAATTTCTCAACCCAATGGTTTAAAAAGCTAATTCCAACACCACAACCGGATAGTAAGAGATGAAAGACTTTGCCGAAATTTTCAACTTTATCACAATAAAGAGCGCTACAGTTAAAAAGTCTTGAATTGTTTTTGAAGATTTGTTCTCCGCGATATTGGAGGTTTCGTTGTGAGGCAAGTATTAGTTTTGATTTGTATGAATCTAGAGCATCTGTGAGATACGAATCAAGTTGTGGAAGATATTTGTGATATTTTACTTTATGCGTTTCGTTAATGACGGCTTCACACGCTTCTTCCCAATTTTCGTACCTACTCTCCTTATCATTCCACTTCGAGTAATCGGAATAAAATTTTAAGGCTGATATAAATTTTCGACCTTTCATTTGTATGTTTTTTATTTTTTTATTTCTGTTACCTATTAAAGCTCAATTCCGGTAGCTTTCCCGCCTGTGTTCTTTTTTATTTCTCTTAGAATATCTTTGAATCCTTCTGGTGCTTTTGATTGAACTGTGCTTCCTCTAAATCTAAGATTTATAATTGGTGATCCAAATACATAATTTATACATTCTTCCTCGCCGCATACTGGGCAAGGCTTTTTTTCAGGATCATGGCGTTCAACAATGGGGAGTGCTAATTCAAAATTGTAGGAACAATTTGAACATATAAATTCATAAAGTGGCATCTATTTCCTGTGTTTATTAGAGTTTAAGAGAGAAGCCTTATCAATATTTGGAGCACCTATGATATACACAACACACTTTTTTCCACCACAACTAGGGCATACTTCTTTTTCTGGAGTGTATCGATCTGAAATGATAAGGCTTTTCTCGAACTTTTTGTGGCATTTATTACAAATGTATTCGTAGAATGGCATATGAGGTTTGATTATGTTTTAAGATAGTAGTAGTTATTTAATTCTTCGACTAGTATAGGAAATACTTTATTCATGAAAGTTTCATAAACCATACGACCGAAATATGAATTGTTAATCTTTTCATCTGTTAACGTAGATGATCCTTTAATAATATTTACATGAAATACTAACAAATTATTATTATTCATACTACAAAATCGTACACTATATGTGCTTATAGTAAAACGAGTAACTATTATTCTCACATATGGGATGAAATCTTTAAAGATAGGAGAAGTGGTATCTGCTTCACCATTAAATCTAGATAGAATCATATTACATTGTATATTTGATTTAGAAATAATTATGTTATTAATTGATCCTTTTATCATGATAGCGGTTAAGAGTTATTTATGTAAATGATTTTATTTTTTCAACTAGTATAGGTAATATCTTGTTCATGAAAGTCATATAAATCATACGACCGAAATATGAATTGTTAATCTTTTCATCTGTTAATGAAGATCTCTTATTATCCATATTTACATTAAACATTAACATATTAGTATTATCCATACTATGAAATTGTACTGAATATAAATCTAAATAAAGAGAAGTAATCGATATTTGTATATAAAGAGCTTGATCGTGGTCTGTAGACCAATCTTTAAAAATTCGAGAAATAGTATCTACTCTACCACTAAATCCAGATATGGACATATCACATTGTATGCTTGATTTAGAGACAACTATGTTATTGATTAAACCTTTTATCATAATTAAAATACTAAAATAACTTAAAAGTCAAAATCCTGAATCTTTTCTAGAGAAGAAGATATTATATGTGAGAGAATGGTAATGATATATTATATCACTTTATATTCATATCGGTTAACGCTTTTGTTCTATTGAGTACAGCTATCCTAGTTAATTCAAAATCAAGAATATCTCTTAGTTTTGGAAAGATTGATTTACAAAACGTAACTTTTAATACATTACCTAACGGTACACCTTTTCTTAAAAGATTATAATTACCATCATAATCAAAAACCATCTCTGATAGAGATTTCGAAAAATGTATCGTTTCTAATTTAAGAAAATACATCACGGAAGATCTATTCAAGGTTACTTTTATATCTAAAGTACCGGATTGACATAACTTTAGATAATAACTTGGTATATTGATTCTATGAGGTGCAATATTGAGATTTACAATACATTGCACTTTCTTATCAATAAATATTATATCAGTACAAGTCCCGTGCACTATCATATTATGTTCCAAGTAAAATTTTTAATAAATTTGAAAAAACTTTACTCCTAATTGTATAAATATAATTTTTATAGATTTCTTGAGAAGTTTCAAGGCTCCTAACCTCCCACCCCTTTCTTAGATTATAACACTCTTGATAAGAAAAAGTAGGATTATTATCATCTACTATCCACAATAAGAATTCAGATGCTAATGTAGGTCTAGAGATACATACATATAATTTTATTGACGAATTTTCAAATGTAACATTAGCGTATATTGCATTTCTCTCGTCATTAACTACTATATCGCTTACACTCCCGTTCAATAACTGTTCCATGTTATATTTTTTTATAATAAAAAATTTTTTATTCAAAGTATGTTAATAAATGAGGAATAATTTTTAAATCTAGCGTATTTTGAATAGAATCACATTCAATTTTAGTGTTGAACATTTTAAATTTAGTTTCTGAGAAATTTGTTTGACCTCTCTTTATAGTTCCAAAAATAGCTTTTTCGTTATTCAACAATGATATTGCTTTGAAGGTATAATCATGAGTATGATCGTCTTCATAAATATAACAATCATACGTCTCATATAAATCTATAAACTTAATATGAAAAAAGATATATTTATTATATGAAATTATTATTTCATATACATTTCCTGTCAGATATGGTATATCTGACGACGGTTTATAAGGTACATACTCTTCTTCCGTTACACTCATACTAATTCTTGTAAAATCCTAAAAATAATGGATTGAATAACTATCTTACAGTAAACTAAATCGCGTACAGGTAAATCATCAATAGCAATTATTTCTGTCCGATCTGGATATATAAAACTAAGAGCTACTGGTAATAATGGAGCATTTTCATTAGGTACAATTATACAATTATCAATCTTTTTAGAATAACCCATTATTAGTGAAACATAATTATCTTTCATTCTAAAAGTGAAAGCTATATCAAACCAATTAACATTATCATTAATAAAAGATCCTAGCGCAAGACTAGCTCTTTTTTTAAAGAATATTTCTCCACTATTTATTATTCCAGGCATATCAAACTTTGCTTTGCACCATATCCCTTCCACCTCTATATTAAAAACATTCCCCCTAAGAGTAGCGTTACCATCAAACCAAATACTCATGATAATCTATTAATTTATTTAGATCTAGACGATGTCAAAATTTTAGGTAGAATTTTCATAACAAAAAGATGCATAATATCAGACTCTAGATCTGATAATAAAAAACTCTTTTTAACGACGTTTTTAGTGTTGTCGTTATAATGAATAGGCATTCCTTTTACTGACATTTCAACCCGGAACTTAAACAGCTTATCACTAATAATATTTGCGCTATCAGACCAGATGTCAAACTTAACTAAATATTTACCTTCACCTTCTACTATTTCATACAACTTAAAGTTATATTTATGAATACTGTTTTCGAGTACGAAGTGTCCTTTATGAGATTCATCATTTTGATCATAATACACATCTGAGCATATACCTTTATCAATAAACATAATGTAAATTTCCTCCAAAAAAATTAAAATTCATGAAGAAGAAGCATCAACTCCTTCAACTTATTTTTTATAAAGTAATTTAAGATTTGAGCAAGAAAACTCTGTTGTCTTCAGCTGCAGAGATGAATTGCTCGCTCGTTATATACCATAAGATATTATTTTTCAATTAAAATATCTAATAAACTATGAAATACTTTACACTTAATTGTATATATAAATTTAACATAAAACTCTTGAGGGATTTCAGTATTAAACTCCCACCCCTTTCTTAGATTATAACGATCTTGATAAGAAAAAGTAGGATTATTATCATCTACTATAAACAGTCGAAATATATCAAGTGCAAAGGTAGGCCTAGAGATACATACATATAATTTTATTGACGAATTTTCAAATGTAACATAAGCGTATATTGCATTTCTCTCGTCATTAACTACTATATCGCTTACACTCCCTCTCAATGGCTCTTCCATATCATATATTTTTTTGTTAATTTTTTATACTTATAATATAATAAAAAATTTGTTTATTCAAGGTATGCAAACAGATGAGGAATAATTTTTATCTCTAACACATTTCGAATAGAATCGCATTCGAGCTGGGTGCTGAGCCCATTAAACTTCATAAATGAAAAATTTGTTTGACCTTTTTTTATAATCCCAAAAATAGATTTTTCAGTATTTACTAATGACTTCGCTGTAAAGTTATAATCATGAGTAAGAGTGTTCTCATAAACACAACATTCATACCGATCGTGCAACTCTATAAAATTAATATAAAAAAAAGTAGTTAAATAGTATGAAAATATATTACATACATTTCCTGTCAGTGTTAGTATATTTGATGATTGGTAAAACATATACTCATTTTCTAATACGCTCATAATATTTTCTGTAAAATAATATTGATAATAGATTGAATAATTGTCTTACAATATACTAGATCGTGTGTATGTAGATTGTCAATATCAATTATTTCTATTCTGTCTGAAAATATAAAACTAAGAGCTGCCGGGAATAACGGGGAGGTGTCATTAGGTATAATTATATAGTTTTCATTCTCATTAGGATAATAACCTTCTACGAGTGTAACGAAACTATCTTTCTTTCTATAAGAAAAAGCTATATCAAACCACCTTATATTTTTACTGATTCTTTTAAAAGAGTCTAAATCCGGACAATTTCTTTTTTTAATGAAGATTTCTCCGTTGCTTACTATTCCAGGTATATCAAATTTTGCTGTACACCATATCCCATCCACTTCTATATTAAAAACATATCCTCTAAGATCGGTGTTTGTATCAAACCAAACGCTCATATCAAACATTCTCCAGTTTGCACTAATCCTTGTTTTTCATCTACAATTGCATCATTTTCCGGTTAACGGTGACTATCATGATGAAGTATTTTATTTAAAAGAACCGGATAGCAGAATTTTAGGTAGAATTTTCATAACAAAAAGATGCATAATATCAGACTCTAGATCTGATAATAAAAAACTCTTTTTAGCGACGTTTTTAGTGTTATCGTTATAATGAATAGGCATACCATTTGTACTCATCTCAATTCTAAACTTAAGCAACCTATCACTAATAACGCTAAATTTGTCGTCCCAGATGTCGAATTTAACCAAAATACCGCTTACACCAACTATTTCTTCTATACCATATAACCTAAAATGGTATATACAAGTACTGTTATCGAGTGTGAAGCTGCCATTATAAGAATCGTCACCTGGTGAATAGCGCACTTCTGAACATGCACCTTTATCAATAACCATAATATAAATTACCTCCAAAAGTAATAATTAAAATTCATGAAGAAGAAGAATAAGTTCTTTCAACTTATTTTTTATAAAGTAATTTAAGATTTTATCTCTTGAATTCCTAGAAGGAATTCTATACATTTCTAGGATTTTATCAACATATTCTTCTGGGATTTTAGAGAAATCAATGAGCTGTTGATTGCGCTCATATCTTCGTCTTGTTTCTTCATCAAGAGATGATAAGAATTTGTCCTCAGTAACATCTAACCAACCACTCATATTTTTCTTATAGATGCACTTTTGTTTTATAGTAGATATGCAGCCATCATCTGGCGAAAGAAAGTTCGGGACACCGTCACTAGCATCCCCTCTAATAATATGCTCTCTCAAAAACGCTTCTGAATTTTTACAGTTCACAATAATTTTCTTCCTAGGGTCATATTGATGAACGTTATCATACTTCTGTAGTTGAACATAATCTTTATCAGAGGAAATAATCATATGATTATCTTTATCATTCATTGCAATCACAGCGATAATATCATCTCCTTCACAGCCATTCACCTGCATGACTTTGTATGGAAAATTCTCTGCTATTTCATCACGCATTTTATTGAAACCAGCATATAGCTCATTCCAGTCTATTCCGGATGACGCTCTATTCACCGCTCTATTAGCTTTATAGTTTGGAAAAGCTTTCTTTCTCCATGAATCTTTTCCTTCAAAAGCTAGAACTAATTCACCATACTTATTCTTAAATTTGGTTCTATATGATCTTAAATTATTAAGAACCATATGTCGCAACAATCCCTCATTATATGTTCTAGTATCATTATCAGTTAATACAGACAGTATCATTACTTGAGTAATGTCGACTATTATCATTGTATTATATTTTATTTTTCAACTCTTAAAATCATCGTGTTTTTTGTACCACGATCGTTCGCCACTAACACTTCTGTCTTCAAAGTGTCCATGAATTTTTTGGCTTCGATCTTTCCGGTCTCAACCAAATTTTTTAGCTGCTTTTTAACTCTGCAGCGTTTCGTATAACTCGACTTATCGTCGTAATTTACTATTTTCCCATTAGCTATACCAAGCATTTGCCCTTCTTTTGCGACAAATACGGTAAGCCTATTTTGTGCTGCATTAAATAACCATACATATCTTGAACCTATAATTGATTCTGGCGCTATACTCACTAGTTCAAATGATTCGGAAGTTTCAAGATATCTGAATTTCATTAGATCTTTTTTTGCTTTTAAAGTCTTCACTTTAGGAGCCTTTATTTTTCTATTTAAAATTTTCCTTTTTCTTTCAAGGTGTAAAAATGTTTCGCAACCTTCAAGAATTGAGCTATATAACTCAACAATTTTCCGTAACTTCTTCTCGCCAAACTTATAGCTTTTTGCGAGCTCTTCATCCTCACCACTAAGAGCGAGGTTTAATTCGTCGTATTGCTTTTTGTATGTATCCGAAATAATTCGGATATGCTCTCTTTTCAATGAGTGATTCTTGATCCATTCGATCACGTTGAACGATGGAACAACTTTTGAGTAATAAGCAAGATCTATGATCTCATCTATTTCTCCTAAAATACCCATCATCAAAACTTTAGGATCAACTTCCACTTTCCTATAGTTATAATGTGCTTTTCTTAAAACTTCTTGCTTCAATTCGACCTCTAAATCTAATTTAGAGTAGTCGATGAATTTTACCGGTGCCAAATCAGCTTTCTTATTAACCTTTGGCTTATATGCCGTTGTTAGCTCTCGTTGTGATTGTTCTGCTGCAACCGCCGTTCTCATATCTACCCCTTGTTTTATGCTTCTCTCTCCTTCCATTTATTAAATATAAAAAATTTTTTAATATTATCCAAACATTTTTTTGCAAAACCAGGTGTCGTTTTTGGTGTCGTTTTTGGTGCTTCTCTCACCATATATTCAGATGTTTTTTTCACAAATCTTTTTGCTGCTTGTTCGGATGATGTTACTGTTCTTAGTGTCTTCATAAATAAACATATTTATAAAAAAATTAATAAAAAATCTTTACTTCTTTTTTAATAAGGTCAAGATATCTCCTGCGTTATACATTCCAGGAGGAGCGTAGATCAATATTTGATTACGATATATTAAACTTGAGTTAGCACAGTCTTGTACTTCATACTCAACCATATTATTTGCCAAACAAGTTGTTTTACTAACCACAAGTACAGATGGTGATGAATCTTCAGCATGACAAGCCAACAACCCAAGAAATAATAAAATAATTAATTTTTTCATTTCTCTTCAATTTTAATAATTATCTGATTTAGTGTCTGATAAGCTTCAAACAAACCTGCACGATCATCAAGTAAAATATTGTAAAACGGTTTTCGGGTTTTTGAAACAGGAGATATATTTACATAATTAGGTTCGTAACCTTTCGATTTACAATACTCCACAGCAGATGTTAATTGTTTTCTTTCTCTGGTTGTAAATAACATGAGTATAAATTCATGTTCAACACACTTTCTCAGAAGTGCTTCTATATGATCAAATGTATCACCTTTTTTATTAGGATCAAACACTGTTGAATCAAAGTTGAATGCAACTATCAATTTCTTATGAGATTGATATTCTTTCCACAGACGCTCTTCCTGTTCTGAAAATTGAAAAAATCGATCATTCATATTTTTTCTCGTTTGAGAGGTTAAAATTAATATGTGAACTAAAACCATTTATACGTCAAGAAATTTGCTCATGTAAAGGCTATTGTTATCAGTTTTTTCTCTTGTTAAGAGTAGCTCGCTCTTATCTACACACACGTAGTAGAAGCTGCCATTTATAGAGTTAACTGACTTAAGGTCGTTAGCTGTGAATACAGCACGTTCCCATTTATCACCTTTCTTTGAGATTTTATAATCAATACTAATATCCTGCACTAGCGGATTTCCGTTCCATTTTAAATCAACATCACCACACGTTTCTTGCGGTATTAATTTATTTCCTCGCACAGTAAGCTTTACATTAAATGTTCCATGGTTACTGTATTCAGGTTTTGCATTAAGAATCTTTAATGCTTCCTGAGGTGTTTCATTGTAGCGATTCATTTCCTCAATAAGCGCTTTCAACATATCAAAATTGAATTTATCAAATAGCGAAGCAACGACGACAATCTTATCGATATGTTGTTTATTATCAAGATTATCTTCACAGTATTCACGGATAAATTCACCTTCAATTCCAGAAAATTCAAGGAGATAATAGATGCGACCCGGTCGATTTCGCATGTGTTTATTAACCTTCCACTTGTCATTAACAGTAAGAATAAATAACTTCTTACTCGAAAAAACACCATCAAAAAGAGTCAAGATCTGTTCTTGAGACTCTTCATCATACACTTTCTCGAATTCATCGAAAAGAAAAATACAAGGTTGTTCAATATCTTGAACAAATTTGTTGAATCCATCACCATGAAATGCATTGTTAATAATAACGGTAGGAATACCTTTCTTAGCTCCCTCAACCGAAATTACTTTTGCTAACAACGTTTTTCCACTACCTTTCTCACCATTCAGAAGCACTCCTGTGGAATTTTCCCTACTATTAAAGGTATGTAATATTCTTTTTGCATTTTTCATCGTATCACCATAAATCTTATGACTTGTGATTAGCGGATCTACCATCTCAAGATAAAGAGCATTTGTCATTTGATTGATCTTGATAATGTAGTTACCTACAGGTAACACTTTATGAATATCAAGCGACTCTTCAGCTGCAATACTATATGTGTTTCCGCTTTTAATAAAATAACTTCCCATGTTACATGATTTAATTATAGTTAAGAAGGTCAAAGTAATCATTGACGCATTTTCGCAAAGGTCTCATTACAGTTCCACACATAAATTTTTTATATTCTGGAGAATATATAATTTTCATCATCGTTTCAAAGAGTGCTTTTTCAGCACTCATATTGAGATGTGCAAGATTAGTTTTCATTAATTCGCTTGATATACATTAAAAATTGGAGTAATAATGCATACTGACTCAGAAAGAAAGTATTCGTAACCTGACATTCTTACTTCTTTCATCACACCAGTTTCTATATGAGATATACTAACAATGAGATCCTCTTCTAATCCACAATCCTCAGGAAACTTATGGTTCTCATATAACTCACTATTCGTAAAGAATTCGTAGCAAACATAATTTAACAGAATAAGTTTCATAAACATAGACTGTTCTCGTAGTGTACTAATCAACGCACCAGTAAATCCGATATTGATGCAGAGATAATGATGAAAAATAATATCAGAAAGTCTTATCTGCTCACAAGAGGGTATTCTGGGAGATGGTGGTGAGTTTTTAATAACTTCCACATCAGAAACTTCATTAAGAATGCTGATAATAGAAGACGTAAACGCTATATGCTCCTTCATAACTACAATTATAGGAGGAATATCTAACCCTCTTGATGTATATAACGCTCCTAACGCTTGCTGTATATCAATTATTGATGCGCAATTTTCGATATCATTATACGAAATGCTTTCCATAATATAGATAATTTTAAGTCTTTATGAAATATTACCACTCATCAAAGATACAAAATCTTTTTAATATTTTAAAATAGAAAATATCATATTCACATTCTTATAGGATTCAGTTATTGAAGAGAAGTTAGATTTAAAGATAGATTTTAACAAATTAGTTATCTCTAAAAACTGTACCCATGCGCATGTAGTTTTTATAGATAACGGTGATCGACTCTCGAGTGATAAAGCAGTTGTCTTATAATCAGCTGCTTGCTTCAAATTCAATCTCATATTTTCTCCCAACCTAGCGCAGCGTAGTGTATATCGAAAAGCGAGGTTATAAAGAGAGGTGTTATAAGCCAGATAATATTACCGGTGAGATAACATACTATGGCATGAATAAATGCTTGTGTCTTCAATCCTCTGAAATATAAGTAGCATGGACCGAATAATAATGACCATAAAACTGAATTTTTAATCTCCACAACTTCCCCTGTTATCTCGTTTTTGTATTTCATTTAATTTTACACGTTTACTGTTAATAGAGGATCATAAGAGCTACCTTCAAAATAATAACCGACAGGATTACATATCACTTCACATCCACTTATCTTGTAACTACAACAATCATGATGATGCCCATGAATCCAATAATCCACTCTTTCAACCATATACTCTAATTCTGAGCAATATAATCCGTTATATTTGTTACCTTTATACTTATTATTAACACTCTGGAAAGATGGTGAGTGATGAGTTACAATTATCACCTTATAATCTAACATTTTAAAGTAATTACATTTATAACTCAAAATACGTTTCTGTTTATTATGCAAAGATAAGATCTTTTTCGGAAGAATTCTACGAGTTTTATTGTCAAAGATACAATCATAATCAGGAAAATCTAACTGAGCTTGAACCATAAGAAGTGGATTATTTTTATCAAAATCAGTCCAAAGAGTCTCTCCTATGATAGCAAGTTTTTTACTAGGAAGAATCAATTCATGAGAATAAAGATTTAAATACTCATCTGTAGGAATAATCTGATCAAGTGTTCCACCATAATATTCATGATTGCCTGTCACCCAGAATACGAATTTAAATCTATTACAAAGAGATTCAATGAATAGTATATTCTTATCAAGTCTAACTAACTCACATAAATCTCCTGCTATGATGAGAATAGTATCTTTTTCATCCTCTAAAACAGGAAGCTCGAAATCTCTTTTATACTTATTACGATATTGATCGTTATGAATATCACTTAAGATTCTGATTTTCATTTTTATTTGAGTTAGTAATTTTGTGATAATAATATACAACGTATGATAACGTATAAACAGTAAATGTTACAATAAATATTTGTTGCAATACCGAGCGCTAGTGAGACTGAATATACTAATAATATTACTACGAACATTATTAAGAATATCTCAAGCACTGAGCTTTGATTTTTTTTGTTCACCTCGTACTCTTTTATTTTCTTTTTTTATCAATATAAGTTTACGATCTTGCATTTCATTCCACCACACTTCACGTTCAACACTATTATCAGCACTTGCAATAGTCTCAACTCTCTCTATACATATAAGAAGATTTCTAGCAGACTCTGTACGATTCTGAATCGCTGGTCTTATTAAAATCATATACTTTTTTTCAGCTGAAAACTTATTACTGAAACGTTCTGGTATTAAACCCTCTATCATAACTTTTCTTTTAAATGTTATTCTAACCTAAATATAATAAATTTTGTTAAAACATCATACTATAGATCACACATTATAACAAAATCTGTCAGAGGTTTGGTAAAAGTTATGTATATCCAGTAATATACAAGAGAAAACACTATATCTCTTAGTGGCATAGTAATTTTTTTTTCATCAAGATAATCTGAGATTGCTAGCATATGAATTGGTCTAGTACGACATAAGTTGTTTAGATTAAGTTTCATCTGAATGGGTGAAGTGTATTTGTTACACAATTAAGTATATTTAAGGAGTCATTTTCATCGAGATTATTGTTAGATAGAGAACGAATAATACTAGCGGTTACTTTCTCGTATCCTAGTGTTATGATATAGTTATTCGAAAGCTCCATATCATTTACTATGAATTCAATATCATTTTGAGATGGTTTATATTCAAAATAATAGATCATAGATGGTCCAATGTGAGAACCTTCTCTTCTCAATGACTAGAATTGAAAACATTTTGTATCTTATCAATAACTTTAACTAAAAAATAAACATTCTTTAATAGAATATAGTGTTCGGAAGGAAACGATAATACTAACAAATATAAGTTGTTATAAACTGTTTCAAGTTAGATATTCATCTTTCCATCGTCTTATACGAACTATTTCTTCTTCTTTTATGAGTTTTAAGTTATTAATTATATAGTAGATCTCACATTCTATAAGGGTTTTTTTTTATATCAACACTACTTATATCCGGAACTCTTGTTGAACGAGTGATTATGATACATTTTAAATTGAGTTGCATAATCTTGTTAAACCTTGTATTTTTTAAATTTTTTAATGATATTAGTAGTGAATGTACACATCCGCATTTGATTAAAATAATTTTAAATCATATAATTACTTTACTAATATTCGAGAACTCAAACACATAGCTTACATTCATACCCCCTCTATTTTTATCACTTCTATATTCAATCGAAAATAAGTAGAATAAGATGATAATAACCACCATAGTTCCGGAGATATCAGTTCAACGAAAATTTGTTTAAATTTATGTTGAAGGCAGAAGACTTTTTCAAGATTAATATTCATATAAACTCCATTGAAGCAGTCTAGTCTCTATTCGGTTAGTTTTTGTATAATGGTATACTAAACTAATCTCTTCATCTATCTTCACTGCAGCATTTAACATAAATTCACTATATTCACCATCTTTATGTAATCTTATAAAGTCGTGACGTCTCTTAGTATTTTCTTCATCGTTATATGATAAAATATTAACAATATTAAAATGACTGCTAGCTTTTTGAAGATTAATTTTCATAATAAATCTTAACAGCTTCTGATATTAAACCGAAATCACGATTATTTAATTTATCAACACCTATCCACATAGAGGTACCATAGTAACCCAAAGAACCAGAGTAAGAGATCAGACGTGATGGTCTACATACACCGTAAATTATATTAGCTATGTGAATTAAATTATATAAATCAATTTTCATAATAAATCTTAACAGCTTCTGATATTAAATCGAAATCGCGATCTCCATTTCATACTACTTATATGTTTTGAAGCATGTGCAAGTTTAGCTATTGTCTCGAAATATAATGTTTTTTACTATTTACATGTAACCGTGTAAGATTAATTTTAGCTTATAATACATATCTGCTGTATTACCATTTACCTCTAAAAACTGAGCCCATGTAATAGTTTTTAGAGGTAACAACAAAGCATCATACAGTCGGTCCCCGAAGATATTTTTATTTGTTCTTAAGCCATCTCTATGCTTCAAATTCAATCTCATATTTTCTCCCACCCCAGCACTTGATAGTGAGCGTCAAAAACTTGGTTTATAAAAAGTGGTGTTAAAAGCCATGCAATACCACCGGTAAGAAAACATGCTATAACATGCATAAATGCTTGTGTCCTCAGTCCTTTGAGGTATAAGTAGCACGACCCGAATAGTAGTGACCATAAAATTGGGTTTTTAATCTCTACCACTTCTCCTGTTGTTTCATTTTTATATTTCATTTTTTTATATGTTTATTGTTAATAGAGGATCAAAAGAACTACCTTCAAAAAAATAACCAGCGGGATTACATATCACTTCACAGTCACTTATCTTGTAACGGCAACAATCATGGTGATGACCATGAATCCAATAATTAGCATTTTGAACCATATATTCTAATTCTGAACAATATAATCCATTATAATTGTCACCTTTATACTTAACATCAACACTCTGATAAGATGGAGAGTGATGAGTTACAATTATCACCTTATAATCTAGCATTCTATAATAATTACATTTACTACTCAAAATTTGTTTCTGTTCATTATGTAAAGATAAAATTTTTTCCGGAAGAATTCTACAATCTTTATCGTCAAAAATATAATCATAATCAGAATACTCAAATTGAGCTTGAACCATAAGAAGAGGATTCTTCTTATCAAAATCCGTCCAGAGAGTTTCTCCTATGATAGCAAGTTTTTTACTAGGAAGGATGAGCTCATGTGAGTATAGATTCAAATACTCATCTACAGGAACAATTTGATCAAGTGTTCCGCTATAATATTCATGATTGCCTGTCACCCAGAATACGAATTTAAATCTTACACATAGCGATTCAATGAATGATATATTACTATCAAGTCTGGACAATTCACACAAATCACCAGCTATGATAAGAATAGTATCTTTTTCATCTTTTAAAACAGGAAGCTCGAAATCTTTTCCATATTCCTGTTGATAATGGTCATTATGAATATCACTTAGAATTCTGATTTTCATTTTTATTTGATTTAGTGATTTTGTGATAATGATATATAATATACAATAAAATATATACAAAATATACAGCAATAACTATTAATACAAATGTTTTTATGAAAAAAAATAAAATAGGTATTATAATAACTAGTGCTAGTATAACTGTATAAGCTACTATTACTAATAAGAACGCTGTTAAAAATGTTTCAAGCATTTTACCTTGATTTTTTTTGTCTATCTCGTAATCTCTTATTTTCTTTTTCTATCAACACAAGTTTATGATCTTGCATCTCATTCCACCACACTTCTCGCTTGACACTACTATCAGTATCTGCAATAGTCTCAACCCTCTCTATACATGTGAGAAGATTTCTAGCAGATTCTGTACGATTCTGAATCGCTGGCTTTATTAAAATCATATACTTTTTTTCAGCGGAAGCCTTTTCCTGAAAATGCTCTGGTATTAAACTCTCTATCATAATGCACCTTTTTTAATTTAGTTAAATAATTAACTCATATACCTAGGGCTATGATTTCGTCGTCTGTTAAGATTTTAAATACGTCTTTAATATCAGACAACTTATTCAATGCTGATATTTTTAATTCTTGCTTTAATATATCATAGGTAATTTCTTTTTCATCAATGTTAAGTTGTTCTTCTAAAAGAAACATTTCAACGTCATCGTATATGCATGAAAATTTAACGCTGAATGTATGAGTTTTCAATTCTTTTGATACAATGCATTCGGTATTATTGCTATTGAATTGAATGTCATAACCTAGAATAACAGCTTTTTTAATATTTTTCCTCAAAGTGTCAATATAACTCATAATAACTAGATTAAAATTTTTAGTTAGCTCTTAAATCTTCTATTGTGAGGAATTGCTCTGCTATCTTGAGTTCTTCAACCACTTTTTGCATTACGATGCCTTTAGTAAAAAACGTACATGCAAGCGTTAGTTCCCATCCACTCATTTCTTCATTCGTCAATTTTTCCGTTTTTTCAACCCACTTGATGAACATATTATAATAATGTTCGTTTATTTTTTTCAGTTCATCTAATTCCTTTGAAATAGTGTTATTCTTTTTCATGATTCGTCTCCAATTTTTATAAATAACCGGCATTCTTAACATTTTGTTCCTTAGTATTCGGGTATAACCCCTTGTAAATAACTCCATTGCATTATGAAGCAATAGAAATCTTCCCTCGACCTGGGCATCACCTTAAGCTATTAGAACTGGGAATGCATTCTAACGCGCTTAGGCTTCTTGTTAGAAACCAATGGATACCGGCTGCTTATTCTGTTTTCATAATTACTTTTGGAATAAGCGATCTTATCAACCACTAAATCATCTCAATAACAAGATGATGACCTAATCAAACTTTTGGAATGACCAAGCCCTTAAGTCTTTAGCTTAAGGGTGATTGACTATATCATATTCTAATTACTATTAAATATAATAAATTTTGTTAAGAGGTCATACTTTTAAATATTGTATTTGATCAATTGTATAGAGTAAGAGCTCAAAATTATTATGATCACGAGCAACCCAATC
>Ga0209777_10001213_pt1 | contig 38490 bp, 48 predicted proteins | sample FrelakmetHBP12HB_FD_187147 | JGI IMG/M metagenome (GOLD analysis project Ga0209777, IMG submission 187147) | Freshwater lake sediment microbial communities from the University of Notre Dame, USA, for methane emissions studies -HBP12 HB (SPAdes)... | ecosystem: Environmental > Aquatic >...
TGTTCCAAATATTTACTGTATAGGAAAAATCAAATGTCATACAGGTCTTCTTAATGATGGGAGCCCTTTTGAAAGAGCTTTTAATATTTCTGGTAGAGGTAAGTATAAATTATCTTGAATTGTATAATAGTTGTAAAGGAAATTTACGTCATAATGTTCCGTTGTATTGTCTTCAGTATAGTCAAAATCACGTGTTCCAACTGAAAGCGGAACGCAATCATAATATGTCCATATTTTTCTCGGTATTTGGGAAACATTTTGGTATGTTTTAGCGTATTGTATAACTGTAATATTAGTTTTAATGTTTGTATCTGTATGACGCCACACAAAACCTTTGTGTGCGGCTAAAATAACCCATGGTCTCATTACAGAATCTGTAAATGATGTATTTGTTTCTCTAAATCTTACTGTTAAATTATTACCAGAAAACGCATCTCTGTTTTGTAAAATACTACCTTGTACAAACCCCCTATTATTTTCTATTGTAGCAGTTCCTGCTGTTAAAGTATCATTGGGAATATTAACACCATCAGCAAATATACAACCAACTAAATTTTGAAAGAAATAGTTTGTTGTGGTTGCTAAAGCTTTATCTATTGCCCAGCCTTTTTTACTACCATCATACCTACTAACTGGTTCTAAAGATTGTAAAACTTTTTGGTTTAAATCCCCTGGGAATGGGTCAATAATAACTATAAATTGTGATTTTAATGGTATAGCAGCCACCCACGTTTCCATTGATACTATAAAGTTATCTCTAAAACTTATCAATGGTATCCCTTGAACAGCCACGTTTGATATAATTGTGCTTGGTGCTGCTAATGTGCCAGGTTGATTAATGCCACCAACAGTTGCTAAAGCTGTAGTTGCGTTACCTAGTGCATTTAATATACCACCTGCCATTCTAATATTTAATCATAAAAAACGCCGTAGTAAATACGGCGTTAAGTTTAAATCGTTATCTTATGTATTAGCCTGTTTTTCTCCAGTAATGGTAAGCTACTGTAACATCAAAGTTTTGAATCTCACCCGTTGAAGTAATATCATATGTTAATGCACCGACATTTCTAATACTAACACCAACTAACTGATATTTAGCGATCTTATTTAATTGCTTATCTAACTGAAGTAAATCGATGACTGCTGTTTGTGTTGGTGTGAAATAATTACCTGTACTTGTTGCGTCGTTGAATGTATCATTTACAACAGCTAAAAACTTCTCTCTAATCTGTTGAGCAGCGTCAGCATAGAAGTTAATTACATATGAATCACTGCCTGGGTATTGAGCAATGCCTGGGACGTTAAACTGAAGGCCCATATATGGTACAGCATTGTTTGTAATTGACTTGGCTGGTAAACTTGCTGTTTTGGCATACACTAAATCATTTTCAGTGATGACTTGTGAGCTTGTGTTACCAAAGTTAATATTGAGTACTCTGAAAAGATTGCTACGTGAGAAATCTCTGGCCTGGGCCTGTGTATAGAAGTCAGCAATTGTTTGATTTGTGTCTGCCATAATATTATTTAGTCAACCTAATATAAGTTGCTGGTTCGTTACTTCGTTTTTGCTATCTAATAATATGTTTTTAACCTTGATGTCTTTCTTACTGTACCACACGTTGTTGATTTGATAGCCTACCGATGTTACCTCTTGGATAACACCGGCACGTTCATTTTCATCAAAGGTAGTGGTGAAATATACTGTTTGGCCTTTTGTCATATTATTATGCTGTACCACCAACTAATTCACTGAAGTTTTGACTTGTACGTGTTGCGTAGAAGTTGACTAATATGAATTCAGCCGTTCTGACTGGCTTTAAATAAATGTCAACTACTAACTCGTTAGCGTCAATAATATTTGGTGGGTTATTGCGCTCATCACATACAATTAAGAAGTCATATAACCCCTCTGTGTTCTGTGCATTCGTGAATAGTGGCGTTAATACGTTGACTACTCTTGTTCTTGTTAACACTGTATTTGGTTCAAATACGAAGAACTTAACTGTGTTATAAGTAGCTTTTTCAAGATATAAGAATAGGCGTCTTACATTAATTCTATCGAATGCACTTGGTTGGCGTAATAGTGTTTTTTGACCGTATATTACAAACCCTTCATTCGGGAAAAATGTGATTGGGTTGACTGAAACGTTGTATAATTGATCTCTTTGCTTTTGCTTTGGATATAATGCAATATCAACAACGCCGGTGCCAGTTAAGTTACCTCTTGTAAAGCCTGCTGGTGCATACCATTGCTCGTAATTTGAATCGGTGTTAGCCATTGCAGTTGCAGCAAAACCAGATGATGGAACCCATACAAAGTTTCCTAAGTTATTGTCAAATACTTTCATCCAATTGCCATATACACATGCATAACTTGTATTAATTGTTGCAGTGCAGTTTTGAATTGGTAGGAAAATATTAACTGGGAAGTTATTGTTTGGATTATTGAGAGTTACGTAATCGGAACCTTGCACAAAGATGTTTCTTGGTAAGTCTGCAATGTATAAGTGATCCTTTCTTTGTAAACCAGCAAATCCAGCGTATAGGTTAACAATTGTTAACCAGTTATTTAAGTAAGCTGAACCATCTGGTGAGAATTGAGCAATGTCAATAAAGTTTGGTGTCTGTAAACCAGATACTGCTGTAACAACAATTGTATCGTCAAAGTATGTTACCGTGGATGATAACTGCTGTTGTGTTGTTACCCATTGACTATCAGCAAATATTGTTGAAATACCTGCATCAATCGAAATGTCGATTGGGTATAGTTCTACATTTTCTGCAATGTCAAACATTCTGTTTAACTTTGTTGGAATACTGCCTAAATCTTTTGTAACTTGGTTTGTACTAGCAAATGCACCAATTGGGAATAATGCATCCATTGCACCCATTGCGTAATATGATGCTGACAATACTGGTGCTAATGCAGCTACTTGAGCATTGTATGTATTGATATTTACAATACCGAATTGTGCAGATAAGTTTTGTAGCAACGATGATGGGTTGCTATAAGCACTTGTGATTGTTCTGATAGAGTTTGATGGGGTGCCAGCATTGTTTAACCAAGTTTGACCATTCTTGTGTGAAATGTAACTGTTTACATATACTTGAATGTTTGGTGATGCTTGATCAACGTTCTGAATGAAGAAGCTTTGTGCTTTACCACCGTTTGGATTGTTAATTTGTCTCCAATAGTCAACAGATGCAACGTAATTTTCGCTGAATGTATATGAAAGTTGCGTTGTTGTTGGGTTGAATGGTGATTGATTTAACTTAAACAAACCAAAGATTAATGTGTCGTTAAATTGTAATGTACCAATATTGAATTGTGGTGATGATTCTAATACAAATGAAATGCTCCCACCTGTATTAGTTGTTGCATTGATCTGGCCTGAATTGTAAACATTGTTTTCACTGAGTGATGAAAGTGCAAAAGCTAATCTTGTTGTTGGTACATTTACGTAATTGTAGGTTGCAGGGGCTGCTGTTGCAACTGCTTGAATAGTTAAAATGTCTGTAAAGTTAGATGCTGGGTTAATGTTTGAATTATCTGCAATACCCATGTAGTAACCTTGGAATGCATTATCAACTGATGTTTGTCCTGTGTTTATTACAATAAGACCAGCTGTTACTAATGATGAAAGATCTGTATTAAATGTGTAAGATGGGTTTGGTGTGTTGCTCCAAGTAATTGCTGTACCACTTTGTAATGCAGCGTACTGTGTTGGTGTTAACTCTAAGTGAGTTGGTTCACCAAGTAAATACATTACGTTTGCTGAGGCAGCGTTTAATGTTGTGAATGCTTTACCGTAATTTGGATTTGCACCAGCATTGTAATTCACGTCAACGGCTGTTACCGGGTAAACTAATGCACCGTAATTAGCACCAAAGCCTGTACCTAAACCAGAACCGTATGGTAATCTGTAAGCATTAACAATTGCGTTTGTATTGAATAATGGAACTACAGACTGGTAAAAATATCTTTCTGCTGCATTTGTTGGTAATCCAAATACGCTTTGCCATTCGGATAAGCTTGTAATTGTGATAATTTCATCAGTTGGGCCTTGAGGAGCAAAACCTGCTACTAAAACATTTGTACCTGTTGGTAGGTTTAATGTCTGACTAATATCAACTTCTTTAATTTGTACACCGGGAGACGTAATTGAAAGTGCCATATATTATATTTATAAATTTTCGCACCAACTTTTATAAAAGTTGTGCAAAGAACTGCGAGAATGCAAACTCGAATGTGGTTTCCATCTCGCCTGGCTCCCTGTAGTTATAATTTATACTTCCTAAAGATACAGGAAAAGCTTTCGTATAAGTAAATTGAATTATATTATTATCATATTCATCTTTACCGAACAAAGTAAAATCGGTTTGATATGATTGGGGCTGTAAAATTGGATTTAATTTGTTGCCTTGTACAATTGATATATCAGAAATTGGCTGTTTTACGTCGTATGAAGATTCTTGTTGGTCGTTTAAAAGGTTTAGCCAATAATAGATAACCCAGTAATTGTTAAATTGGTTGTCAACAGTAAAATTTACCGATATGTTTGGGTAAGGCGGCCTTGTATTTGATGATACCTTATAGCTTTGGCCACTATAGCCTGCTGTAAATTCTGGTACTGATATTGTTGGCAACACTGAACCATATACGGAAAATTGTAAAGAGTTTTGATTTAATAGGTTATTACTTCTAACTGATAAATTGTTGTTGTTTTTGTTTCTAAGTATAGGGGGTAAGTTAAAAACAAGTAGAAACTTATCTAGTCTGCTTTTATTAAGTTGAGATTGAACTAAATTTGGGTTTGTATCAGGCATTATTGTAATGGTTTATATCCTATAGCAAGTAATGAATCTAAATCAGAATTACCTTGGTCTTTATCACTCATAATAGAAGGTAGTGCTGAGTTTGAACCGTTTGCTTCGTTATATAAAGAACTTGCGTTTGTATAATATTTAATACCGAAATCAATCTGCTTTAATTTGAGAGGTCTATTGTTATAGTCAACTTGAATTACTTCAAAATATTTGTCTACAATAGATTTATCTAGTAATACTAATGACCAAACTGTACTCATTACACGGTCATCATGGTAACCAGCTCCTTTTTTAGCTGACCAAGTACCGTTTGCATGCCTTACGAAGTCTTTAAACTCTTTTAAAGTTGCCATATCTCTTATTTGTACAACTTCTAATTGGTTCATCCAATAACGCATATTTGTAATGCCAGTGTACTTTGTGTTGGTGTGTACAACTATACCTAATTGATCTTTTGATCTACCAGCTGTTGCTGCACCCCATGAAACTATATTGTCGTAATCAAAATTGGCTCTTAAGTTATCAACGACTTGAGCACCGCAATTGTTTCTTTCTATACAAACTAATGGCTTACCCCATTGTGTTAAAATTTCATTTAGTTTACTGACAAAATTTACCGGTGATATACCATTATTATGGTAGCAAGCAACTTGTTTTATAGCAGTTAAATCTGTTATATCATATATTTGAATAACTGAGGCATCTTTATCTATACCTTCACTGACGTCTACCCCAGCTACATAAATTCTGTCGTCTTTTGGTTCGTCCCAAATAAGATATCTACCGTCTTCCATGGCATACATTGGCTGTCTAGTATATACAGACATTCTTTCAAACAAATCATCATTAACTGAACTTTCACCAGAGTCAAGGAACTCACAGTTATGAGAAAGAATATTGTTTGTGAAATATGATTTTGTATCATTAACGTCAATTAAATCGTAAACGTATTGTTTACCAATTGGTGTTATTTTTAAAATTTTAGTGAAACCGTCTTTAACATATAAACAATCACCGAGACTTAAATCACAAACATTTTTAAAATCACCTTTATAGGTATATATTTTATGATCTGCTGTTGCTGATAATGATGTGGTATCACATAGTATTTCAAAGCATTCTTTTTCTTGACGTCTTATGCCAGCAAAACTTTTATACCCATATGGTGTTAATACTTTTTTGCTTTGCTCTATTTCAGGGCTGTTCCAAATTTGCTCAATGGTAACGGTAGTGCAGTCATTATTATTAGTTGTACCGACAAGAGTGTTTCCGGTAACGCAATTAAACTCTTGATTGAAAGCATCTAAACTTCCAATTGTTGCAATAGTTTCTTGTTTCCATTTTTCGTCTCTTCCAGGAATTTCATTCCATAAAATTTTGTCACTAACCCAACCGTTTCTTTCTTGTTCAGCACCTATATACAATTTGTGGAATAAATTGCCAGTTCCATTAGCGGTTGATGCTATAAAAATTTTTGATTTCTTAGAAGATGAAACGATTGGGTATACAGATTTCCAAAACTCATCAACTAAGTGTGGTTCGATAAACGCTAATTCGTCTAAAATTAGGCATTGGTGACTTAATATGCCATCAACAATGTACTTGTGGTTTTTAGAATGTAGTATCTCGTAAACATCTATTGTTTTTTTAATTATTTGTTTGTTTGTGACTTTTTTTTTATTAAAAACTTCTGAACCAACTTTTAAATTTTTTGCAAACACATATTTTTTACCGTCTATAGAAATTTTATGTTTTGGTGTGCATATAAATTTAAACTTGTTATCAAATTCTAATTCAACAACTTTATCTGTATGCCCAACAATTAGTCCTTCAAACGGAACAAACCCCTCATCTGTTAAAATTTCATAATCGTCGTTTTTGTATGTTGTGTGTTTGAGTAAATCAGCCATAAATTATATATTTTTAGGTCTTCCTAAAACCCATCCAATTGGTACGGGTTGGTCTTTTTGAAATCTTTTCATTATTAAAGTTACCGGATCATAAGCAAATTTTGAACCTTGATTCATATTTTTGTACCCTGACACATTTTGTCTTTTACCAGCACCTAATAACCAACCATACGCAATATTACCATCGTTACCGGTGTACCGTCTAACTTCTCCTGTTATTGGGTTATGTATATACTGGCATCCTTTACCACAACGCTTTAGTTTAACGTCTTTATCTAATCTCTTAGCTGCTATAGACATATTAATCTTTGCTTGTATAGATCTTTTCATATTACGGTGAGTGTTAGCTGTTTTTTCTATTTTTTGGGGGTTGGTGTTTATTTTAGTTTGTCGTTCTTTAAGCTTTTCTGGATTATTTTTGACCCATTCTTTTACCTTTACTGATATTTTCTCACGTCGTGAAAATGATGTTAACACTTGAAGCATTTTTTTTCTGTAACCAACTGACTTCCATCTTTTTTTGGCAGCAGTGGACATTTCTTTTTTGATGTCTTCATTCCAACTGCAATTACCGGCCCCACCTTCTTTCAAATTATATGTTACCCCATTATTTATAAAATTTTTATTAACTAACTCCTTTTCTTTTTCAAGAGCCTCTTTATACGTGTTATAAAAAAATAAATTTTCTTTTATAAAATTTTCTATTCCATATTTTTTTATTGCTCGTTTTATCAAAGTGCCAGAGCCCATGTAATTGTCGTCCAAATTATCTGTCCTATGCACACCTATATAAATTTTGTTATTAACTTTGCAAGTTATTTTATACACGTAATTGTAAGTTCTATTAATATTTGGATCGTTTGGTCCCACATTATTATTTAACAATTAATATATGATAAATACGCATTTATTAAATTAATTTTGTAGGTATTGTATCTTTCATTTTTTCTTTCAACTCCTGCATTGTGCAATTTATTAATTTACCGGTGTGCTTATTTCTAAGTGTTATTTTACCATCGCCGTGCACACAATTGATAGATTGACCTCTTGCAGCGGTACCTGTTGTGGTTGAGATACCAATTCTACACCCATTAGCTAATGACATGGACGTTTTACCATACTCCTTAACACCAGGCTTTAACCAATTTGGTAGTTCTTCATATGCTAATCTAATACGTCTAAAAATTTCTATAGCTGTACCTTCTTTATTAGCAACAATTAATATAGATTGATCATTTTGGAAACATGCTATCCATAGAGCATATATTGTCATTAACGTCGTGTTTGAAGTACATATATTTGTTTCACCACAAAGAAAACAACCTTCTTTGCTATCAACAGTTATACATCTTACAGGTACTGATTTTACTTTTTCTATATTTTTTATAAAAACGTTTTTTACGTGAATTGACGATGAAATGTGTTGTTTATTCTTTTTTCTCGGTAATTTAAAAACACTATATGAAGTTGCAAACGATATTTTATATAATGGTAATCCTGGTTTACCTGTTGGAGATTTATTATGGTCAAATCTACTAACTACAGTTTTAATTCTTAAAGAATGTAGTATTGTTTGCATTTGATCTATTAATACTTTATTGGTGTTGTAGAACGTATTCATTTTACCATCAGCACAACCGTCTGAGTCCATTAAACCTCTAATAAGTTCAAGACGCTGTTCAACTGATGAGTTTATATAAATTTGAGGAATATGTTTATTTTTATATAGATTTAACTCTCTTAAATGAGTCATAAACTTTTTATTGTTATATTTTGCTCTTGAAAAAGATACATTATAATGTCCATAATTAATTTCGGTTATTTTTATTTTTTCTGAATTAATATTAATACAATTAACGGTCTCATTAATATCCTGCTTACTAACAGCAATTGCCGGCGAATGTCTGCTACCATCGCCTAACCATAAACCTAGATGGTATGGATCTATTGGAAGAATTTGCTGACTATATTGTATGGGCCCTGTATGAGGTATTGAATAATTTAATTGTGGGTGTTTTTTATGGACTGTAATTTTTTTTGCTAATTCAGCTGTTGTTCTCTTTGAAGGTAACCTTTTATGGCACCTGTCATAATGATCTTGCGTGTACCATAAGTGTTCTGCATCAGCTACAATTTCTTGACCATTATCAAAAGTTAATTTATAACAATCTCTATTTTCTAAAATATCATGAGCATATACAACATTACAAGGTTTACCATCTATACCATATACTTTATCGCCTTGTTTTATATCTCCCATGGTAGTCCACCCTGAAGGTGTAGGTATTTTGGTGTCCAATGCCAAAGCTTTTCCTATCTGACGTGAGGCTAACAAAATAACAAACCTATTATCACGCATCTTGCGTAACACTCTCTTCTGGCATAAAAACAAATCTATCTTTTGTTTACCTTCATCTAATGATACAATAGTGAAGAAGTTTTCAGCAAAGTATAGCAGGTTTTGACTACATTTTTTGAGGTCGTGTATCTGTTCTGGCGTATATTCAAATTCTGACTCTATAGTTGGTAGGTTAGGGTTATTTAAATAGTTTTGTTTAATTTTGGGCACGGCTACATAAATATTTACATCATTATGTCGAATTATCTATTAGAAATTTGGGATACATATTCCAAGAACGTAGTATTGGAAAAGAAAATAGCTCCTAAAGCTAAAACCCCTCCACTATCAAATGCAAAGTTTAGCACCAAACACGGTGGTAAGCCAATGCAATTAAATGATCCAAAAGCTGGTGACATTGGACGTTATGATCAAACGGGCCCAAACGGTGCTGGTGATTTCAAAGGTCCAGCATATAATATAGAAGTCGATGATCCAAGCACAATGAGTGCAAAAGCTAAGGCAGAACGTCCTTACGTTGATCGCTTAAATGTGGATCCTGCTGAAGTAGACGAAAATTTTGAACAAAATATGGAAAAATATAGAAAGACATCAATAAATAATAATATGAAATCTACTTTTAATAAGTTATTTGAAGAGGTAATGAGTGAAGATGACAAGGATTTAGCCGCTCTTGGCGTTGACACCGAAGCATCAGCAGGTGGTGAAAGTGAAACAGAAGTCACAATCACCCTTGACAAAAATCTTGCAAAGAAACTTCATGATGCATTAATGGCAGTCCTCGGCCATGATGAAGAGCAAGAGCCAGCAGGTGAAATGGAAGATGAAACTGAAGATGAAGATGAGCAGAGTGAAGATGAAGCAGCTGAAGAAGATAGTGAAGATGAAGACGAGATGTCAATGAAGAAAGAAGCGTCAGGCGTTTCTTACGTAAATGATACAGGTTCAGTTGAAATGAAGGTTACAAAGCCAGAACCAGAAGGTGAAGAAGTTCCAGATAATGACGGCTTACAGTTAGTGCATAAGGGTAAGTTCACAGTTGGTGATAAGACAAAGAAGTTAAATCACAACGGTGCAAAGAAAGCGGATCAGGTAAACCTTAACACAAAGCCAGAAGCTGAAGGTAAAGAAGTTCCAGATAGCGATGGTTTAAATCTTGTTAAGAAGAACATGAATGAACCAAAGAGTAAGATAAAGGGCCGTGGCCAAGAATTGTTTGGCATCGGTTAATAGTTAAAAAAGTAGATTCAAATTAAAGCCGCTAGCAATAGCGGCTTTCTTTTTGCTTAAATATAAACGTGGACCCATTTAAAAGCTTTTTCAATTTAGACGCAAACAAAGTAAAGAAGAGACATCAAAAGCCTATACTTGGTGGTGGTCTTTCTAATAAACATTCAAATGTTGTAGCAGCTAGGTATAAGGCCGATAATAGTAAGAATCATAAAATTGAGCTCTTAAAAAAGAAGCCAGGTAAGTTTCATTGCGATCAAAAAGATTTAGATTATATCCGTCAAACGTTCTTGCATGGGGTATTACCTGGTCATCATGAAATGAAAGTACTAGGCGGTAAAATGGGTATAAAAATGTATTTTGATAGGCACCATGGTAAGTGGGTAATAGAAAAAAACTAATATGCTTTGTCCTCAAGTAACACCAACCAATAATTGCTTTCCAGGTATTGTAGATACTGACGGTTCTTGCTTTAGATACGTTGATAAGAACTTTACTGGTAATGAACAATATCTATTCAGTAACTATTATAGGGAACAAATTGCTCAATACGGAACAACTATCACGTATTACGTTAATGGTTACAATACTTTAAGTGCAGATAACTTCTACGGTGAAGACCCAACAAGAACGTTCTTACCTGGTATTCAAGTTAATGCTGTTGTTGAGCTTGCTGAAAATGCTAATATGTTAACTAAGTTTGGGTTCCAAGCAGATGATACAATTACAATACATTTACATATTTCCGGGTTCCAAACAGCATTTTATGAGCTTGGATTGCAATTCTTATCACCGACACAGGAACTTTCAGCTGGTGTCCCTGATAACTTAGATGCTCAAGATTGTTTAGATTTCGTTACTACGACTGCTAATGTTTGGCAAACACAATTTATGAATGCAAATCAAGTACAGCCAAAGTCTGGTGACGTATTTGCATTGACTGAATATGGTGAAGGTCGTGTTGGTAATAGAGGTGCAAAGTACTTCGAAGTAACTGAGATACTTGATGAAGATATAGCAACTACTAACCAATTAGGTGGCCACTATACATGGGTTATAAAAGGTAAGAGATACGAGTACAGTTTCGAGCCAGGTTTAATGCCAGAGAAAGGCGATCAACAGGTTTACGACAATTCATCCAATGGTATATTGTCTGGTGGTAGTCAAGCACCGTCAGAACCAAAGCTATACGCTGAACAAAATCCAGATCCAGGCACCGTACCTGCACAGATATCTATTAACGATGTAAGTGCAGCTACAATATTCAATATGCCAGCAAACGACAATACTGACGTTTACGGTGGTTATTAAAATTCTGAACTATTAAGAGTATCAACACCTGTCTTGTTAAGAGATACAATCTGGTATCGCATATCTTTTTCTCTTTCCTTAATGTATTTCTGGAAAGCTAGCGGTTTAATCCACATTGAACTCTTATCTGGATCTATACCAAGTTGTTCTGCTTTATCACAAGCAATGTTGACAGCTTCATACAAACATGCAAACCTTGCTAGAAAGTCAACAGCAGTATAGTCATACTCTATATTGTTAATATCTGGTACTTGCCCAGTTTGTACTTCGTTTTCTTTTTCTACTTCTTGGGTTGTCTCGTCAATAACCTCATCATTATCATTAATTTCCATGCAATGATTGTAAGAGTTTTCCTATTAAAAGTAGTTTAAGCTCTTTATCATTGTATGGGTAGTTATTAACAACACCAAATGTACTAAAAACTAAATCTTTCACAGCCTTTTTATTCTGCATATATATCATTTCTTCGTTTTTAGTAGCAGAAGCTGGCTTTGGTGCATTATCAATGACGTTAACTATTGTTTCCAAACACATTTTCATAGTGTTTGATTTACTAAATTTTTCCATACTTGAACCTTGTTTTATTTTACTAACATCCTCACCATTAAGTTCAAAGTATTTGATCACTTCAGATAAGATAGTTTCAATATTCTTTTCAGCCGGTGTAAAAACCTTTTCAAAAGATGTTGGTGATATTACTTTAGTTTTTCTTTCAAGCTCTGTCATTGAAATAAATTGGTTCTGTCATTAAAACTGACTTTACATCCACTGCAGCTTTAATGCTTTTATTGCATTTGTTGCATACATATGTAACGTCTTTGTCAAAACGCATTTCAACCTCTTGTTTTGTTTTTTCAGCGCAAGGACATTCAATTAAAGCAATCTGTTTACTCTGAATAGCATACTCTTGCAAACGTAATGATTGTGCTTTTTCAATTAACTTATTTTCATACACTGAGTTAATGAAGTAAAACAATAATACTTGTAAAATAAATGCTAGAAAAAACACTAACCAAAAATGCGCACCAAAGATTAGGCCAAATAAAATGCTAACAAGTGTGGTTAACCCAAATGAAATTAAAACTCTTTGAATCATTCACCAATTTTATCTATTTCTCTACTGATATCAACTATTGCTTTGTCTATAAGTTCTAGTCTTCTACTAGCATATGCAATATTATGTAAGTAAGCCTTACGTCTTTCCGGATTTTCTATGATTGATTGAATGTTATTACCAGCATTTTGAAGGATAAGTCTTAAATTTGATGATGCAACAAACATGGTTGATATAACATCATCAGCCATGTGTAGTGGATATGGCTTTAATTGTGGTGCAGACGTTTCTGCGTCTTTCTTTTTATTGTTTTTTAGAAGCTCTCCTACAGTGCTAGGTGTTGGGTTCTGCTGATTATCCTGTTTACTATCCTGTCTAGCAGTGTTACCATAAGCTTGTCTGTTACTATTTGGGTTTATGGCATCTTCTAAAATAGGCTTTTTCATATTAAATATTTAAGAGATTCTTATAAATAATACATATGAGCAATTACGTCAATAGATTTAAACGCGTCCTTGTTGAAGCTGACGATCCAGATGTCTCGGACAAAAAAGCAATGCAAGCAACGTTAGACCAAGGTACGGAAACAACAGATTTTGATGTCAAAGACGTCCCCCCTGCAGATGCTCAAGCAGCACCAACAATGAGTGCAATTCAAAAGCAGATGTATGACCAGTTAAAGCAATGGATTGATAAGATTGATGAATTTAAGAACTACTTAAACGCGCCTGATGCTGAAAGTGTTGTTAGTAAGTTAAATGCTGCAGAAGCAGACACATTATTTGACAAAATTAGCACATCTGAAACAAAGAAAATTGCTCGTGTTGCAGCTGAATTGGGTTCATTCAGTGAAGACTTGAAGGGTTACTTAGCAACAGCTAATGATCCAAAGTATAGATATGTTTAATTAGCTCGTTTGTTCTTAATAGTAGTAAGTAATATCTTAGCTTTTAACCCCGAATATGTGTGATTTGCCACCATTTCGGGGTTTATACTGTCTCTACCAAACTTAACACACAGTTCGTTAAAGTCTTTATACTTTTTAAGACCGTCTGGCCATATGAAAATATGTTCATCTTTATCTGCAAGTAAAATGCTCTTTTTTAATGATGCATTATCGTTCCATTGATTGTCTAAACACCATACTTTCTTAAAGCTTGATAACTTATTAATTTGTGATTGCTGTTGTTCAGTAAATGTTCGTTCACTATTTTCTGCTATACCACACACAGCTAGCCCGTTTCTTATGAAGTAAGAGTCAATTGGCCCTTCAAATATGTAGATACATTCCATCGAACTATCGATATTATGAACACCATATAAACTTCTTTCAGTTTTAACTTTGCTCAAGTACTTCGGTTTTAACTTTTCATCTCTCTGCAATAAAGTACGTGTTTGGTAAAAGATAATATCACCATTTTCATTATAAAAGGGAAGTATCAATCTATTTTTATGTACAATATCGGTTAAGGATATATAAAACGTTTTTGGTCTGTTAACTGCAGTGTTTAATCTTCTTTTATGAATTATATCTAAACATATCTTAACAACTTCATTATCTTTATGGAACTCTAACTGATTCTTATCGGAAAGATTAATACAATCGTCCGGAAGCGATTTATTGATTACCTTTTCCTGTGTTTTTTCCTGTATAGCTGGAACATCAGTTACTTCATACTTTTTTACTTCGTTAATTACCTCATTAAATGGTTTACCTGTAGCATCTAAAATAAAATTGAATACTTTCTTACTATATCCGCAGTTATGACAATAGCATAACTCTTTTTCAGGTATATAAAAGAATCTCTTCTTTCTACCAAAGCTTTTACCTTCTTTGCAAAAAGGACAACTACCGTTATAGGTGTTTGTGTACTTATTATGGGTTGGGTAGCTTACGCAACGGTAAAATGTCTCAATAACATATTGTTGCGGAATAGGTATCACACTCTTATTGTGTGGTAATTCCTATAAAAATCAAGTTCTGTATGAAACGCTTTGAATAGAATTGGTTAAGCTAGTCTTGTAATCTTGAATAAGCTCGCCCGTCTTAGCATCTTTAATACTGACCATACCCTTTTTAATTAAATTACCTGTGACTGGATCATTGTAACTAACTGCTTCATATGTTTTACCATCTGATGTATATTTGGTAATTTGAGGCATAACTGTTTCACCGGTATATGGTGATCTAATCTTTGTTGGTTCTAAAAACATATATAATATTTAAGCTATTTAATTTTAGTATTTGAGTTAGATTCGTTGTATTTAAACTGGGCGAAACAAACATCATACACATCTTTTGGTAGTTTCTTAACAAACTCAGCAATTTTATGGTTTATAGCAAAGTCAAACTTATCAATTGGTATTGTTCTATTAATGTTCTTAGGAATAGATAAAAATTGGTAATCGTCACCTATGGTTTTGCAGTAAACAAGCATTTCACCAACATAAGTCCCAGTACCTATAGCATAAACTTCAAACGCTTTCGGAACCCTTTTGGATTTTCTCTTTAACAACTTGTTAACTAACTCAAATTTTACCATTGTTACCGTAAAGAACTTTTTGGGATCCCAACTATCTTACTCCCCATCACTGGTTGGTTTTATCTCTCTAATGGTTGTGTTTATGAATTTGCTCAAATAATTAGCTAAAGCATCTGCTTCTTGTTGGTTGTGTGCAAAAACTATTGGCTGTACCGGGTTACCTCCAAAATCATAACCAAGAATAATAAAACTTTTGAGAAACTCTTGGCATGTTGAAACTAATGCCTCTAGTTCATTGACATCTCTTTTGTGTGATGGGTCGTCAGCATTTACTAGTCTAATTAAAATTGCGTCTCTAATTAACTTCTGTACTACCGGGTCTAAATTAGATTGAGATGGCTGTGAAGAATTGTTTCCTTTAGGGTCTTTTTTATTCTTGCCAGACTTTTCGTCGTTATCTTTATTTTCGCCCATGTACTTATTTAAGTAAACTGAACGGATTTTTCTTTGCATCATTATTTACACCTTTCGTGATTAACACACTAATAATGGTTTCAATACTATCTGTCTTATAAAAAGTGCCTCGTGAAAATAAATTGCCACCGTCATCAATTTCAAATAGTACTTCGTTAATTTCATTTTTGTTATTGTAACAAGTGACAAAAACTGAAGTAATACCGGGATCAATTAACACTGTCCAACGTCTTGGATCTGTATCAGAATATGCATTAAAAATTTTAAATACGACAAAACCGCTGTCTTTGAGTCTTTTAATAAAGTAACCAGCTGTCTTGATCTTGTTTGAGACCTTTTTTTCTTTAGCATTAAACACACTAATATTATGCATATAATATACTTAACTAACTGGTTTAATAAATCAATTAATCAAAGCCGAAACAATGTACGTAAGCTTTGTGTTGTCTTTTAATAATGTAATTTTAACAACACCGTACGCAACATTTATAGCAAATTCTATGTCCTGGCACTTATTGAAATTAATAAGTCTAAAAGTATCAAAATTGATTGGAATTGTTTTGGTAATAGTTGCACCTTCAAACTTATCAGCTAATATGCATTGAAAGCTATCCGAATTATGTCTATTCTTATCGCCTAACTCACCGCAAATCTTATTATTTTCGAAATAGATATACAGTTTATTGGTTTCTGTTGTAAATGTTGAACCTTTAAACAGTGAAGAAAGTTTAGCTTCATTAACTTTAAATGTAACATCAAACTTTAAATCATTAATCTTCTTAACGTTAATGGATGGTAACTTTATAATACCATCTTCAAGTAAGTGATATGTAAATTTAAAGTTTTCACCAGTGTATTTTACGTTATTAGATGTGATCTCTAATGCAAGTTCATCTACATCCACACACTCCAAAACTCTTACAAGCTTTTTTATGTCAGGAATGTTTATACTGCGTTCTGATTCAGTTTCAAATTTAGTTTCAGAATATAAAATTAACGTAGCATCACTTGCTGCAGTTAAACTACTGACTTTATCTTTTTCAATCTTAAAAACGGCTTTATCGTTTAAGTTTGAAACTGGGCCTAATACATTACCGATAAAGTCTTTCTTACTCTTTATGTTTAACTTCATACCCAATTATAGGTTAATTACTGATTTAAACCACCGTTTAATTGAGTTGCTTTTTTTTTGGGTGTTGACTGTTTAATAAACTGATCAATCTTATCTTCTAAACGGTTGACTCTTTCTAAAATTCTATCGATACTGTTAATTATATCTTCGTAACGAGTTTGTTTATTAAGATCAAACTCTAACTGATTCGAATCAGATGGTTGTGTTTGGGGTGTAGTTGCAGCTAATAACTCCACTGGTAGTGATTCATTTCGTGGATATGTTGCAACTGGTGGTGGTTGGGATTGTAATTGATTTGTATCCACGAATGCCTGCGGAGCTATCCGTTCCATAACTCTCATCGCAGGCACGTCCGGTGGTGGCGCTATATTTTTTACAATATTAGTAATCTCTTCTTTAAGTTTATCACTTCTTTTCTCGAGAGTGTTAGATCTTGTGGTAATAGAGCTGTCAAGTTTTTTCAACTCGCCATACGTACTACCAAGAAGATTGATTACTAATTTTTGTGCTTCTGGATCCATTACTTAATATCTAGACCGTCAAGTAATGACTTAATATCTGAATCGTCTGATTCAACTGGAGCAACTGGAGCTGACTTGGCTGGGGTTGGTGTTTCATCAGCAACTGGAGCCGGTGCGTCCTTGACACTCTTAACAAAATAATGCTCTTCAAGCATTGTCTTGAGCTCTTCAACGCTCTTAAGAGTAAAGACCTTATCAAGTTCGAATACACTCCCGTAGATCTTCTTAATCTTAGCTTCATCAAGATCTGGCAATGCACTGGGCATAGAGAACTTAGATGATACGTAGCTTGGATAATCACCTTGCTTCTCAACCTTAACCTTCAAGTTGACACCATTCGGGCTAAGATCGAAAATACGAGCCCCAAGCTCATCAGCATCTTCACCTTCAATAGCATCAGAAATGATCTTCTGAAGCTGCTTACCATAACGAAGAATCTTAACCTTACCGTTGTTCTCTGGATTCTTTGGATCGTTAACTACAAAAACGTTAACAAGCCACTTCTCGCTACGACCAATTGCCTTGGCCTTTTCCTTCTCTGCATCTGTACCGGTGCGAAGAATACGAAAACGCTCTTCAGCAATCGGGTCACGATTACCAAAGGTCTGATGGCTTAAAGCTGCAACGTACTCTCCGGTTGCAAAGCTCGTCCAACCATGAGTAAAAAAATGAAAAAATGTCTTTGCTGGGTCCTTTGCAGGTAGGAGCCTTACTGTGTAGGTATTACCGATCTCTGTCTTTAAGATCTCTGAAACACCGGTGCTGGTATTGCTGTCTTGTGCAAGAGCACTCTTAATGCTCTGGAATATTGAATTATTAATCATATTGGTCATAGTTTTGTTTATTATAGCTATTGGGTTAAAGATATCAACTTATTAAAAATTAAAATACAAAGTTTTCTTGCTTTATTACTGCTGTAATACTTTGTCCTGTAAAAATTGAGGTTTGTAAAGGTGTCTCCAAAAACAAATTCTTTAATTTCTTTGTCATATGTTTGTACAACCTTATCAAAATTAGGAAAGCAAAACAAAGCGTACAATATAACGTTTCTTGATTTGACGTGCATAAAGAATTCATGCCACTGACTATCTGCGTCTTTAAAAAGGATGTAATCGTTAAACTTTATATTTTTATCTTTACAAAACTTGTAAATAAATTCAAAGCTTTGCTTTATTTTTTGAAGTGTTTGTTCGTGGTCAGGATTGTCTGGTAAGAACTTTGTTTCGTAGATTGTGTAGGCTTTGATAGCTTTTTGAGAAGTAAAGTACTTTAGTTCGAAAAACTTTTCATTATGAACAAAATACGGTGCCTCGAAAAAATCTTTAATGTTAATGTTTGGAAATTTGTTAAAGAATGCTGCTAATCGCACTAAAATACGATACTCTTCCTTTTTTTCAAACCCATCAAAGTCTTTTCTATATCTAAACGGTTGCGAATTAACCTTACGTGACGTTTCTAGATAACAATTATAAATATATTGCTCTTTATGGGTCACCAACCTATTATATTACATTCCCTTAAAAAATCTTACCTTTGTTTATAATTTTCGTAATATACTTTGACTTTGTAATTGATGGTTCAAAAACGATAAACTTTCTTAATGCTTCGAAGTCACTCGGTTCTGAAATAGATATCTTATAAAGTTTGCGAAGTTTATCGTCTTGTAAAATTTTTGTAAAGATAGTTGCAAAATTTATCTTCTTACCGTGGTATAAAAAACAGAATGTACAAAAACTATAGAAGGAATGGACTAATTCTTTATCTTCTATTTGTAAATGTGGTGATTTATTTGATGTGCTTTCGTTAATTATCACGGCTTTACAAGTTATTTATAAAGCCTTTTTTTATATCAACTTTTATTACTAAGTGCTGCTAACGTGTTAGTTAAACTTGACTGATCACCTAGGGTACTTAACGAGTCATCCTCAGTAAGAGTTAATGTTGCATAATCAATACGCATTGTTGTGACGCCGTTGTTAGTACCAAATCGGTTTTTCATCATACCCAGTTTAATAACTCCTAGTTCTTTATCTTCTTCGTCTTGGAATATACTAATAATAACGTCTGCGGTTGCAGCTAACCCAATACTTTCACCGATCGTTTCAAGCCCTGGACTGTTTGTATTGTATCCAGATCTGTTTAACTGAGTTGCAGTAATAAATGGGCAATTAAAAACGTAAGACAGAGCTCTTACCTGTTCAGTTGCATACTTAACTCGTTCATAGCTATTGGTACCAATAGTGCTTTTTACAAGATTAATATAATCCAGTACAACGGCATCAATTTTTATATCTTTACTTGTCAGGTTCTTTATGAAACCTTGTATTTGATGTGGTGTAATGGTGCTTGGTGGAAATTCTTTAATAAGAATTCTACCGTTTGGATTACCTTTACTAATCTCATCTATCTGTTGCTTTAAAGTAATGCTTTCAGTACGTAAATCTCTAAGCGGTATCTTGGTAATATTTGATGATAAACGTTTTGCATACACTAATTCACTCATTTCTAATGAGATAATTAGTACTGTTTTACCTTGGCTTGCTATGTTTGTAACGATATTACCAAGAAATATACTTTTTCCCACATTTGTTTCGCCTGCAAATATGTATAAAGCTCTGCCTTTCTGAAGAAAACCACCATCTAATTTATTATCTAACCACTTCCACTTGCTTGGAATAACTGGTTGCTCCGTGTTTAAATCTTTTATTACCTCATCAAAGTTATTAAACAAGTCTAGTCCAATATCAGTCTTTAAATTAACATTGCAACTCTTTTCAAACTTATCTAAAATGAACGATGTGTCAATTTTACCTAATGAAACGTCTTCAGCAACTTCAAGCATTGTATTGTAAATTGCCTTTTCTTTGATATATCTTTCAGTGTTTTCAGTTAACTGCTGTTCATTTAAATCTTTATCAATATTTGTAAAGTTTCTTATGACTGTTTTAAACGCCTCTTTAATTTCATCTGTATTAATAAACGTTTTAAGTTCAGTAGCAGTTGGTAAAGCATTATTCTTAATGTAAAATGCCTTAATAATTCCAAAAATCGATTTAATGTTCTTATCTTTAAAGTATTCTGGCTTTATTAAATCAATAATATTTGTCAAGTACCTCTCGTCAGTCAACGATTTGTACACAATAATATTTTCAAACTCATCTAAATTGAGTTTCAGTTCCATAATTTACTACGATTATATCTTCTTAATGTTAAACAGTCAACGTCTTATTTAGATATTTGTTGTACTTGGTTAAAAAGTATTTTTGCCCTTGCTTCCATTGTTCAGAAACATTGCTTAGTCCAGGTGAATTATGAATAATTGGTATATCACCCACACCAACTTTTACTTTAGCCAAATTGCAATCAAGAGAAAACATTAAATCGTAAAAATGAAAATGTGCTGGGTTACTTTCATCAAATTTTACATTGCATGGCATATTTACAGCCATAAACACACCATCAATCATTAATACTCTACTTGGTACTGGACCAAAAGAGGTGTACATATAATTGTTTTCATCCATGCCATGTGCTACACAACCACGTAAATTTTGTCTTTCAGTCATTAAATGCCACAATACAGGCTCTTTGACTGTAATTTGTGTGTTACCAGCTAGTCCAAACACATCATACATATCAGAGTAATATCGTATTCTTTTTTCAAAATCACCGCAATTAATGTAAACGTCGTCGTGTGTAAAGATTACAAGCTTTGTCTTGCATATATCTAACGCTTCATTGTAAATTACAGGTAATGGTTGTTTGTTGTTACCGAAAAACAAAACGTTATTTGGATTAATACCATGTGTAACTAACGATTTATACAGGAAAGTATCTTCAAGTTTATCTTTTTGAGATGCTACTACTAGTTTGTATGTCATTTTAAAATATCAGCTATTGGAGCTTCGTAATAATAATCGAGAGTACCAAATTCATTCTTATGTGTTGTGTACTTGTTATAAAAAAGCTTATTATAAAATTTTACCCCATCACTATTTTCTTCTGAATTAACAAAATAATTTGAAGCAAAAGTTTTATTATCTTGTAAAGATTGTACTGTTAGTTTTTTTGCAATACCTTTTCCTCTTAATGCCTTATCAACAACAATATAATACGTTTTAATCGTGTCAGGTTTTCTTGTATTAATAGAAAATGCATGTAAGCCTAAAATATTATTGTCTTTATCTGTATAAATCATGATTGGTTGTTTATCCCACCAGTGTCTAGACTCCCAAACGAAGCCAAATGTATTTAAAATAAATGAATCGGTGTTTTTAAACACAAACTCCATTAATTTGAATTTATCATCTACAGAAATTGGTTGTACATATTTTATCATAGCTCTAAAAATGGTGATTTTGCTTTAAATTCACCAGCTGGTTTAATGCCTCTTTTTGTAAACTTATATAAAACTCCTTCTTTTATTTCTTTAAAGTCTTCGCCCTTTGCAGATGAAAAGCTATTCTTATCGTAGAATAAAGTACTTCCTTGTCTTGCAAGATAAACATTGAAGGTATTTGTATTAACTATCCAAAGACCAAATGTACCTTGCAATAATTCAAGCACGTAACTGATTAACTGAACCTCTTTTTCAATTGTACTAGCTTTATCGAAGGTTTTCTCAAAATGGGCTAACAATGCTGGTATGATACTTGAATCAACAATATTTTCGTGGTTTGGTATAAAATTAACCTTTAGTTTATCGAAGTTAGTTAACACTCCATTGTGTGCAACTACCCAATTTTCTGTAATGAATGGGTGGCAATTATGTTCTCTCCAAACTCTTTCAGTCGATGTTGGTGCTTGGTTGTGACCAAGATATGTTAAGCCATTTGGTAAATCTATCTCGTCCCAGTCAAATGAGCCTTCAGTCTTTTGTATATCAAACATTTTGTTGTCAAAATATAGAATACCTGATGCAAAGTTACCTCTGACCCTATTTACTCGATCAAGCACTTCAAATTTACTTGCATCTATAGATCCAAAAATTCCGCACATATGTTATATTATACATTAATAATATAGAGGTTCCATAAATAATATATATGAATAGCCTTTTTACAAGTAGTTGGGCAAAGAATGTTGCTCCAAATCCAGAAGCTTTGTGGAATCATGAGTTTAAAGAAGTGATAGTTGAAAAAAGAGGTCGTGCGGCACACCCTGCATACGCAAAGTTAATGGGTATGGAAAGTGTCAAAAAATTAAAAGGTACAATGACACCTAGATACTTCGTAACAAAGGTTTTAAAACAGATTCAAACAGAGCATCCAAATAAAAAAATTGAAGATGTAATTAAAAACATTACGGATGAAGATATTGAAAAGATGATGAACTTAACTGCAAATCTTTCAAGAAAGCTTCAAATGAAGCCTGACATTAGATTTAGTGCTGCTCAAGCTGTTGAGGCTCCTGCAGTTCAAAAATTCAAAGAAGGTGAGAACGCTACAGACACATTAGCAAAAAACTTAGACGCAACAACAAAATTTGAATATGAAAAAGATGTGGGTGATAATTCTGTTTACAACGCTACTCACAACGGTATTAAATACAGAGTAACGGTGAGAGGTGGTGAGGGTAAGACATTAATGCTATCTGATGTTTTGGGATCAGGTGTAATTTCATTGCAAGTTATTGATCCATCAGGTACAACATCTGTTGAAAGTCCTCAAACGGGTGGCAAATCATTTGGTGATATGAAGAGACCGGGTAAGTTATTAGCTGATTTCCCATATGAAGGTGGTAGGGGTGAAGATTGGAGTGGTGAAGATCCGGAAGAAACGGGTGGTCATAATGTTAGAGGTGAAGATGAGGAAGAAGATGGTAACGAATTTTCCGGTGCTTTAGCTGCTGCAAAAGCTTCTGGTAAAGATACTTTCAATGTTGGTGGTAAAGAGTTTCATGTAAACGGTGAAGAAGATTGTGAGTATTCTGAAGAAGATGAAAACGAAGAAGATTGTGAAGGTATGCCAAAGATTGTGGTAATTAAAATGTCGCCACAAGCCAAAAACAAGGCAATGTTAGATTCATTACGCGCAAAAAGACGTCATATGTTTGGCACAGAAATGCGCCACGGTAACGGTCCAATCTAACGTATAAAAACGCAACCTTTACTCTCGTAAAGCTTTTCTAACTTTTCTTGCTGAACGTATTGGATTGGGTCTTTATACCCAGCTTCTAAGAAACCACGTAGTCTTAAACTACTAGAAGGCGTTTCAGCATCTGCTAAACCATCTTCACGGTTTGAATAGCATGTCCAAGTATTGGAAAAATTAACATTCAATCTAACGCCTTCCAAAATAATTTCCTTTTTAGACATTACTAGTAATGGTGCTTCAATCTTAATTTTACTCTTTCTATTAAGCATAATAAGATTGTTTACATAACTCAAAAACTCTTCACTACCATCCCAATAACCAGCTAATGAATCTGCTTGAGCTGCACCGTACCAAACTGTACTGCATTCTAGCGTTTCAGCATATGCTGCTGCAATCGATAAAAACATCATATTACGGAACGGTACATAAGATACAGGTTGAGCATCGCCTGCCATTTCCTTAATATTTGGATTTGCTATATTAAAGTTGGTTAATGATGATTTGTTTGCAATATCTTTAATATAGCTTACATCTAATACTTTATGGGTAACATTTAAGTTACCAATAGCATTACGTTTCAAATCAGATATTTGCAAGCTTACACAATTGAGTTCGCGCTTATGTCTTTGGCCGTAATCAAATGAGAGAGTATGTATCTCATCATACCCTCTATCCCAAGCCATGTGTAGTAAAACAGATGAATCCATTCCACCGCTAAGTGATAAAACTAATTTATTGCTCATATGTTATTGTACTTCAACACTGCATTTACGTGTTTCTTCTATATTAACTTTAACCAATTTTACATTTGTTCCGGTAAGTTGCGATGACCTGTAGAGAAATCGTGATATCTTGTTGCTGTTATCTTATTCATGTAAAATTATTCTTCTACCTCGTCCGGAATTTTATCTTCTTTACCGGCATTATTACCATACTTCCACTCAACTTTAATCTTCTCTTCAATCCCTGGAATTATAGTTTTATCCCAAAGACCATGATCATTTTTCCACTTTGAGTAGTAACCAAGTTTTGTACCGTCTGGTAACTGATACGTACTGCCTGTTTGCTGTATAACCCCAAAGCCAACAGCAAGTTCAAGTAAACCATAATATTTGTTTAAACCACTCTCAAAACTCAAATACATCTCACCTTCAAGATATTGCTTAACGAACCGATTCTTTGCAGTTAAAGCTCTAAGTATAACACCGGAATAGTTCTTTTGTCCAACAGCTAACTTAGCATCAGTATCTTTGTCTTCTTTTACTGGCTTTCTTGCAAGCTGAATAGTAACTGATGGTAAGTAAACAGCTGACCTACCACCGGGCATTTCTTTTACCAACGATGGAAACATAGCTGATGGATCATCAAAGATGTGGTTGGTCACAAGAATGGTGGTTTTGGTAACTGCTGCCAACTGGGTGCAAGTTCTAAGTAAAGACTTTACTGCTTTAGCTCTACTACCCATATCTGCAGATGTACTCTGCTTTTCCATTCTGTTTATCTGTAATTCGCTTTCCATATTACCAAGGGAATCAATTGCAATAATAAACTTACCTACCTGACCTTTTTCCTTTGCTTTCGTTAAAAGACTGTAAATCTGGTTACGGCATTCTTCAATGCTAAATGTCGGTACATACTTAACCTTTTCCGGATCTAATCCTAATGCTGCGGCTCCATCCTTATCAATAGCATTTTCACTATCAAAAATAATCGGAATAAGACCATCCTTTTGTGCATTTGCTAAAATCTTTTGCACAATAAATGACTTGCCTGTCATAGATGGGCCGGCAAGCATAGTTAATCTATTCTTTGGTATACCACCGTAAAGTGAGCCTGATACTATACCGTTTAAAACCATTGATCCTGTATCAAGCCAGCCGTCAACAGTAGAAAGAGCACCATCATTTAAGAATGATGCATATGGGTTTAACTTGTCAATTTCCCCTAAAACCTCTTTGATATCTTTATCCATGTTACCATTATAATAAAAAAGCCACCTATTTCTAGGTGGCTTGAATAATTTATTTTTAAATGTTATTTGGTAAGTGATTTTTAATCACGGTACCTTAATATCCATAATCTTCTTTGTTTCAAGAAGAACGTTAAGCGCTTTTGGGTTTTTATCCTTAGATTCGATAATATGGTCTCTCCACAGCAATAGTACGCGGCGAATCTTTTCAAGATTCTTGTCTGCTACCCTACCTGTGCCGTGATCTGTACCATCAACAATCTTTGTTAAGATTGTAACTGTACCCTGCACACCGTCAGCTTGGCCTTTCTTGAAAAGGGCTGGGTTGTCTAAATATGATTGATTTTTTGTTGTCATAAATTATTCCTCAAAAAGCTTGATTACTTCTGGTTTACCAGCAGTATCTGGTGCAGGTGCTGACTTAGCTGTGTTTGCCGTTTCAATAACCTTTTGGTATTGTGTAATAATTCTTGCATCAATACTGAAATCCTTACCGATAGCAATATTTGACTTATTAAAGAGGTATGTAAAGTTTCTCTTTGTATTGTCGTCATATGCAATAAATTCAGATAAGAAAAGAGGAATTAACTGAACTTGGAATTGATTGTTTTGTGGCTGTACGGTAATCATAACTGGATTTGTAAGCCCTAATGTGTTTGGATCCTCATAAGTGAGAACACCTAAAATATTTCTACCTGTCGAATCTATAATAGTTACGTAATTGTTGTCCATATACTATTTTATTAAAATTTACTTTAAAATCAAGCAAGTAACTCAAACAAGTTCGTAACAACCAAATTACCAGGCTTTTGTGCAGTCCAATTTACTTTTTCGTAAAACCTTTCAACTACTGAAAATATGTGGTTTTCAAACATCTTTTCGTAATCAATTTCAAACTGTTGTTTAAACTCTTGTGGGTAATAAAACTTATAACCTATAGCATTTATATTAAACTTATTAGGCTGTCTTAGATATAGATAACGTACTTTATCACCGGAGCTTATCTTTTCATACTTGTTTGTTAGTTTAAATCTATCAAGGAGTAAGTTATAAAAATATGCAGCTTTAGCATGACATGGCATGCCTTTAGCTGTAGTAAACTCATCACACTGACCGGCAAACTTCTCGTAACTTTTAATACTAGATACAAGTGCAATGTCTTCTTCAGTTAGCTTCTTAAAAATATCATATGTTTCATTTATCACTTTATTAGTTTCACCAATGTTCTGTGTCAACAGCATTGTTTCAATAATCTTTTTTACATATGGTTTAACAGCTTTAGGCATTGTACTACGCACAACTTCAACGCCAGTATATTTGAATTTATTACAAGGGATACCTTCATCATCTAAGATATGCAATACGTAGCGTTTCTTCTGTAAAAAGATACCAGCATCAGCAATAGCTTCACGTTTAAACACAAACCTACAATCTTTTGAATTTAAAGCTTTAGTGCCCCACTCTTTAATTTGCGTGTTGAGATATTTTTCGATCTTTTCAACTGTATCTAATGCGTCTTTTGTTAACTTGTCTTTGACTTTAAACACCTTGTCGGTAAAAAGGGGTTTAATTGAAACATAACTTGAGTCTGTATCATTATATATGATACATCTGTTTAACGCTTCATCGTCAATAGTGTTAATTTCATTCTTAATGAATGATTTTAATAGCTCGTTAGATTGTTTGATAACTGCCTGGCCTGTTAAAGTAATTGATGAAGCTACATCATCATCACCAAACGGTGCATTTTTATTACCAAAATAGCCGTATATAGAGTTAATAAAAACTTTAATGCACAGTTGCTTAGCATCAAGTTGATCAATGAGCAACTTATCTTCTTTTTGCTTTGTTTCAGCGTATTGTTTCTTTAGTTTCTTTAGATCTTTACGAATTGCTTGTCTTTTATTATAATAATAGTCAAGAATTTCAGGCATCACACCTTTCTTCTTCTGTGAAAACATTACATTAGCTTTACTAATAGTAATTTGTTCCTGTTCAACAAATTTAGCAAACTTACTATTTGGTAATGTAAACGTCTTACCACTTACATGCCTTACTGTTACCTCTTTATCAGTCTTATCTTCTATCACCCCTACTTTTGTTTCTGGTGATATATTAAGACTAATCATTACGTTTGGGTATAGTGAGTTAGCGTCAAATGAAATTATACATTCTTGAAAGCCACCTAATGGTGCACCGACATAAGCACCTGGGTTCTTACTACCATCATCTTCATCTCTAATGAATGATGGTATACGCTGGTTACGAAAACGAGCTCTTACAGCTGTTGCACCGTTAATAACTGACAAAGTACCCATTGCAGATTCAAACGTAGTTAAGCCAACGTATGCTAGCATACGAATAAGTTCAGTGTATTTTAGTTTTTCTTCAAGTTTAACTAGCAACTTAACGTCTTGAATATTATAATCTACGAATGTCTTCCAATCGGTATCAGCTAACGTCGCTAAATTCATTGCACCGAAGTCAACCTTACCCTCTCCGAGTTCAGCTTCAGCAATTGATGCAAGTTTGTAGCTTTCGCGTTCACCAGCACTAAAACGTTTATATACATCAAGGTAATCAATTAACGAAACCCCTTCAATGTACCAGCGTGTTTGTTCTTGACCGAACTGACCTTTAATTGATCTACTGTATACATTACCGGACGGTGATAAACGCTTTGTATAGTCTGGACCCAGGATCTTGGTGCAGCGGTTAATTACATAAGGTAAGTCAAAAAACTCTGAGTTCCAACCTGTTAAAATATCCGGGTAGTCTTTCTCAAAGTATTCTATAAACTTGATAAAGATGTCCTTTTCATCTACACATTTTACATACTTTACATTTGATTCGTTTGTTGTGTATGGTTTACAGCCCCAGGTAAAAAACGTATTGGTTAATGAGTCATGAACAGTAATTACATTAACAGGTTCCTTTGCTTCATTAGCGTGTGGAAAATCGTCTGGGGCATACACCTCAATGTCAAGAAACATCGTCTTAATAGGGTGTTGAGCAAAGTCAGGTGTTTCATTTATCTTCCAAAACGTATCAATAAGGTATTGCTGGGTGATTGGGAAGTTATCAAACACTCTCTTTACACTAGTATCTTTCAAATACTTGTACCGGTCATATTGTGTTCTGAATGATTTCTTTACAAGTTTAGTGCCATAAATGGACTCTTCGCTGCCTGCACCCTCAACGTAAATATAAGGGTCGATCGATACATCAAACTTGATTCGTTTACCATCTTTATCCCAAGAAAATACAGTTACGCACCTCTCTTTACTATTATAGTATATGTTACGGTAACTCACTTAACCTATTATAATACCATTCCTAATTAATCAAATAAAAAAAAACGGGACCCAGGTTGCCCCGAGCCCCATCTTTATAACTGACCTCCATTAATAATTAAACAAACAATTTACAAAAACAACTAATCTTTATTATACCTACTAAGATTTTTACGGCCAGGGTCGCCACATGGCAATGAGTACATTTCCATATAACAATCAATGTTCTCATCAGATTCTAACCACCTTGTCTCAGCATACTGTCTGGCTTTTTTGCATATAGCCCTATACTTGTCAACGTCTTTTAACGTTACTTCAATTTGATTAATCATTTCATCACCAGTATTGAACTTGATTGGTGCGTTAGAATATGTTACAATATCTTGACATGCAATAGGTAACCCGTATGCACAAGCTTCAATATACTTTAAATCACTCTTCGAACGGTTAAAAATGTTATCTTGTAATGGTGCAACCATCATATTAATGTTAAGATTACTAATTGCCTCGCCGTACTCATAAATACGTTTCCATGGTACAAATTCCACCTTCTTATTTCTAATCAAATCTAATAATGGTAGTGGAAATGCACCTAAAAATACCCATTGAAACTTGTCTACAGTCTTTCTAATAACTTCATTAACGTGATAAAAGTCATCCTTTTGTTTAACTCTGTTATCAACGTCAAAGTGTGCACCTGAACCAGCATATAAAATACGTGGCTTTTTCTTAAACTTATCCAAATTGTTCATGTTTTTGGTTAGATCATAATGATGACCAATCCAAAACTTTGGCATAAAATTTGGTATGACTGTCACATTCTTATTACCAGTTTTATCACGGTAATAATCTTTCATAAACTGGCATGTAACGGTTATTTCGTCGCACATAGCCATAATAGCCTGTGCTGATTCTCTTATTTCTGGGTTTTCAAAAGCTGGTTTATATTTGTTATACTCCGGAATATCTTCTTTAAAACAAATATCATCAATTTCGTAAATTAATCTCATACCATTTTGTTTTGAGATTTCCCTTAAATGCTCTACAAACGACCTTTGTGTCTTAGTAGCTTGTCTTTGAATTCTAACTGACTTAGTCATCACGTAATATCTCGGGTCTAAGTTCATAACCGTTGTGCCTTGTACAACAGCTTTCATGTGAGCGTTCATCACGTTTTCTGGCCAAATCATTCTCCAGTGGCCACAACCGCTATAATCAGCATAATAATTTAAAAACCTTGGTAAATCCAACTCTTTTGGACGTTCCGGTAATGGTTGTGGTTGCGATGGTGGGTTGGTATTTAACATCATCGGTGGTGCAGCATGAAAAGGTATCGTGCTTCTATTAGAAAATGGAGCAGTATTATTAACAAACATATTGATTATATATGGGGTTCCAAAAATTATTCAACAAAGTTGACCCTCTTTGTTATGCCGTTATGCTTCTCTAAGAAAACAATTTCCCCAGTTGCAGCCTTAATACTCTCTTTTCTATGGCTAATAATAAAAATGCATTCGTTATGCTTTTCGCAGCGTTCTTTAAGCATTTCAAGTACGATATCTACACCCTTTTCGTCTAAACTACTATCTAATAGTTCGTCGTAAATGCTAATATTGTAGTGTACGTTACCTTGTGACTTGCGCATATCCATAAAGGAAAACAAACATGCTAAATCAATAGCTTTACGTTCTGCACCAGAAAAATTATTGTAATCACACATCTTACCCTTCTCGTTTAATATCTCTTCAACGAAATATTCATTAAACACGCAAATACTATTACTATCTAAGCGTTTAAGGTAATAAGCAAGCTTACTATTAAAGTTTTGAAGTATCTTTTTAACAATATAACTTTTTACACCTTCTTCACTTACTACAAACTTAACAACGTCAAGTAGGTTAATAATTTTTTTTATGTTTTCAATTTCAACACGCACAGACTCAAGACGTTCTTTAGTTTGATTAATAACGTCATTAAAAGACTCTCCATGTTCGTTTAAGTGTTGAATATTTTCGAGTAATTGTGTGTTGAGGTCTGTTAAATCTTGAATACGTTTACTGATAACCTTTCTATTCTCTAATTTAACTTTCAATACATTTAAATCGTCGTTTATTTTATTAATATGGTTTCTTATCTTTTTATTTTTATCTTTAAACGATTCAACTTGAGCACTTAAAGTTTCACACTTTAACGAATGATCTTTAATATCAGTACCAAGCTTGTCCTTCTCCGCTCTAATGTGATCTCTATGCGTACTGTCAATAGGTCTTAAACAGGTTGGGCAAATATCAGCTGAAGTACCAATATTGCTAAGCTGTGCCTGCTTCTGTTTAACTGTTGCATTACATTCGGCTACTTGCGATATAATACCCTTTATCTTTTCATCTACCGTATCATAAGCTTTAGTAAGTGTCTGTAATTCGGTCTGTTTAATATTAAGATCTATATTTTCTGACTTACTAAGTTCGTCTTGAAGCTTGTAAATTTCATCAGTGTTAGATTTAATCTTGTTATTAATATTAGATATCTTTTCTTCTCTTTCTTTTACTCTTAACTGCTTTTGTTCAAGATATGTTTGTATAGACTTCTCTATTTCACTGTGCTTAGTTGTTTCAATATCGAATGTTTTGTTTATTTGGTTTATATCATCACGTAACATGCTAAGCATCTCTGAAAAAACTTGCAAGTTAAATATTTGTTCAATAAACTTACGCTTTTCTACTTTACTCTTAGCCATGAACGGTAACGTATTATTAACAGTCATAATAACACAATTATGAAATACTTCTTGTGAAGAAGATAGTACAGCTCCTATGTATTCAGTTGTGTTTGCAATACTATCCCTTGTTTTATCCATACCATCTTTATAAATGTGCAGTCTGGAAGGGTTAAGAGTACGTACAACTACAAACTCATTATTACCTTTTGGTGAGTTAACATTAAATGATACCTCTACTCTGCATTCACCACTTGTTAAATTGTTTGGTATGAACTCTTTTTTAATATCTCTAATAGTAGAGCCAAATATAGCAAAATAAAGTGCATCAGCAATAGTAGACTTACCGACACCATTGCGACGGTCCTCTTTATCTCTATTAATACCTGTAATAATGTGTAGTCCTTTCTTAAAATCGACTACGACTTCATCTTCACCTACCGATAGAAAATTTTTAATCTTCAGTCGGTGAAAAGTAACATACTTCATAATTTAGATCTATTATATAAACTAATTGTATAGTCTACAACTTCTTTTTTATTGTTGATGTCTAAGATAGCAACAAAGTCTTCAATTGCTTTAACTATATCAACACCCGACAAATCTATACTAGCCTCATCACCAACCTTTATCTTGTTGTAATTAACATCATAATCAACGTGTAAGTCGTTAGGTTTGTATTGGTTCATCTTAGCAATCAATACATCCAAATGATTGGAACTAATATTCTTATCAATTACTAATTTAATAATATTATTGGGTATAAAGCTATTGAAATCCTTGTCGATATCTTTTAAGGTGATTAGTTTTGAAAGGTATACCTTTATATGTTGCGGGGTGTTTGGGTTTTCAACAAACTCGTAAGAAAGATTATCTGTATCAAGTATGTAATAACCTTTATGCTGGTAAGCATCTCCAAAATCCATCTGAAAAGGATTACCAACATAAACAATGGTGCTGTTAGTAAACTTTTTTTCATCCCGTAAATGAAAATGCCCGGAAAAAATTAAAGGTGCTTTTGATGTTAGTAATTCAGCACTATCACCTGAATCACATACTTTAAATGCATTCATCTTAAAGTTACGTAATTCGAAATGGCCAAATATAACGTCACTGTTTGGTATGTCTTGTAACTTTGTACCCCAAGGGCAAAAAGTAAATCTTCTATCCTGTACATCTATAGTAGTACACGTATCAAATACGTGTATATTCTTTCTACCTTTAAGAACAGCTAAGCTATTAATTTCAGATGTGTCTTTATAATAGCAGTCGTGGTTACCAGTGATAGCGTAAACGTTAAAGTTTTCTAAATTGCTAAAAAACTTATTAGATACAGCTAATGTATGTAAATTAATCTCATCCCTGTAATGGTGAACATCGCCGCAAAAGATTACATCTTTAATTCCTCTTTCTGTGATGTTGTTTTTAAACCAATCACACCATTCCAGAGATATATTGTGCCAAAACACTGAATTTTGGTGTACTCCTAAATGTAAATCAGAAAATATTGCTATCTTGGACATTATTCAAAAATAAAACTACCATCTTCATCGTTGGTACTATCTGGCTTGATGTAAATGTTAGCATCTGAGCTATTAGCCATCTCTTCTTCGTAAAATCTACTCCTATATTCGTTTAAAGCTTCTGTATGCTTCTTCTCTTTTTTGATTCTGTTAATAAAGGCATGGAAAGCAATTGTAGTGAAGTATGAAAACGGGTTGTGTTCTGAGTTAACATCAAACTTTTTATTCTTAACTGCGGTGTACATCTTAACAATAGCGTCTCCAATCATTTCATCCTTGTAAGTATAGTTAATAAAGTTTGATGAATAGCTCAGTCCAACAGCAATCTTGTTAATTGACTCAGCAATTACGCGTTCGTTTGAACTATCTTTGTAATATTCAACTAATTGTTGTTTAAATACAGCTGGGTCAATATAGTATTCAGTCTTTTTTGGTTTAGGACCTCTTTTAGCCATGGGTATATAATATATTACTATTAAAGCTTTTCAACTATCTCACCAATTTTGTATTGGATCTTCTCTTCCGTGTATATTTCTTGTCGTCTCTGGCTGTGAAGTGAGCTATATTTGAGGTCATCTGCAAGATCTATAATAGTTAACTTGTCTTTATTAGGATTTAAACGTAATCCTCTACCAATTGATTGAATAGTTCGTACAAAACTTTTACCTCCTGATGCAAAAATGATCATATGCAGGTTTTTTATGTTAACACCAGTAGAAAATATTGCGCTAATTGCTATGCATACAACGTTATCATTATCTTCCATCTCTTTTACAACGCGAGCACGTTCACCCACTTCAACTTCACCGCGAATAAAATAAACTTTGCGGTCTGGTAAGTTGGATTTGAGATAATCTAGTAAGATATCGCCATGAACTATATGGTTTACAAGTATCAAAATGTTATTTTTACATTTATCGCTAATAATTTTGATAACTTCGTTCCTGTACCTGTTACTGTAAATGAAGTCAAGTTCCGTTCTGAACTTGTTTGCTCCAACGATATTTGGAACTTTATTTTGGTACTTTATTTTTACTATCTTTATTTCCGCATTAGTTAGGTACGATTCTGTACGTAGTTCATAGGAACTCTTTTCGTAAAACACATTTCCCAATTTACCCACAATGTTCCATTCGTCGATTTTGTTGTCAGGAAGTGATCCCGTCAAGCCAAATTTATGGAAAGTCTTTATGGAACTGATAATTTTACATATTTTGTTACCTTTCTTTAGTTTATGGCACTCGTCCACAACTAAAATATCTACATCTTTTAACCAATCTTCTTCTTCAAATCTACTTTGTAATACACCCATGTTGGCTATAATTACATTAGCGGTAAAATCTGGTTCAACAGAGCCTGTCCATTTTGTTGTTTTAAAAGGAACTCCATAATCAATAAAATCTTTGTGTGTTTGTGATACGAGTGTTAAATCCGGCACCACTAATAAACATTTCATTTTTTTGTTTTTACTTTCAAAAAAAGAGGAAAGTAATGAAGCTATAGTAAGGGTTTTACCACCGCCGGTACCTAGCTTTATAATTCCACGACCAAATAAAAATGATTGGTTAATTATATCCTGTTGGTAATCTCTTAATTCTAAATTTAGCCTGGTATATAACGAAGCACCTTTCATTCCAGGTTTTACAACATCCTGTATCTTATCATCTGTTTTTATTTCTTCGTTTGGGTAAACATTTTTGATGTACCTTAAAATATCATAAAATAATCCTGGTTCGAAAAGACCTGTTGGAGTTATACAGTAAATTCTTGATGGTACAAAACCACGGCCCATCCTTCTCATGAAAAATGCATTTTCATTTTTTACACTATAACACTCTCTTATTTCATCGAATTTATCTCCGAAAATTCTGCATAATTTTCTATTTGGAAAATATTCGAATGATATCATTACATTTGTTCGAGCTTTATTATATCAATGATATTCTTAATATCGTAGGTAAGTGATGAAAATGATTTTTCTGTTTTTTCTAAAAACTCTATAATAAGTTTTTCTTCTTTAATTTGTAATTTTAAATTCTTTATAAGATCATTGTTTTGAGCTGCGGTAATTACTGAATCTTTGGATAACTTTATTACAGCTTGAGATTGTACTTCATTTACTAGAGTTCCAAGTGTTTCTTCTAGTTGTGCCTCGAGTTTATAGAGATTGCGCTTGTGGTTGATTAATCTGCTAACCCAGAAGTGTTTACGACCAGGAGATTTGAGAGATGCATCTTTTATAGTAAATTCATCTAATTTCAGATCTTCTGTGATCTCCTGAATATATCTTTCTAATATTTCCACAAAACAATTATAAATATTAATAATTGAAAATCAACCCAGTATACAAAAAATTTTTTATTAAAGCTCTTAAGGAAAGTGGCCCTAATTACGTAGCCACAATTCCTAACACAGCAGGTAGAGGTGGTGCAGTTGGTAACTCACCTAACATGTATACCACTGGTAGCGCTACTGGCACAACAGGTACAGATGCGTACGCTCCTGGAGACATGAGAGTACCATCGTCATTATACGGTGGTAAAATGGCTAGACGCAATACTGTTAATCGGTTCCCAAAAAGAACACGTAGAAAGAAGTAATGGATTTAGGTCACTGGCAAACAAATTTAGTTGTTGAGGAAACCCAACTACAATACGGCTTTATTTACGTTATCACAAACTTAATTGATGGTAAGAAGTATATTGGAAAGAAACAAATAAAAACGGTTAAAAAACTTAAGCCGTTAAAAGGTAAAAAGAACAAGAGACATTTTGATGCTGAAACAGATTGGAAAACCTATACATCATCATCAAAAGAGTTAAACGAAGATATTGTTAAGCATGGGATTGAAAACTTTAAATTCGAAATATTAAGGTTTTGTGACAGCAAATTTGAATTAGCGTATTATGAGGCAAAACTTCAATTTGATAATGATGTATTACTCAAGGACGGTTTTTACAACGGAATCATAAACTGTAGAATCGGGAGAGCTCCTAGATCATTATTGGAAAAACTTTAAAATATGATATGGTCCAAGAGACTCATAGTCATAACTTAAAGTTTATTGACATCAATCATCTTTTTGTAGACAATATACAAACCAATATTTTTAATGATTTAAAGAAGTATGGGTTGCTTAACAAACCATTAACAAACAAAGATGTAAAACGTCTGTTCTACCACTACGTTATACACTATGTTTGTGAGACATTACTCAACGGTTCTAAAATAGGTAAGCCAATTATCTTGTTGAATATCAATGGTTTACCGGTAGGTAAGCTAAATGATTATAGTAAACCAACAGAAATAGTACAGCTAATAGAGAAGATACTCGACAAGTTAGAAAAGATGCTGCCTGTTAGAGTAGTTAAAATAACTGAAGAATACAGTAAGATCAAACAGTCAAAAGATATGTATGTTTTACTGTTAAACGAGAGTAATCAAAAAGTTAAAACAACTAATTCTAAAGACTTTACTTTGCAAAAAATAAAGCTTTTTGCAAAACGTCATGAATTAACGTTTTTAAGTGATGACTATTTAAATAGGCTAAAAACTAAACAGCTCTTAATCTAATAAATAATAACATGGATATGTTTACGGAAAAAGCTAATAAAATAATGCAGAAAGAAGTAATGTCTGGTATTCGTAAAAAAATGCCGCCTCCAGAAAAAGCTTTTAAAGATAAAAGCAAGTACAACCGTAAACACAAGCACAAGCAAGATTATGATGAAGATGCAGAGGATAGTTCTGTAGCTCAGCAAACAGATCCAACAGGTATTACACCCGGGCAGGAAAAAGCTATTAACTTAGCTAGTCGATTAGCAACAAAACCTGGTAAATTTAATTTACCTTTCATTGGTGCTCAAGCAAAAATGAATTCTGCATACGGGGATTTAATGAAAGCATTAGCTACTAAAATTGCAACAATAGCAAAAACAATTAATACATGAAAAAGTTTTTACATATTATCGAACAGTATAATGCTAAGCTTGTCAACGAACAAGATGCACCACCTCCTATGCCTGCACCACCCCCAGAAGGCTTTTCATCACCCCCAGCTCCAGCTCCTCAAGTACCTACCGGTGCACCAGAAGCTCCAGTAGAAGATCAACCTGAACAACCAGACGTTCCTGCTGGTATTGCAACAATGGGTAACATGCTTAAGAAAGCTTTAACGATGAAGTTAAGCGATGAAGATCGCTTTAAAGTTTCACAATTACCAGAAATAAACGAAAATAACGCAAACGAAATTATTAACACTTTAATCAGCATTATGAAGAGCTATTCAGCCGATCTTGATGTTGGAACTGAATAATGTATAAATCGTTAGACAAAGTATATTTGGAGAATGTAGCTACTATTCTCAAAAATGTCTTGACTGAACAGGATGCTAATATACCTGGACCAGAACAATCTGCTTTACCACCACCTAAACCAAAAAAAACTCCAGTAATAGATGCTTCATACGATGAAATTATCTATAATAGATACCCTGGCGACAAAAGCGATTTAGAAAAAATTACAGGTATTCAATTGCCAAGTAACAGTACAAAACTGCATATTGTTGGTGATTTGAATAAAAAAGTTTGGTCAAGTTTATTTGAAATTGCTCCACCTAAAAAGGGTAAAGCGGAAGGGCAAACCAAAGGTTCTGGTAATGGTGAGTTAGCAATGTATTGGTTTCTTAAAAAATCAAATCCAGGTGTAAGAGATACAAGATATGAAGCAGCTGGCAAAGCTGATATTGCAGTTGGAGATGTTGGTGTTGAAGTAAAAGCATATCCAATGAACGATCTTTATATAAAGATAGGTAAATTTAGAACAGCTGGTGAAAGTGCAGGTAAACAAAATAATATTGCTATAAATACAGTGCTTGGAATGGGAACATTAATGGGAAAGATTGCTATGCCAGAAGGTAAAAGTAAAGGTAAAATAGCTGATCCTGGGAACTTTAATTTTGAAGATTTAAATAAATCATTTGAAAAGCTAAACAAACTATACAAGGCTGTTGACGACCCGTATTTGTTATCTAATTTTGATATTTTTAAACAGATACATGAAAACATTGATTTAGTTTATGGTTACCTTGGTAAGAAAGAATCTAGTGAAGAGTTAGCTAAAAATTTACTCTGGAAAACATTAATTATCAAAATATTAAACAAACCAGGTCCAGGTGGTTTCATAATAAATTGCAATGTGGCAGGTAATATGGAATGGTTTAAAATACCAACCGGTCTAGACCCAGAAAATATGCCAAGCGCATTTAAAGGTGATGATGTAAAAGCAGGTAGCGGTGAATTATTCGTAACAAAGAGGTTATTTAGATGAACAATTTTAAATCATATTTTTTAACCGAAGGGGGTGCAGCTGGTCACATGGCACATCCATTTGATGTACTTACTGTTAAAACCGGTAAAGATTTAATTTCGTTTTTTAATAAAGCGTATAATAGTTTAAGAAGACACAGTGCATCTTTAAAGATTGATGGTGTTAATGTGAGTATTAAACTCGTAAATACTGGTTCAGAAGAAACACCGATCTGGCAATTTGCATTGGACAGAGGCTCAATGAAGCCACTCGATGTAAAAGGTAT